>Ga0207646_10000394_pt1 | contig 58624 bp, 70 predicted proteins | sample KBSK5502metaG_FD_184343 | JGI IMG/M metagenome (GOLD analysis project Ga0207646, IMG submission 184343) | Corn, switchgrass and miscanthus rhizosphere microbial communities from Kellogg Biological Station, Michigan, USA - KBS K5-50-2 metaG... | ecosystem: Host-associated > Plants > Roots >... | reverse complement strand
AATGCGGCCCAGCGGGAGTGTGGCGGAGAGGGAGAGATTCGAACTCTCGATGGGCCAGTGACCCATAACGGTTTTCGAGACCGCCGCCTTCAACCACTCGGCCACCTCTCCGTCCCAATCATCCCCGTGGCTGGGAGGTGCTCATGGCGGTCCCGACCGGATTCGAACCGGCGTTCTCGGCCTTGACAGGGCCGCGTGTTTGGCCAGGCTACACCACGGGACCGACGGCGGCTAAGTCTACCAGCGGCCCGATCCTGGATCGGCCGGGCCGGAGGCGGGAGGAGGTTCGGAACCCCAACTCTATAATTCCGGTGTCTTGAGCGACGCACAGCAATGGAGCGGGGGTTCGCCCGACGAGCTGAGGAAGCGTTTCCAGATCCTGGAGCGGGTCGCGATCTTCTTCACGCTCCCGGATAACATCCTCCACGCTCTGGCCCGCCGCCTGGCGCCCGCGTCGGCGACCAAAGGCTCGGTCATCGTCCACCAGGGCGACCCCGGCGACACGATGTTCGTGGTCGAGTCCGGACGCTGCGAGGTATACGTCGAGGAGTCGCCCGGACACACCATCACGATCGCGCTCATGGGCCCGGACGACTTCTTCGGCGAGATGGCGCTCATCTCCGAGGAGACGCGAACCGCCAGCGTGCGGGCGCTCGAGGACTGCAAGCTCCTGACGCTCGACCGACGGACCCTGTACGAGACGCTGCCGCCCGACTCCGACGCCCTGATCGAGCTGACCAAGCTGGTGGAGCAGCGCAAGGACACCCTGCCGAACCTCATCGCCCGCGCCCGCATGGTGGCCCCGGAGCAGGCCGCCACCACGGTCGCCGTCTACTCGCCGAAAGGCGGCTCGGGCCGGACCACGGTCGCCGTCAACCTCGCCGCGGCCCTGGGCAAGCGCTTCCCGGGCGAGGTACTGCTGGTCGACCTCGCCCTCCCCTACAACCACGCCGCGCTGATCTCGTACCTGACGCCGACCGGCTGTCTCGCCGCCGCGGCGCAGGTGCCGCCGTCCAACTTCGAGGAGGCTGTCCTCGGGGCGATCCTGCACCACCCGGGCGGCATGATGCTGCTGCCCGGGGTGCTCCGGGCAGAGCAGGCGGACCTCATCAACGTCGACCTCGTCAACCGCGCGATGGGCATCCTGGTCAACGCCTTCCGCTACATCGTCTTCGACCTCGGCGTCGCCTTCACCGACATCGTCATCACGGTCCTCGACCACTCCCAGCGCGTACTCGTGCTGGTGACCCCGGAGCTCTCGTCGCTGAAGGACGTAGGCGAGCTGCTGAGCATCTTCACCAATGTCCTGAACATCGTCCCGGGGCGGATCATCCTCGCCCTCAACAACAAGGTGCCGAAGTCGGTGGTGAGCAAGGAGGACGTCGTCCGCACGCTCAAGCAGGAGCTGGCGGTCGAGATCGAGTTCGACGGCACCAAGCCCGACGAGGCGGCCGTGAAGGGCGAGATCCTGGTCCTCACCGATCCCAAGAGCGCCATCAGCCACGGGGTGGAGCAGCTGGCCCAGCTGATCGCCGGGTCGACCGCCGGCGAGGACAAGAAGGCCAAGCGCGGGTTCAAGCTCGGAAAGGGCTAGCAGCATATGAGAGGGAACCCGGGCGGTTCCCTCTCATCGCAGCGCTCCGCGCTGCTGCTCTCTCTCCGATCAGGTAGATCTGGTTGAACGTCACTCCCAACCACGCTTGGCGGCTGTTAGAGGGCATTGTCGCGGCCGGGCTAAACCCGGCCGCCCTGGCCACGAGTCAACGGGGTAGCAATTCGGGCCGGCTCGGCTGGTAAACTCGTTCCTGTGATCGAACAAGCTGTCGTCTCACTCACCCCCGACGCCCAGACACGCCTCCAGGACCTCCTCGCCAAGGAGGGGAATCCCCAGCTCGCGCTCCGCATCTTCGTGAGCGGCGGCGGCTGCTCGGGTATGCAGTACGGAATGGCCTTCGACGACAATCGCCGGGCCGAGGACCTCGTGATCGAGGCCGGCGGCGTCCACATCCTGGTCGACGACTTCAGCGCCCCGTACATCCAGGGCTCGGAGATCGACTACGTGGACAGCCTGATGGGCGCCGGCTTCACAGTTCACAACCCGAACGCCGTGCACTCGTGCTCGTGCGGGCACTCCTTCGACACCGGGGAAGACGCGGGCGGCGCTCAGGCCTGCGGCTGCGGGCACTAAGCCCGCCCTGAGGGGCCGGTGTTCCGGTCCCGGCGCCTGCGTGAAGCGGTCCTCCTGACGCTTGGCGTCCTGACGCCGGTCGGCATCCTCGCCGTCAACGTCTCGGCCTTCATCATGGCCAACCTCCCCGCCTTCAGGCTCGTGATCGCCGGCTGCGCGCTGGTCAGCGGGCTCGTGCTCAACGGCCTCACCGCCTGGTGGCTGCTGCGACTCGCGAGCCGGAACGCCAACCCGCTGTACAGCGAGTACCGGATGTGGGCGGTCGGCGCCGCCGCGATCATCGTCCTGCTCACCGCCGCCGGCGGTGGCTACCTGACCTACCTCGGCCTGCGCGACCCGCGCCGCCTGCCCGACTCGTTGTCGATGATCGTGGCCTCGATCATGCTCCTGCTCCCGCTGGCGGTCACCTTCGCCGGCCGGCGGATGGCCGGCATGGGCGGGATCATCCCGGTCGACGAACCGGCCGGAAAAGAGAAGAGCCCCCCGCGTCGGGGGGCTCGTCTGCTTAGAAAGTCTTAAGGCTGGCCGGAGCCTTACATCATGTCTGGGGACATGCCCCCCATTCCGCCGCCGCCGCCCCGCTTCTCCTCAGGCACCTCGGTCACCATCGCCTCGGTGGTGAGCACCATCGCGGCGATCGACGCGGCGTTCTGCAGCGCCGAGCGCGTGACCTTGGCCGGGTCGACGATACCCGCCTCGAACATGTTGATGAACTTGTCGTTCAGGGCGTCGTAGCCCTCGCCCGGCTTGCTCTTGCGGACCTGCTCCAGGATCACAGAGCCTTCCTTGCCGGCGTTCTGGCAGATCTGCTTCAGGGGCTCCTCGAGCGCCTTGCGGACGATGTTGACCCCGGTCAGCTGGTCGTCCTTGAGGCCCAGCCCGCCATCGAGCTTCTTCTGAGCGTTGAGCAGCACGGTGCCGCCGCCCGCGACGATGCCCTCTTCCACCGCGGCCTTGGTCGCGCTGAGCGCGTCCTCGATGCGGTGCTTCTTCTCCTTCTGCTCCACCTCGGTGGCCGCCCCGACCTTGATCACTGCGACGCCGCCGGCCAGCTTGGCCAGCCGCTCCTGCAGCTTCTCCTTGTCGAAGTCGGAGGTGGTCTCCTCGACCTGGGACTTGATCGACTTGATCCGGCCCTGAATCGCCTCGGGCTTGCCGGCGCCCTCGACGATGGTCGTGTCGTCCTTGGTGATGGTCACGCGGCGGGCCTTGCCGAGCTGCTCGATCTTGGTCTGGTCGAGCTTAAGGCCGAGGTCCTCACTGATGACCTGGCCGCCCGTGAGGATGGCCATGTCCTCGAGCATCGCCTTGCGGCGGTCACCGAAGCCGGGCGCCTTGACGGCGACCGCGGTAAACGTTCCGCGCAGCTTGTTGACGATGAGGGTGGCCAGCGCCTCGCCCTCGACGTCCTCGGCCACGATCAGGAGCGGCTTGCCCTGCTGGACAACGCGCTCGAGCACAGGCAGAAGGTCCTGGATCGCTGAGATCTTACGGTCGCTGATGAGGATGAACGGGTCTTCGAGCACCGCCTCCATCCGGTCGGGGTTGGTGACCATGTAGGCCGCGACATAGCCGCGGTCGAACTGCATGCCTTCCACGACCTCGAGCTCGGTGGCGACGGCCTGGTTGTCCTCGACCGTGATGACTCCGTCCTTGCCGACCTTGTCCATCGCGTCGGCGATGAGCTCACCGATCTTGGCGTCCTGGGACGAGATGGCCGCCACGTGGGCGACGTCCTCGTGGCCCTTGACGGGTACCGAGAGCTTCTTGATCTCGTCGACGACGGCCTCGACGGCCTTCTCGATTCCGATCTTCAGCTGCATCGGGTTGGCGCCCGCGGTGACGTTGCGGAAGCCCTCGTTGATCATGGTCTGGGCCAGGATCGTGGCGGTCGTGGTTCCGTCACCGGCCACGTCGTTGGTCTTGGTAGCGACCTCGCGCAGAAGCTGCGCGCCGGTGTTCTCCATCGCGTCCTTGAGGTCGATCTCGCGGACGATCGTGACGCCGTCGTTGGTCACGGTGGGCGCGCCGAACTTCTTCTCGAGGACCACGTTGCGGCCCTTGGGGCCGAGCGTGATACGTACGGACGAGGCGACGATGTCGATGCCCTTCTTGAGGGCCTGCCGCGCCTCTACGTCGAATGTGACTGTCTTTGCCATATACCTTCCCTCTTAGCCTTTCTTACTGGTCTTGCCGTTGCTGCTCACGACGGCGAGCACGTCCTTCTCCGAGACGATGAGGTACTCGATCTCGTCGAGCTTGAATTCGTTGCCGGCGTACTTCGCGTACAGGACCTTGTCGCCGACCTTCAGCTCCATCGGCACCTTGGTGCCGTTGTCGAGGATCCTTCCGGTGCCCACGGCCTCGACGATGCCCTCCTGGGGCTTCTCTTTGGCGGTGTCCGGAAGCACGATCCCAGATTTGGTCCTTTCCTCTTTCTCTACCGGCTTGACCACCACGCGGTCACCGAGCGGCCTCAGATTCATGTAGCGCCCTCCTCACCAGAACCAGAAATTCTTGCTTGGCACTCCCCGGACGCGAGCGCTTAGCACTCGGGGGAGGCGACTGCCAATTCTAATACCCGCCTGGGCGCCGAGGCAAACCCCGGCGATCAGCCCTCGGCCTGTTTGATCAGCTCCCTGGCCGAGTCCGCCAGCTCCTCAGGGACCAGGACCCGGGCCTCGGTGAAGTTGACCGCCACCGAATAGGCTGTGTCGCCGAAGACCTCGACCTTGATCCCGTTGGCCTGGAGGACCGCGGCGATCAGGTCGGCCTGCAGGCGCTCGCCCCGAAACACGACCTCCCAGCCCTTGACCGTCACGCTCCCCATCCTAGAGACGGATCGACCGCCGCCTCGTGTCGCGCCCCAAAGAACCCGGCCGCCGCGATCATGGCCGCGTTGTCGGTGCAGAGGTCGAGGGGCGGCATCGTCAGCCGCGCGCGCTTGCCCACCACCTCGGCGGCGCGCCGCCTCAGCAGCGTGTTGGCGGCCACCCCGCCGCAGACCACGACCTCCCCACAGGGCTCACGGTCGAGCGCCACATCCAGCTTCTCCAGCAGCGACTCGACCACCGACTCCTCGAACGCGGCGGCGAGGTCTGCCTTGACGCGTGGGCCCGGGTCCTCGCCCAGGTCGCGCAGCCGGTAGAGGAGGGCCGTCTTGAGGCCGCTGAAGCTGTACTCCAGGCCCTCCAGAGAGGGGCGCGGCAGCCGCTGCCGCCTGGCATCTCCGGTCCGGGCGAGGCGGTCCAGGGCCGGTCCGCCGGGGTAGCCGAGGCCGAGCATCCGCGCCGCCTTGTCGAAGGCCTCGCCGGCGGCGTCGTCCCTGGTGCGCCCGATCACCTCGAACCGGCCGTGTTCCGGCATACGCACCAGGTCCGAGTGCGCGCCACTGACCACCAGCCCGAGCAGCGGCGGCTCCAGGTCGGGCCGCGCGAGCATGGCCGCATAGATGTGGCTCCACAGGTGGTTCACGCCGGTCAGCTCGGCCGACCAGGCGGCGGCCAGGCCCTCGGCCACGCCGGTGCCCACGAGCAGGCAGCCGGCGAGACCTGGCCCGCGCGTGACCGCGATCAGGTCGACGTCGGCGGGCCTGGCCGCGGCGCCTTCGAGGGCGAGGTCGAGCAGGTGCGGCAGGCGCTCGAGGTGGTCGCGAGCTGCCAGCTCTGGGACCACGCCGCCGAAGCCGGCGTGCAGGTCGACCTGAGAGTGGATCACGTTGGAGAGGATTCGGCGGCCGTCCTCCACGAGGGCGACCGAGGTCTCGTCGCAGGAGGTCTCGATGCCGAGAGTCAACATGCCCTCACCCTAACCCTGCGCGCCAGGCGCGACCAGGATCGGACTTTTTGATCGCTCCCGCACAGCGGGAGAGGGGAACTGCCTACCGGGTCAGCATGCCCTCACCCTAACCCTCTCCCGCACAGCGGGAGAGGGGACCTCCCTACTGGGCGGGAGAGGGGGACTCCCTACTGGGTCAGGAGGTCGCGGCGGAGGCCGTGTACGTCGGCTTCGATTCGCTCCAGGTTCGCCTCATAGGCCCGGCGGAACCGGGGCGAGTGGATGGAGTCCGACCACATCACGATCGCGTCCTCGCCGTTGTCCGTGTAGTAGCCCTTGCGCCGGCCGATCACCTTGAACCCGAAGCCCTCGTACATGTGCATCGCGTTGTCGTTGGTGGTCCGCACCTCGAGGGTGACCCACTTCGCGCCCATGTCATACGCGGCCTGGACCAGGCCGGCGAAAAGGATGCGGCCGTAACCGCGGTGGTGCAGGTCGCGCCGGACGCCGATGGTCGTGACGTGGGCCTCGTCGTACATGCGCCACATGCCGCCGTAGCCGACGATCGTCTGGTCCATCTCGGGACCTTGAAAGCGCGGCGGCGCCTCGACACCTTCCTGGCGCAGCACCACGTAGTGCGCGCTGGCGCGAGACGCGAGCTCACGGTAGTAGGCGTTGCGCGGCCAGGGCGTGGCGAAGATCTCGCGTTCGATCTCCTGAACCGTGGCGATGTCGCCCTCGCGCATCAAGTCGAGGGACAGCGACTGCCTTATCTGGACCATCAGTGGCGGGCCGAAAAAGACTGCATGTACTCGACTTTGAGACTACCATAGGCCACTTCGCGCGCCGATTCGACCAGGCTCGCCGCAGCCTCGCCAAAACCGCGCAGCTCCTGCTCGGGCTTGAAGGGCACGCCCGTCCCTTCGACCGCGGCCCGGGTGGATGCCCGCAGCCAACCCACGGCGCGCCATTCGCGCGGCAGCTCCCCGGGCTCCGCGAGTCCGGCGACCCCACCCGGCGCCAGGTGGTAGACCCTGCCTCGTCCGGCCTCTGACATCGCGAGCACCGGCGTGTCGCTGCGGGCGGCCTGCAGGGCAAGGGTGGGTAGCGGCACGATCGGGATGCGCAGCCCGATCGCCAGGCCGAGGGCGAAGGAGACGCCGACCCGCAGGCCGGTGAACGAGCCAGGACCGGTGGCCACCGCCACCCTGGTGAGCGCTGGGCCATCCTCGAGTGCCCGATACCTGGACGGCAGGTCGAAGCTCGGGCCGGAATCGGCCACGTCTTCGTAGACGACGCGCCCGGTGGGGTCGAGGAGCGCCACAGCGGACATGGCCGAGGACGTGTCGATGACGAAGATCAACTAGCTGCCGTCCGCGAAGACGAGGCGGCGCCGGTCGCCCCCGAGCGGCTCGAAGGTGATCAGACGACCGTGCTTGGCGACTAGGCGGTCGCCCCACTCCACCACGACGGCGCCCTCGTCGAGCAGCTCGTCGAGGCCGAGGTCGAGCAGCTCCGCGGCCACCTTTACCCGGTACAGATCGACATGGGCCAGCGTCACCCGGCCCGGATAGACGCGGACCAGCTGAAAGGTGGGGCTCGCAACGAGCGCGTCCGATCCGGCGCCGCGCGCCAGCCCGCGGACGAACGTGGTCTTGCCGGCTCCCAGCGGTCCGGCGAGGAGCAGCAGGTCGCCTGGTTTCAGCTGCGCACCCAGCTTCTCGCCCTCGGCCTCGGTCTCGGCCGCGCTGTTGGTGATCAGCTCACGCAAAGTGGTCGTAGCCGCGATTCTCGAGGTGCACCGGCGCGCCGTCGGCGTCGACAACCCTCACCTCGCTGTCGGTGGACATGACACCCACGGACTTCATGCCTGCCCCGAGGATGGTCTCCTCGGGGCCGGTGCAGACGAGCTCTACCTCCTCGCCGCTGGTGAGAGCGTCCTGCCAAGTCGCACCCGGAGCCACCGGCACGTCAGCCACCCGCAGAGTGCACCCCAAACCAGACATCGCCGCGAACTTCTCCATCTCCCTGATCAGGCCGTCTGAGACGTCGCCACAGCACAGGCCAATGTGGTTGAGACGGCGGCCTTCGGCCAGCAGCGGTTCGAGCCGGAGCACGCGCCGCTCGCGCACGGCGACAGCCGCGGCGCCGAGCGGCCCGGTGACGGCGACCGCCCATCCGGGCTGCGCCTCGCTTCGGCTGAGCGGCCTGGCATCGGCTCGTCCAATCACGGCGATGGAGAGAACCGCCGGTCCGTCGATCGCGCTCATGTCCCCGCCGACGATGTTCAGCCCCGTCTTGCGAGCCAGGGCGTCGAGACCGCGGAAAAGGCCGGAGAAGTCGTCGATGGCCCACCTGCGTGGAACGGCGACCGAGGTCAGCGACCAGACGGGTGTCGCCCCCTTGGCCGCCAGGTCGCCGAGCGCGAGCGCGAGGGATCGCCAGCCGGCCTCTTCGGCAGACATCCATCCCAGGTCGAAATGGACGCCTTCGACGTAGATATCGGCGCTGGCCACTGTGAAGCCGCCGCGTTCGTCGCTCCAGGTGGCGGCATCGTCGTCGCCGGCATGCTCCGCGAGATATGGCTTGACGAGCTCGAGCAGCTCGAGCTCGCCGGCGCCCCCGACCGTCTTCATCGTGGGTCCAGCATCGCACGCAGGCTGCGCGCGGCCGCCTCGGGGTCGGCGGCATCGGCGACGGCGCGAATAACGCACGCGCGCCTGAGCCCGAGAGCGGTCAGCTGAGCGACGTTCGACGCGTCGATGCCGCCGATGGCGAACACCGGCACGCTCACGGCGGCCGCGACCCGGGCGATGCCGGCCGGGCCGATGACGCGCTTCTCCGTCTTGATCGGCGTCGCGAACGCCGGACCGCTGCCCAGATAATCCGCCCCCTCAGCCACCGCCGCGACCGCAGCCTCAGGGGTGGCGGCCGACGCCCCGATGAGCAGGCTTTCGCGCGCAATCCGTCTGGCGGATGCAACCCTGAGGTCGTCAGGCCCCAGGTGCACGCCGTCGGCCTCGCTCAACATCGCGATGTCGAGGTGGTCGTTGACTACGAACAGCGCGCCGGCAGCTCGGGTCAGGTCACGTAGCTTCCTGGCGAGCTCGAGCAGCTCGCCGCGTGCAAGGCCTTTGTGCCGCAGCTGGACGATGTCGGCTCCGCCGCGAATCGCGGCGCCGGCGAGGACCACCACATCCAGAGGACTGCGATCCGGGGTGATCACGTAGAGCCGCGCCGCCTCGAGAGACGACCGCCGGCTCAGGTCAGGATCTGGCGGAGCTTCTCGCGGAAAGCCACAGGGGCGTGGTCACAGTCGCAAGAGTTCTTGACCAGCCGCTTCAGGTGAGCCTGGAAATCGTACTGGTCCGAACAGTCCGGACACGCTTCGAGGTGAAGCTGAACCTCCACGACCTCCGAGCTGCTCAGCTCGCGGTCGACGTAGCGGTCGAGCTTCTCCTTACAGTCTGGGCAATTCATTGCTGCTTACTGGTACTGCCGCGCACGATACCCGATTCCACCGCGTAGTCATAGAGCCCTTTCTGAAGCTGCTGGCGGGCTCGGTGAAGCCGGGACATGACGGTCCCGATCGGAACGCCCAGCGCCTGGGCCGCGTCCTTGTAGGAGAAGCCTTCGACGTCGACCAGCAGCACGACCTCGCGGTGCAGCGGGGGCAGCTTTTCCACCGCCTCCACGACCTCGGAGGCCGCCAGCTTGTCCAGGACGTCGGCCTCAGGCTTGGCGCCTTCGTCACGGAGCTTGTCGTAGAGCACGAACTCGCCGACGTCGTCCAGGCTCACATCCTCCTTACGGGAGCCCTTGAAGCGATCCCAGAAGAGGTTCCGCATGATCGCGAACAGCCAGGCCTTCATGTTCGTGCCGGTCTGGTAGCTGTGCTGGTAGCGCAGCGCGCGAAGGTAAGCCTCCTGCACCAGGTCCTGCGCCTGGTCTGGGTCGCGAGTGAGTCGCAGCGCGCCGCGATACAGAGTGTCGAGGTGGGTCAATGCCTCTTCCGCGAAGGCAGTTTGGGCCGGGCTTTCAGCCATCAGTTCAGCCAGTGTAGTTTCACCTGCCTTGCCGGATTCCAAACCTGACCGCGGCTGTCACTGATTCCTGTATACGAGCTCAACTCGCTGTCCGAGTGAGGTCAGGACCTCGTAGGAGATCGTGCCCGCCCAGCGGCCGGCCTGCTCGGCGGTGATCCTCTCCTCCCCATCCCTGCCGATCAGGGTGACCACGTCGCCGACCGCGACCCCACCGACATCGGTCACGTCGACCGTGATGGCGTCCATGCTGACGGTCCCGACCAGAGCCGCCCTCTGCCCGCGTACGAGCACGTGGCCGCGGTTGGAGCGCATGCGATGCACTCCGTCCGCGTAGCCGATTGCGACGGTGGCGATGCGACGCCGCTCGGGCGCTCGCCAGGTGGCCCCGTATCCGACGGTGGCGCCCTTCTCGACTGTCTTCAGGTGGGTGATCACCGACTTGAGGGAGAGCGCGGGCTCGTTGCCCGGCCACTCGCATCCGTAGAGCGAGATGCCGCACCGCACCGCGTCGAGCGCGAACTCCGGAAAGTGCCGCGTGGCGGCCGAGTTGCACACGTGCCTCACACCGGGGTCGACGTCGATTGACGCCAGCGTTTCCTCGAAGCGATCGAACTGCCGCCGCGTCATCGCCACGTCGGTATCGGCGCTGGCGAAATGCGTCCAGGTCCCGGCGAGGCGAAGGCCGGCCGAGCTGTCGATGAATCGGACCAGCTCCGGCGCATCCTCCGGCGCGCAGCCGAAACGGCCCATGCCGGTGTCGATCTTCAGGTGCACCGGGACCACCTCGTCGGACTGCCCCAGGGCTTGTGCGAACTCCAGGCTCGAAACGGCGATCGAGCAGCCGCTGGAGGCGGCCGCCGCCGCGTCCTCCAGCGGCAGGCCGCCCATGACGAGGATGTGCTCCGCGTCGACGAGCCCGCCGAGCTCTCGGGCCTCGTCAAGCGTCGCGACCGCAAGCCGCGTGGCTCCGCCGCCGAGGGCCGCCCGAGCCGCATGCACGGCGCCGTGGCCGTAGCCGCCGGCCTTGACGACCGCCATCAGGCGAGTGCTCTTGGGTACGTGCTCGAGGATGCGGGCGGCGTTGGCGCGGATGGCGCCGAGGTCGACCTCCGCCCAGCGCAGCGAGGTCAGAGTCCGCCCTGTCGCAGCACGTTCATCACCACGGGGATCTCAGGCAGCAGGTCGCTGGCCAGCAGCCCGGAGTCGCCGAACCTCTGCGCGAGCCGGCGGCCGGCCGCGGCGTGAACGTAGACGCCGGTGACCGCGGCGCTGAAGGGATCAGAGCCCTGGGCCATCAGGGCGCCGATGACGCCGGCCAGGACGTCGCCCGTGCCGCCTGAGGCCAGCGCGGGCACCTCGTGGGGATCCTCGCTGATCCGGCCGTCCGGGTGCGCCACGACGGTTCGTGCGCCCTTGAGCACGACCACCGCCCCCCACTCCTTGGCGGCTCGCCGCGCGGAGCCGAGGCGGTCCGCGTTGATCGCTTCGATGGTCTTGGCGGTCAGCCGGGCCATCTCGCCGGGGTGCGGGGTAAGGACACGTCTGGGGCCGAGCTTGCGCTTGCTGCGCGGGGAGTCGGCCAGGGCGTTCAGGCCATCGGCGTCGATGACAAGGGGACACTCGGCGTGGAGTGCGAGATCGACCACCAGCCGCCAGGTCGAGCGGTCACGGCCGAGTCCAGGACCGATGACGCAGGCGTCCGCGTCCGCCAGGTGGCGCAGCACCGAATCGTGGGCGGCGTGGCCGACGACGCCCGGTGCGACCTCGGGCACCGGCGTGGCCATCACCTCGGTCACCTTGGCCGCGAGGATGGGATAGATCGTCTCGCCGACGAGCAGCCTCACCAGCCCCGCGCCGCTGCGCGCCGCGGCGGTGGAGGCGAGGTAGGCCGCGCCGGTGAAGCCGAGGCTTCCGGCCAGCACGACGACCGTTCCGAACGTGCCCTTGTGGGCGTCCTTGGGACGCTCCGGCAGCACGACCGCATCGGGCGCCGGCAGCAGGTCGGCCATCGCCTCCGGCATCTCGAGGTGTGAGGTGGCCACGGCGAGACCGCTGTGGTGGGTGATGCTGACCTCGACGCGAGCGCCGCGCTCGTCCCCGAGCAGGCGCACCCGAGGCGCGCCCATCGGCCCGGGCAAGACCTCGATGCGGCGGCGCGGGAAGCAGATGCCGGTGCCGTCGAAGCACTTGATCACCGCCTCCTTGGCGGCCCACCTGCCGGCCAGGCGCTCGGCGTTGCCGGCGCAGTAGGCGATCTCGGCAGGGGTGTAGACCTTGGCCAGGAAGCCTCGGCCCGACCGCCTGACGGCGAGCGCGATCCGCTCGACCGAGACCGCGTCGACACCGATGCGCTGCATTGGCCCTTAAGTTAGCGAGTTGATGGCGAGGCAGCCTTAACAGGCAGGGTTGCGCCAGCCGCGAACTTCAAACTAGTCTCGCCAAAGGCGTGCCGGCGGGGGAGGGACCGGCTGGGAGTGGGAGGGCCCCGCCAGGGGAGTCGCTATTCGACCGTGACGCTCTTGGCCAGGTTTCGCGGTTGGTCGACGTTCTGGCCAAGCTCGACGGCGACGTGGTACGCGAACAGCTGCAGCACCACCGAGTTGAGGATCGCGCTCGCCGCCTCCTCTACCGCCGGCATCTCGAACCTGTCCGTGGCGACTCCGTTCAACGACCTGTCGCCCTTGGTCACGAGGGCGAACACGGGAGCGTCGCGGGCGACGATCTCGTGGACGTTGCTCACCATCTTTTCGCTGGTGGTCGAGGTGGTGCAAACCGCAACGACCGGGAAGTCCTGGTCGAGCAGCGCGATCGGACCATGCTTGAGCTCACCGCCGCTCACGCCCTCGGCGTGCACGTACGAGATCTCCTTGAGCTTCAGCGCGCCCTCGAGCGCGACCGCGAAACCCAGGCCTCGACCCGTGTAGAGGAAGTTGCGGTAGTGGCTGTAGCGATGTGCGAGCGCCGCGATCTCCTTTTCGCGATCGAGGACCTCGCGCACCTGGTCGGGTAGGGCGCGGAGGGCCGCCGCCAGCTCGCCGCGGCGTTCGAGCGACACGCGCCCATTCACGCTCGCCAGGCGCAGGGCCAGCAGGTAAAGGCTCACCAGGTGGGCCAGGAAGGTTTTCGTCGACGCCACCCCGATCTCCGGGCCGGCGTGCAGATAGATGGCGCCGTCGGCGTCGCGCGCAGCCGAGCTCGCGAAGACGTTGGTCACCGCCACCGTGAGCGCTCCCCGTTCTTTCGCCTGGTGGAGCCCGACCAGAGTGTCAGCGGTCTCGCCGGACTGGGTGATCACAACGGCGAGCGTGTCCGGACCGAACGTCGGACGTCGATACCGGAATTCGGCTGCGTCGACGGCGCGCGCCGGCATGCCCGCCCAGTCCTCGATCGCGAGCTCGCCGACCAAGGCGGCGTGACGCGACGTGCCCATGCCAAGCAGCAGCACCTCGCGGATCCGGCGCAGCTCCTCGTCCGAGTTGGTGAACTCTCGGAAAGTGACCGAGCCATCGTCGGTGAGCCTGCCCCGCATCGCGTTGGCGACCGCCTCCGGGGCTTCGTGAATCTCCTTGAGCATGAAGTGCGGATAGCCGCCCTTTTGGGCCTGGCTGACGTCCCAGTCGACGTGCACGAGCTTGGGCTTGACCGTCACACCGTCCAGCGTCGAGACCTCGGCGCCGAGCGGCGTGACCGCGGCAACCTCGCCTTCACCGAGCACAAGCACACGCTTCGTGTAAGGGATGATCGCGGTGATATCCGAAGCGATGTAGTACTCCTCTTCGCCCAGGCCGACGACGAGCGGCGCGTTGAGCCGCGCCCCGACCAGCAGCTCCGGGTCGTCCGCGGAGAACATCGCCAGGGCGTAAGCGCCCCTGATCCGCTTCAGGGCCGCGCGGACCGCGCCCAGGAAGTCGCCCTTGTAGTTCGCCTCGATCAGGTGCGGCACCACCTCGGTATCGGTCTCAGACACGAACTCGTGCCCTGCTGCCTGGAGCTCGTCGCGCAGTTCGGCAAAGTTCTCGATGATCCCGTTGTGGACGACGAAGATGCGCCCATGGCAGTCGGTGTGCGGGTGAGCGTTGATGTAGGTCGGGCGGCCGTGGGTGGCCCAGCGGGTGTGCCCGATCCCAAGGTGTCCGGTCGGCATGCCGGTGTTCAGCTTGGCGATCAGGTCGTCGACCTTGTGCTCCGACTTGGTCACGCTCGTGTGCATGGCCGAGCCGGGCTTGGGCGACTCCAGGACCGCCACGCCGGCCGAGTCGTAGCCGCGGTACTCGAGCCGCTTGAGGCTCTCCATCAGGATCGGCGCCGCTTCCTGGTCGCCGAGGTAGCCGATGATCCCGCACATATCTCTGTAAATAACTCCTAAGTAGGGCTGGAGTGACCGATGCTGGGTTGAACGGGCGCGGTAGCGCGCAGGTTACTCCGGTCTACCCCGATCAGGGACTCGGTGAAACCGCCGGGTTCGGGACGATCTGGTAGGTGATCTTGGCCGTGGCGACGCCGTTCAGGGCGGTCACGCCGGACGGATACGGGATCTGCACCTGAATCGTCACCGTGGACGTATAGCTGCTCAGATCGACGGCCGGCAGCGTGATCCGCTGCACCTTGCCAAGGGCCACCGGGTCCCCAGTGACGATGACCTGGACCGGGTTGGTGATGATTCCGACGATGTGGTAGCCGGAGGGCGGCAGGTGGGAGGGCGGCGAGTCGACGAGGGCGACCGTGGTGCTGTTCAAGCCCGGGGTGGCGACGATGTGGATGTCGGCCGTGGCTATGTCCAGCTCCCACGACGGCTGCGTCACCCGGCTGATGTCAAATGGCCCGCTGTTCGTCTCCAGGACGATCTGCTGTGCCGGCTGCCTGATGTCGGTCAGGTTTACGGGAGGCGAGTAAATGACGTCTGCGGTGAGGCCGACGGGGTCCTCCCAGCTTTGCGGTCCGGTGAAGTGGACGACGCAAGGCGTGACGCCCTGACAGGTCGTCGTTGTCTTGGAGGTGTCGATGCTGAACCCAGGAGCCTCGTGAGCGATGACGTGAACGGTCAGGTCTTTCTCCGCGAGGCGGTCGATGTTCACGACGATCGGCGGGGGGCTCTGGACGCGGAGACCTACCACGGACGACGCCGCCGTCACGTTCAGTGTCACCGCGGTTCCGGGCTTCGCGTGGGTCGCATCGACCGTGGCCGTCAGGGTGTTCGGAGCCAATGCGATCAGATCCGCGCTTCCCGTGACCGTCACCGTCGTCTTGTTCGGCGGGTTGGTGATCACGATGTTCGAACCCGGGCTGAAGCCATACGTCAAGCTGACAGAGAAGGGCTTCGTGGTGGGCGGGTTCTGCGCGAAGGCGACAGCGCCCAGCATGAGAATCGCCAGCCCGAGGGCTAACAGCTTCAGGCGCCAGTCATCAGTGATCCACTTCATTTGAAGAACCCATTGCCTCGCGCGACCTTCGGGCTGACGCGCCGCCTCAGGCCGTCGCCGTCCAGGTTGCGGGTGATCTTTCCCTCTTCGATCACCGAGATGGCGCCCGTCTCTTCGGAAACCACGACCACGAGCGCGTCGGACGCGAGCGAGAGGCCTAGCGCGGCCCGGTGCCGCGTGCCCAGTCTCTCGCGGACGATGCCCTCTTCAGGCAGCGGAAGCAGGCACCCTGCGGCCAGCACCTTGTTGCCCCGCACGATCACGGCGCCATCGTGGAGTGGAGAGTTCGGATAGAAGATCGACTGGAGCATTTCGGCAGAGATCTCTCCATTGATACGGACTCCGGTGGCCGCATAGTCTTCGAGGCCGACCTCTCGCTCGAATGCGATGAGCGCCCCGGTGCGCTTTGCGCTCAGGCGCTCGGCTGCCCGGATGGCTTCGGAGATGGCCTGGTTGTAGAGACCAGGGTTGTAGCTGGTTAGAGGCCGGCCAAATGGGGTCAGACGGCCCAACCTACCGACCTGGTCGAGCGCTCGACGCAGCTCAGGCTGAAACATGATCAGGACCGCGATGACTATGAAGAAGGCCGCGTTGCGGAAGAGCCAGCCGAGAAGCACGAAGTTGAGCTGGTTTGCGATCACCCCGATGACGGCGAGCAGCACCAGGCCGACCAGCACCTGCAACCCCTGCGTACCGCGAAGCAAGCGCAGGGCCTGATAGAGCACGAACGCGACCACCAGCACGTCAATGACCTCGACCCAGCCCAGGTGCCGGATGACGTCGCCCAGCTGGACGGCAAACTGCTGGAGCTGGATCAAGTGCTCGTTCCGAACAGGTCCGTCATCAAGGCCATCTGGGCGTACAGCCGGTTTTCGGCTTGCTGGAAGACGACCGACCTCGGCCCGTCGATGACCTCGTCGGTGACCTCCTCGCCTCGATGCGCCGGCAGGCAGTGCATGAAAACAGCGTCGGGGACTGAGCTCATCAGCGCCTCATTGACCTGGTACTCGGCGAACTCCTTACGCCGCGCCTCGCGTTCGCCCTCATGCCCCATCGAAGTCCAGACGTCGGTATAGATCGCGGTCGCGCCCTCCAGCTTGGCCATGTCGCTGGTCAGGGTCACGCGCCGGCCGTTGGTCGGAGCGAGGCCACCCCGAGCCGGCTCGTGGCCGGCCGGCGTGATCACAGTCAGCGGAAAGTCGAGCCGGATGGCCGCCTCGATGAGAGACGTCGCGATGTTGTTCCCGTCCCCCACGTAGACGATCTTCTGGCGCTGGAGCGGACCGCGCACCTCCTCCAGGGTCATCAGGTCGGCCAGGATCTGGCAGGGATGCGAGTGGTCGGTCAGGGCGTTGATCACGGGCTTGGCAGACGCCGACGCCAGCTCGAGCAAGTCGGAGTGCGTGCGCATGCGGGCGACTATGCCGTCAACGTAGCGGTCCAGCACGCGGGCCGCATCGCTGACGGTCTCCCGGACGCCAAGCTGCACGTCCTGCTCCCCCAGCGTCGTGGCTGTGCCTCCGAGCCGCGAGATGCCGACCTCGAAGGACACCCTGGTCCGGTGAGACGGCCTCTGGAACAGCATCGCGATGTGCCGCCCGGCAAGCGGGCGCTCCGCCCAGGCGCCCGACTTGATGCGGCGCGCCAGGTCGAGCACGGCCCGAAGCTCCGTGGCGTCCAGGTCGGCGATGTCGAGAAAGTCGCGCCCGGCCAGATCGATCACAGCAGTGATCATGATGCCCCCGCGAGGCAGGGTTAGAACCTGGGTTCGAACCTCTCCCCAGCCACGACCGGCGAAGCGACCAGGTCGCGCACCGAATCGAACTCCGGCAGCTTTTCGCGGAGCGGTGCGTCGTCGCGCAGCTTAAGGATCAGGTCCCGGCAGGCGGTTGCCTCCAGGCCAAACAGGGCGGGCTTGAACCGGATAGGCGGCTCGTTTCGAAAGCTGATCGTGAGGTGGTCGGTCATCCTGATCTGCGGCCAGGACCCTGGGTCGGCCAGCGTCACCGAATCCATGAGCTCCCAGAGGGCCCGCATCTCGTGCCGTTTGTGGATCACCAGCAGCCGGTCGCGGAAGAGGGCCAGCTTCCCGGCGGGCCACTCGTGGAGCCGAAGGCCGGCCCAGACCGCCACCCCAGCCGCGCCCAGGGCCCCGGCGCCGAGGGCGACCGCGGCTACCCACCCCGCCGGCAGCTGCAGCGCCCCCACGGCGAGCAGCGTGAAGGCGATCGCGCAGGCCAGAGCGGAGGCGCCGATGGTCACGATCGGCCGGCGCGACCGCACGTAGATCAATCCCGCCCCACCACGAAGTAGTGTAGGACCGCACAGACAAGATGCACGGCCGGCCAGGGGCGAGGCAAGATGGTCAGATCAGGAGGGATGTCATGGATGTAACGGCTGAGCGGGCCGAGATCGACGCCGCCGTCTCCGGGAAGACCGTCTGCACGATCTTCGCGGACGCCGCCAGAAAGTGGCCTGACAAGCCGGCGCTGCACTGGAGGCGAAACGGCGATTGGCACGAGCTGACCTGGCGTGGCTACCGGGATGAGGTCGCCGCCATGACCCTGGCGATCCGCGAGCTGGGCTTCGGGCCCGGCCAGTTCGGCCTGATCATGGCCCGCAACGTGCCGGAGCACGTGATCGCGGACCTGGCGATCGTCCACGCGGGAGGCGCGGCGATCAGCGTCTACAACACCCTCGCGCCCGAGCAGATCGAATACGTCGCCAACCACTCGGAGGCCACGATCGCGTTCGTCGAAGACGAAGGATTTCTCGAGAAGTTCCTGGCGATCCGCGAGTCCACCCCCCACCTGCGCCACATCGTCCTCGTCCATGGCACGCCGCCCGATGGCGTGCTGTCGTGGGAGAAGCTGATGGATGACGGCAGGTCGGCCTTCGAGCGGGAGCCTGCGGCTTTCGACGCGTCGTGGAGAGGGGTTGGCCCGGAGGACACCGTCAGCCTCATCTACACGTCCGGCACGACGGGGCCGCCCAAGGGCGTCATGTACTCGCACAACAACATCGTGTGGACGGCGGAGGCGAGCCGCCTGCGCCTGAGGTTCGACAACGACGTGCTCGTCAGCTACCTGCCGCTCGCCCACGTGGCCGAACGGTTCGGGTCCCAATGGAACGGCATCTACGTCGGGCATGAGGTGTACTTCTGCCCGGATCCCAACGAGCTGGGCGCGTACCTGGTCGAGGCGCGGCCGACCGTGTTCGTCGGGGTTCCGCGCGTCTGGGAGAAGCTGATGTCCGGCATACAGGCGGGCATCGGGGCCGAGCCGGACGAGGCCAAGCGACAGATGGCGCAGGGCGCGCTGGCGGCGGCCCAGCAGGCCTACCGGCTGCGGAGCGAGGGCAAAGAGGTCCCGGCGGAGCTGGCCGCGGGCGTGGAGCGGGCGCAACCGTTGTTCACGATGCTGCGAGCCAAGGTCGGCCTCGACCGCTGCCGGCTCGCCATCACCAGCACCGCACCCTGCCGCCCCGAGGTGCACGAGTTCTGGGCCGCGCTTGGCCTGCCGCTGTTCGAGGTCTGGGGCATGAGCGAGCTGACAGGACCCGCCACGGCGGTCCCCCTCGAAGCGCACCGCGCCCCCTCCATCGGGACGGCGCTCCCGGGAGTGGAGGTTCGGCTGGGCGAGGACGGCGAGATCCTGGTCCGCGGGGGCAACGTCATGGTCGGGTACTACCGCGACCCGGTGAAGACGGCCGACACCATCGACAAGGACGGCTGGGTGCACAGCGGTGACATCGCCGAGCTTCGTCCTGACGGCCAGTACCGGATCGTCGACCGGAAGAAGGAGCTGATCATCACCTCGGCCGGCAAGAACATCTCGCCGGCCAACCTGGAGGCCGTGGCCAAATCCAGCCCGATCATCGGGCAGGCGGTCGCCGTCGGCGACGGGCGCAACTACATATCGGTGCTGCTCACGCTCGATCCCCAGACCGCCCCGCTGTGGGCGAAGCGCCAGGGCATCGAGACCAGTTCCGTCGAGGCGCTGGCCAACGACCCCGCCGTGGTGGCGGAGATTCGGCGCGCGCTCACGGTCGCTAACACCCATCTCTCGAGGGTCGAGCAGTTCAAGCGCTTCACGATCCTGCCGGCTGAGTGGACGCCGGAGTCGGAGGAGCTGACGCCGACCATGAAGCTCAAGCGGCGGGTCATCGAGACCAAGTACAGACCCCAGATCGAGGCCATGTACGCGAACCCGCCAGGCGGGCACTCGGTCGACGCGGAGCGCGAGACGGCGGCCGCTCACTAGCGGGAGCTCAGGGTTTAGCCCGGCCCCTGGGCGGCTTGGCGCCCATGACCGCCTCCGTGAAGAGGCGGGTGGCGATGCGGGTCTTGGGCTCGCCGGTGCGCTCGGCGAGCAGGGTGAGGCGGTCGACGACGCGCGGCTCGACGTTCAGCCGGTAGAGCTGCTTGACGACGGGTGTCTTGTCCTTCAACGACTGATCTCCTGAACAGAATGGACGGCGCTCAGGAAATTCTCCGGACCGAAGCGGCTGCTGCCTACCCAGGCTGTTAAGCCGACCAGAATGGACGTGATGACCAACGACCTCTTCCAGCAGCAGCGCGACACGCTCGCAACAGGCCAGGTGGCCGAGTTCAAGGTGTGGGCGGAGCTGGTGCGACAGTCAGGCGGCGAGCTCCACGTATTTCTGCCAGTGCGCGACATGGGCATCGACGGCGTGATCCATCGGTTGGGTGATGGGGCCTACATCCCGGTCCAGGTCAAGGGGCGCTCAGAGCTCACACCGGCCGGCCAAGTGCACGTCACCATCACTGCCTCGAGTCTTGTCGACGACGACGCGCTGATGATCGCCACGCTGGTGGACGGTGACCGACTTGGCTCGATGGCGCTGGTGATCGACGAGGCCGGTTTCCGGCGCCTCGCGGCGCACGACATGGTGGACGGGCGCGAGTACCTGACAGCTGCGTTCGAGATGCAGGCGGGGGGCAAGTCTCGCTGGGCGCCTCATTTAGTAGATCGAGACCGGCTTGCCGAGCGGTTCGGCGTCGCGGCGCCTGCGGTCGCTCCGCTCGAAGAGCATGAGGGAGCGGTGGACCGCGGCGCGGTGGGATTTATCGGCGAGGTGGAGGTGCTCCGAAGGCTCGCGGAAGAGCCGGCGCTGAATCTCTTCCGCCCGTTCCCGGACCTGGAAACCGTCGAGGTTCTCGTCCGCCACGTCAACTCTCATCGATTCCTGGGCCTGCAGGTGAAGACGAGTGGATGGGATGAGGACCACCTGGAGAACCGTGTCCACTTCCGGCGCTCGAGTTTCCACCCGGCGGATTCGACCTACGTTGTGATCCTGAGCTGGAACAGAACGAAGCGGGAATTCGATGAGTCGTGCCTGCTCATGCCAAGCCGCGATGTCGCCGAGATCGCGCGCCCGGAGCGCGAGTGGCTGGTGCTGGAACTGCAACCTGGGAGCGACCACCACCGGCACCTGGATGCGTACCGCACACTCGCGATGCAGCTCGCCGAGAGCGTGACGGAGGTCTTGCGGTGAATCCTTCCTTGGTACGGAACCGGAGATGGGACTGGTGGGGCTGACCCTCACCCTAGCCCTGCGCGCCAGGCGCGGGCAGGTTCGGCCTTCTTGATCGCTCCCGCTTTGCGGGAGAGGGAATACTCTCACCCTGGCCCTGCGCGCCAGGCGCGGGCAGGTTCGGCCTTGTTGATCGCTCCCGCTTTGCGGGAGAGGGAAGACCCTCACCCTAGCCCTGCGCGCCAGGCGCGGGCAGGTTCGGCCTTGTTGATCGCTCCCGCTTTGCGGGAGAGGGGATGCCCTCACCCTAGCCCTGCGCCAGGCGCGGGCAGGTTCGGCCTTGTTGATCGCTCCCGCTTTGCGGGAGAGGGAATGCCCTCACCCTAGCCCTCTCCCGCTTTGCGGGAGAGGGGACACGTTAGCCCGCCAGTTTTGCTTTCAGGCGGATCAGGTCGGCTGGCGCCACCCCAGCACCCGCGAGGTACGGTTCCACGCCGCCCCAGGTCTCATCGATGTGGTCCAGCACGCCCAGCATCCACTCCGGTTCGCAGCGTAGCTCGTCGCGCATCGATGCGAGACGCTCGGGCGGCGCCGACGCCAGCCACTCGGCGTACCGGCCGGCCAGCTGGACGTCGGTCTCCGCGTAGTCGGCGGCGATCGCGTCCTTGTCCGCGCCCGCGAGCGCCAGCGCCATCGCCGCCACCAGCCCGGTCCGGTCCTTGCCCGCGAAGCAGTGGACGACAGCGGGGCCTTCGATGTGGGCGAGGGCGCTGAAGATCTGCGCGAAGGACTCCTGGCGGTGGTCGACCATGAGCCGGTACCGCTGGGGAATTCCCTCGGTGTCGTTGACCCTGGCCATGAACGCGTCGTCGATCACCGGCAGGTTGAGATACGTGGGCCCGTAGTCGGGGGCCGCGAAAGGACTCGGAAACTGCGCCGCCTCGGTTTCGGTGCGAAGGTCGATGACGGTGTTGACCCCGTACTCCCACATCGCCTGAACCCCCGCCGGGTTGAGGCTGGAGATGTTGTCCGAGCGGATCACGACGCCGTGCTCCGTCGTCCCTGAGACGCATGGGAGGCCGCCCAGGTCGCGGGTGTTGCGACAGTCCGGCCAGTCGAGGCGGCGAGCAAAGCCCGCACCTCCCCCTATCGCTTCGTGTACTGCGGGGCTTTGCGTGCCCTCTTCAGGCCGTATTTCTTGCGCTCCTTCATGCGAGCGTCCCGCGTGAGAAGGCCCGCCTTCTTCAGCGCCGGACGGTAGTCGGGATCAAGGTTGATGAGCGCCCGGGCGATGCCGTGTGCGATCGCGCCTGCCTGCCCGCTGGTGCCTCCGCCCTCGACGCGAACGCTCACGTCGAACTTCCGTTGCGTGCTGGTGACGCGAAGCGGCGCGTTCGCCGCCAGCTCGAGCACTTTCCGGCCGAGGAACGCGAGGATGTCTTTCTCGTTGACCGTGATCCTGCCCTCGCCGGGCTGTATGCGCACCCGGGCCACGGCGTTCTTGCGCCGGCCCGTGCCTCGATTGAAAGTCTCAGCCACGGTTGATGTCCCCCCTCGCGTCGAACGTGATCTGCTTCGGCTTCTGGGCCACGTGGCCGTGGTCCGGCCCCGCATAGACGCGTAGGCGCGTGAGCATGTCGGCGCCCAGCGTGTTGCGCTGGAGCATGCCGCGCACCGCGTTGGTGATCGGGAAGGTCGGGTCCAGCTCCTGCGCCTTGCCCAGCGTGCGCTTGCGGAGCCCGCCCGGGTAGCCACTGTAGCGCGTGTACTCCTTGGTCGTCGTCTTGGTGCCGGTCACCTTCACCTTGGCGGCGTTGATCACGATCACGTGGTCGCCGGTGTTCAGGTGCGGCGTGAAGGTGGGTTTGTGCTTACCACGCAGGAGCTTGGCCACGCTGCTCGCGAGGCGGCCGAGCACCTGGTCCGTGGCGTCGACCACAAACCATTCGCTGTTCAAGTCCGCGGCTTTCGCCGTCCAGGTCTTCTGTTTGCTCATCTCTTGTCTATTCGGGTTCCCTAGTAAACCACTTCCACGAGGGTCAGCCCCCCCGCCGGCGCCGTCTTCGCGGCCAACCGCCTTTCTTTCGCTCGCAGGATCTCGCCTACCCACCCCGTGGGCCGCCGGCCCGTGCCCACCTCCGCCAGCGCCCCGGCGATGCTCCTCGCCAGCCCGCGGAGGAAGCCTTCCGCGACCAGCTCCAGCTCGACGCACTCCCCCCGCCGCCTGACCGTGGCGCTCCGCATCTCGCGCACGCGCTCGGCGTCGGGCTCGGAGGCCGAGCAGAAGGTCGTCCAGTCGTGCCTGCCCACCAGCGCCTGCGCCGCCCGGGACATCGCCTCGACGTCCAGCGGACCGGCCACGTGCCAGCACCGGCCGCGCTCGAGGGCGGGACGTCCCCGCCGGTCGAGGTAGCGGTAGCGATACCGCCGCCAGCGAGCCGAGTAGCGGGCGTGGAAGCCGTCCGGGACGACCTCAGCGCTCAGCGCGGACACATCGTCGGGAAGCCGGGAGTTGAGCGCCGCCACCAGCCGCTGGGGCGCGATCCTGCCCTCGATGGTGAAGTTCACCACCTGGCCTTCGGCATGGGCGCCCGCGTCGGTGCGTCCCGCCGCGTAGACCACGTGGTCCTTGCCGGTCAGCTCGCGCAGTGCGCGCTTCACCTCCGCCTCCACCGTGCGGCCCCGGGCCTGCTGCTGCCAGCCGGCAAAGCCGCTTCCGTCGTACTCGAGCACGACTTTGATATTCACTTTTTACTTCTCTCAGCGAGCCCCGCCCTACCCTCCCCACTTCGTGGGGAGGCGAGACGAGGCTGAGCGAGCACGACTTTGATATTCACTTTTTAACTTCCCTCAGCGAGCCCCACCCTACCCTCCCCACTTCGTGGGGAGGCGAGACGAGGCTGCTCGAGCACGACTTTGATATTCACTTTTTACTTCTCTCAGCGAGCCCCACCCTACCCTCCCCACTTCGTGGGGAGGCGAGACGAGGCTGAGCGAGCCCCACCCTACCCTCCCCACTTCGTGGGGAGGCGAGACGAGGCTGAGCGAGCCCCACCCTGCCCTCCCTACTTCGTGGGGAGGCGAGACGAGGCTGCGAGAGGCTCTAGTCAACGATTTCGATGATCACCATCGGTGCCGAGTCGCCTGGGCGCGGGCCCTTGCGCAGGATCCGCGTGTAGCCGCCCGGCCGCTCGGCCAGGCGCGGGATCAGGTTCGAGAACAGCCGCTCGACCACCTCGGGCTTCGAGACCTCCGCGCTGACCCGCCGCCGGGCGGCGATGTCCTGGTCCTTGGCCGTCGTGATCAAGCGCTCCACCCAGCGCCGAAGCTCCTTCGCGCGCGCCTCGGTGGTGGTGATGCGGCCGCTCTCGAGCAGGGACGTGCACAGGTTGCGCATCAACGCCTTGCGGGCGTCGGTGTCCCGGTTGAACTTGCGGCCGCTCTTCTGGTGTCGCATTGAGGAGAGCTAGCCCCGGAGGACCGTGCCCATCTCCTCGGGCTTGATGAAGCCCTTCTCGACGAGTTTCTCCTTGATCTCGTCCAGTGACTTGCGGCCGAAGTTGCGGAGCGCGAGCAGCTCCTCTTCCTTCTTCTGCAGCAGCTGGCCGACCGTCTGGATCTCGTTCGCCTTCAGGCAGTTGAACGCCCGCACGGACAGGTCGAGCTCCTCGATCGGCGTGTCCATCAGCCGGTTCTGACCGCTCTTCTCGCCGCGCCGCTCCGCCTCCTGCTCGTCGATCGAGTCGCGGAACCGGACGAACAGCTTCAGGTGCTCCGTGAACAACGAGGCCGCATGGCTGACCGCCTGCTCGGGCGACATCGTGCCGTCCGTCCAGACCTCGATCAGCAGCCGGTCGTAATCGGTCGACTGGCCGACACGGGTCTTCTCGACGGTGAAGTTGGCCTTCTCGACCGGGGAGAAGATGGCGTCGATCGGGATCACGCCGATGGGCTGGCCCTCGCGCTTGTTCTTCTCGGCCGGCACGTAGCCCTTGCCGCGCTCGACGTTGAGCTCCATGCGCAGGTGGCCCTTGGCCGCGAGCGTGCAGATGTACAGGTTGGGGTTCACGATCTCGACGTCGGATGAGCTCTGGATGTGCGACGCGCGCACCTCCGCGGGGCCCTTGACGTCGAGCAGCAGCGTGACGGGGTCCTCGGTGAAGCTCTTGAGGCAGAGCTTCTTGAGGTTGAGGATGACCTCGGTCACGTCCTCTTTGACGTGCGGGATGGCGGTGAACTCGTGCGCCACACCGTCTATCTGGATCGACGTCACGGCCGCTCCCCACAGCGAGGAAAGCAGCACGCGCCGAAGCGTGTTGCCGAGCGTGGTGCCGAAGCCCGGCTCCAGAGGCTCGATGTCGAACTTGCCGTAGTTCGCGCTCGTCTCGAGCTTGCGAACCTGCGGCGCCACAGTCATCTGGGTGGTGTCTATTGCCAAGGGTGTCTCCAACCTCCGTCCCTCTATCGGGAGTAGAACTCGACGATCAACTGCTCTTCCACGCCTGTCTCCATCTCATGCCGCTCGGGCCGAGCCAGGATCTTCGCCGTCTTGTCCTCTCCGTTGAAGGAGAGCCACGACGGCACAGGGCGGACCTTCGACGCCTCCAGGGCCACGTCGATGACCCCGTTGGCGGGCTTCACCTTGAGCACATCGCCCGGCTTCACCTGGTAGGACGGCACGTTCACTGTCTTGCCGTTCACCTCGAAATGCCGGTGCGTGACGAGCTGCCGCGCCTGCTTGCGCGATGCGCCCAAACCGAGCCGGTACACGACGTTGTCCAGGCGGGACTCGAGGTGCGTCAGCAGGTTCAGACCGGTCACGCCCGGTTCCCTCGTCGCCTGGTCGAAGTAGTTGCGGAACTGCTTCTCGAGCAGCCCGTAGATGCGGCGCGCCTTCTGCTTGGCCCGCAGCTGCAGGCCGTAGTCGGACGTCTTGCGCTTGCGCGCCTGGCCGTGCATGCCGGGCGCGAACGCGCGGCGCTCGATGGCGCACTTGGGCGTGTAGCAGCGCTCGCCCTTGAGATAGAGCTTCGCGCCCTCACGGCGGCAGAACCGGCAGACGGGGCCGCTGTAGTTAGCCATTTCCCGCTATACCCGCCGCCGCTTCGGCGGCCGGCAGCCGTTGTGCGGGATCGGCGTCACGTCCGTGATGGCGCTCACCTCCAGGCCCGTGGCCTGCAGCGACCTGATCGCCGCCTCGCGGCCCGCGCCCGGCCCGCGGACGAACACCTCGATCGAGCGCATGCCGTGCTCGAGCGCCTTCTTGGCCGTCGACTCGGCCGTGACCTGGGCCGCGAACGGAGTCGACTTCCGGCTGCCCTTGAAGCCCTGCGCGCCCGCGGAGCCCCACGAGATGACGTTCCCATCGATGTCCGTGATCGAGATGATCGTGTTGTTGAACGTCGACTGGATGTGGGCCTGCCCGTTGACCACGTTCTTGCGCTCGCGGCGGCGGGTCCGGACGACTTTCTTCTTCGTCACTTGCCGGCCTTGACCTTCTTCTTGCCGGCGACCGCGCGCTTGGGACCGCGGCGGCTGCGCGCGTTGGTGCGCGTGCGCTGGCCGCGCACGGGAAGCCCGCGGCGGTGGCGCCCGCCCCGGTAGGAGCCGATCTCGGTCATCCGCTTGATGTTCGTGGCGACCTCACGGCGCAGGTCACCCTCGATGAGCACCTCTTTGGCGGCGGCCATCCGGTCGATGATCTGGCGCAGGCGCGTGACCTCCTCCTCGCTGAGGTCCTTCGTCCGCGTGTCGGCGTTGATGCCCGCGGTCTTGATGATCTTTTGCGCGGTCGTGTTTCCAATCCCGGTGATGTAGGTCAGCGCGATGACGGCGCGCTTCTGCGGAGGTATGTCGACGCCGGCGATTCTCGCCATCTAGCCTCCTAACCCTGCCTCTGCTTGTGCTTCGGAGTCTTCGAGCAGATGACCCGAACCACCCCATTCCGCTTGATCACCTTGCAGCTGGGACACATCTTCTTGACCGACGGACGTACCTTCATCTCCTAATCTCTCGAATCCGCCCCCGCGAGCGATCGCTTTCCGCCAGCTCCACACCCACCTTGTCACCGGCGAGGAGCCGGGTGAAGTGGGTGCCGGCACGATCGGCAACGTGAGCGAGGACCTTGGCCCCGTTCTCGAGCTCAACCCGGTAGACGCCGTTGGGAAGAGGCTCCAGCACGACCCCCTTCACGAGTGGGGGACGTCGAGGCACGAACGCCAATTCTACCAAACTCCGGGCCAACTCAGATTTAGGCGCCCTCACCCTAACCCTGCGCGCCAGCGCGACCAGGTTCGGACTCATCGATCGCTCCCGCTCCGCGGGAGAGGGGATTCCCCGGCCCGCGGCCGTTCGAGCCGGGCTGGGCGGTCAGGATCAGCGGCCCCGCCTCGGTGATGGCCACGGTGTGCTCGAAGTAGGCCGAGAGCGCGCCATCGGCGGTGCAGATCGTCCAGCCGTCGGGCTTCATGTACACCTCAAACGTGCCGGCGTTGACCATGGGCTCGATCGCGAGGGTCATGCCCGGCTTCAGCCGTGGCGGCGTGCCCGGCCGGCCGAAGTTCGGGACCTGGGGATCCTCGTGCATCTGCCGGCCGATCCCGTGGCCCACGAACTGGCGGATCACGGAGAACCCCGCGTCCTCGACGTGCTTCTGGATCGCGCTCGAGATGTCTCCCAGCCAGCCGCCCGGCTGGGCCTTGGCGATGCCGACGTAGAGCGCCTCCTCGGTGACCTTGAGCAGCCGCCGGGCCTCGGGCGTGATCTCGCCGGCTCCCACCGTGATGCCCACGTCGGCCCAGAAGCCCTCGAGCACCAGCCCGAGGTCCAGGCTGACCAGGTCACCGGCGGCGATCTTCCGGTTGCCCGGGATCCCGTGCACGGCCTCGTCGTTGATCGAGACGCAGATCGACCGCGGGAAGCCGTGGTAGCCCAGGAACCCGGGGGTGGCGCCGCCGTCGCGGATCAGCTTGTCGGCGATCCGGTCGAGCTCGATCGTCTTGACCCCGGGCTCGCAGGCGGCCTGCAGCGGCGGCAGCACCGACGCCAGCAGCCGGCCGGCGCGCGCCATCAGCTCGATCTCGTGCTTGGTCTTGAGGTTGATCATGCTTTCACCTCGCCGGCCCGCCCCCTCCGGCGCTTCGCGCCACCTCCCCGCTGGCGGGGAGGGCCGCAAGAACCCTGGCGAAGATCTCTTCGATTGTGCCCAGGCCGTCGATCTCGGAAACCAGGGCCTGTCGCCGGTAGTAGTCGACCAGGGGAAGCGTCTTTTCCAGGAAGATCTCGATCCGCCGCTGGACGGCCTCCGGCTTGTCGTCCTCGCGCTGGACCAGGGTGGCGCCGTCGACCGGGCATTTCGTCGTGCCGGGCGGGTAGGTCTTCTGGTCCACGGGGCAGGTCATTCGCCCGGCCAGCCTCTTGACCAGCTCGGCCGTATCGACCTTGAGGTAGAGCACGCGGTCGAAGCGCTTCCCGAGCTCCTGCAAGAGTGCGTCGAGGGCCTCGGCCTGGGGGATCGTGCGCGGGAAGCCGTCCATCACGAAGCCTGTCGCGCAGTCCGGCTGGGCCAGCCGGTTGCGGATGATGCCGATCATGATGTCGTCCGGGACGTAGCCGCCCGCGGCCATGATCGGCTGTGCCTTCCTGCCGAGCGGCGTGCCCGCGGCCACCTCGGCGCGCAGGATGTCGCCGGTCGCGATGTGCGGGATGTCGAACCGGCTGTGCAGCATCTCCGCCTGCGTGCCCTTGCCGCTCCCGGGGGGGCCATACAGGAGCAGGTTCACCGAGCCCTCACCCTAACCCTCTCCCGCTTGGCGGGAGAGGGAATTTCCATCACCGGATGAAGCCGCGGTACTGGCGCATCACCAGCTGCGTCTGCAGCTGTTTCATGGTGTCGAGCGCGACGCCCACGACGATCAGAATCGCCGTGCCGCCCAGGTACATCTGGTTGTGCGGAATGCCGGAGATCTTGGCCGTGGCGATGGGCAGGATCACGGTGATGAAACCAAGGAAGGTGGCGCCCGCGAACGTGACGCGGTTCATCACCGCCGCCAGGTAGTCGGCCGTGGGCTTGCCGGGGCGGATGCCGGGGATGAAGCTCGAGTACCGCTTCAGGTTCTCGGCGACGTCGTTCACCTCGAACGTGATGGCCGTGTAGAAGTACGTGAAGGCGAACGTGAACAGGAAGTAGAGCCCGTTGTAGGTGATCGCCATCGGCACGTTCGGGGTGTCGGGCGCGAAGTTGCCCTTGATCCAGTTCGCGGCCCGGTAGTACCACGTGTCGGGCGGCGCGCCCGTGAAGTAGTTGGCCACGATGGTGGGCAGGAACATCACCGAGATCGCGAAGATGATCGGAATCACCCCGGCGTGGTTTACCCGCAGGGGCAGGAAGCTGGCGCGCCGGCCCACCTCGCGGCCGCCGGCGACGCGCTGCGCGGATTGGATGGGTATCTTCCTGACCGCCTGCTGCACCTCGATGATCACCGCGGTCATGACCAGGGCGACGGCCCCGAAGAGGATGAAGGGCACGTAGTCGGCCAGGCCGCCGCCGGTTGTGTGCGCCGCGAACACCGACGCCACTCCCTGCGGGCCGCGGCCGATGATGCCGGCGAAGATGATCAGCGAGACGCCGTTGCCGATGCCGTACTCGGTGATCAGCTCGCCGAACCACATCAGCATCACGGTGCCGGCGGTCAGCGTGAGGATGATCTCGAGGCGCGGGAACCAGTCCAGCGCCGGCAGGATCGCGGGGTTAGTGTTCTGGAAGAGGACCGTGAAGCCGTAGGCCTGGCCGGCGCCAAGCGCCACCGTGAGGTAGCGGCTCCAGCGCTGGATGCGGCGGCGGCCCATCTCGCCCTCTTTGGAGATCTCCTTGATCCGTTCGGAGATCACCGTCATCAGCTGCATGATGATCGTGGCGTTGATGTAGGGGTTCATGCCCATGGCGACGACGCTGAACCGGGACAGGCCGCCTCCCGAAAACAGGTCGAGCAGCCCGAGCAGGGCCTGCTGGTTGAACAGGACGGCCAGCGCCTGCTGCTTGGCGCCCGGGACGGCGACATTGGCGAAGAGCCGGAAGATGACCAGGATCCCGCCCGTGAACAGGATCTTGTTGCGGAGCTCAGGCAGCCGGATGGCGTTGATGAGCGCCTCGATGAGGTTCATCGGCTAGGCCTCGGAGGTGGTGCTCTCTTTGGTTTCCGGTTCGAGAGCGCGTGCCGGAGGTGGTGCCGCCTCTCCGACCTTGAGGCCTTTCCCGGTCTTCGCGGCCAGGCGCCTGGCGCCGATCTTGCGGGGCTCGCCCAGGACCTTCACGCTGCCGCCCACGGCCTCGATCGCCGCGCGGGCGCTCGAGCTGAAGGCGTGGGCTTCGACCGTGAGCTTGTGCTTGAGGTCGCCGGTGCCGAGCACCTTGATCTCCTCACCGGCTCGAACGAGCCCGGCCTCGACCAGGACGCCGGCGTCGACCCTGCTGCCCTCGTCGAAGCGGCGCAGCTTGGACACGTTGACCACCGCGTAGACCTTCTTGAACGGATTCTTGAATCCGGGCAGCTTCGGGATTCGCTGGGCGTACGGCATCTGGCCGCCCTCGAAGCCGAGCCGGAAGCCTTCACTGCGGGCGTTCTGGCCCTTCTGGCCGCGCCCGGAGGTCTTGCCGCGCCCTGAGCCGGTGCCGCGACCGATGCGCTGCGTCTTGTGGCGTGAGCCGGGTGCCGGCTTGAGATCGTGCAGCTGCATCGTCTAGTTGCCCCTCTGGTGCTTTTTGGTCGAGCGGGCGCGCCAGATCTTGTAGCGGCTGCGCTTGGGGCGCTCGTACGGCTCGCCCTCGACCGCGACCAAGAAGTTCACAGCTTTGAGCATGCCACGTACCGCGTCGTTGTCCGGGAGCTCGCGCGTCTGGTTCATCCGCCGGAAGCCCAGCGACTGAACGGTCGCCTTGATCTGAGGCAGGGCACCGATCGGGCTTTTCATCAGCGTCGCCTTGAGCGTCTTGCCCTCGCCTTTGGAGGCAGCTTTGGCGCTCACTTCGACTCCGCGGCGGCTACGGCGGTGGCGCTGCCATCCTCGCGCCGGTAGGCGTTGGCCAGCTTGCGGCCGACCATCTGCTCGAGGTCCTTGCCGCGAAGCTCGGCGACCTGCTGCGCGGTGCGCAGCTGCTGGAGCGCGGCGAGCGTGGCTCGCACGGTGTTGATCGGGTTGTTGGTCCCGTGCGACTTGGTGAGAATGTCCTTGATGCCGGCGGTCTCGATCACAGCGCGCATCGCGCCGCCCGAGATCACGCCGGTACCGGGTGCGGCCGGCTTCAACATGATGCGAGCCGGGCCCCACTTCAGGTTCACCTCGTGCGGGATCGTGGTGCCGACCATCGGCACGGTGATCATGTTGCGCTTGGCGACCTCCATCCCCTTGCGGATGGCCTCGGTCACCTCGCGCGCCTTGCCGATGCCCGCGCCGACGCGGCCGTTCATGTCGCCGACCACGATCAGCGCGCTGAACGAGAACTTGCGTCCGCCCTTCACCACCTTGGCGACGCGGTTGACGCGGACAACGCGGTCGGCGAGCTCTGAGCGCTCACCACCGGAGTAAGGCCTTTGCGGATACCGAGAACCCATATCGCTCCCTTAAAACTCGAGACCGGCTGCGCGGGCGGCGTCCGCCAAAGCCTTGATTCTGCCGTGGTACAGGAAGCCCCCGCGGTCGAACACGACCTGGGTCACGCCGGCGGTCTTCGCCTTCTCGGCGATCGCCTTGCCGACCGTCGCGGCCTCGGCCATGCCATTGCCCTTCGCCTTCAGGTCGACCGTCGAGGCGGCGGCCAGCGTGCGGCCACCCGCGTCGTCGATCACCTGCACGTACAGGTGGTTGAGGCTGCGATACACGGACAGGCGCGGCCGTTGCGAAGTCCCGGTCACGCGGACGCGGACGCGCTTGTGCCGCTTCAGCCTGTTCACCTTGCGATCGATTCTCTTGATCATCCTGCCGCCTTGGCGCCCTTGCCCGCCTTGCCAGCCTTGCGCCGGATCTTCTCGCCGCGATACATCACGCCCTTGCCCTTGTACGGCTCGGGTGGCCGCAGGCCGCGGAGGTTCGCGGCGACCTGCCCGACGTCCTCAATCGAGATGCCTGTGACAGAGAACTTGGTCTGGTCCTGGACGTCGATGGAGATGCCCGCCGGCGGCTTGAAGCGGATCGGGTGCGAGTAGCCGAGGCTGAGGACGACCTCCTCCCCCTGCTTCGCCACGCGGTAGCCGACGCCGACCAGCTCGAGATGCTTTGTAAAGCCCTCATTGACGCCGATCACCATGTTGGCGACCAGGCTCCGCACCAACCCGTGAAGGGCGCGGTGCCTGTAGTCGTCGGAAGGCCGCTCGAAGACGAGCTGTCCGTCCTCCTGCTTGACGGTGATGTCGCGCGGCAGGGTGCGCTCGAGCTGGCCCTTCGGGCCTTCGACCTTGACCTGGCCGGGCGCGAGCGTGACCTTGACCTTGTCAGGCAACGCGATCGGCAGCTTCCCTATCCGCGACAACTCTTCCTTATCTCCTACCAGACATATGCGAGCACTTCGCCGCCCACGCCCTGGCGGAGCGCCTGGCGGCCGCTCATGACGCCTTCGGCGGTGCTCAGGATCGCGATGCCCAGTCCGCCGAGCACCCGCGGTATCTCCGTCTTGCGCGCGTATACACGCAGGCCGGGGCGGCTGATCCTCTTGATGCCCGAGATCACCTGAACCTTGTCGGGCCGGGACTTGAAGATGATACGCATCGTCTGGGTGGCGCCGTCCGCCTCCACGTCGTAGCCCGCGATATAGCCCTCGTCCTTCAAGACCCGCGCGATCTCGAGCTTCAACCGCGACGCGGGCACCTTCACCTCCGGGTGGCGTGCGCCGCTCGCGTTGCGGATGCGCGTGAGCATGTCGGCGATCGGGTCGCTGACCACGCCGGTCGCGGCTTTCTTCGGGATCTTGAGCTGAGGTTTGGGGGCTGGCGGGCGCGCCGTGGTCGAGGCCATCACCAGCTCGACTTCGTGACGCCGGGGATGCGTCCCTCGGCGGCATTGGTGCGGAAGCAGATGCGGCACATCCCGAACTTGCGCAGGTACGCGCGCGGCCGGCCGCAGATTTGACACCGGTTGTGGAACCGAACCTTGAACTTCGGGTGCAGCTGATCCCTCTTCCAACGCTCGAGCGAAGACTTCTTGGCCAAACTCTTTACCTCTTCCTGAATGGCATTCCGAGCCGCGTCAGCAGGCTGCGGGCCTCGTCGTCGGTGCGGGCTGTGGTGACGATCGACACTTCCAGCCCGCGGAGTTTGTCGATCTTGTCGTAGTCGATCTCGGGGAACACGACCTGCTCGCGCAGGCCGAGAGAGTAGTTGCCGCGGCCGTCGAAACCCTCCGGGCTGACGCCTCGGAAGTCGCGGATACGGGGCAGCGCGACGTTGAGCAGCTTGTCGAGGAAGTACCACATGCGCCGGCCGCGCAGCGTGGTCTTGATGCCGACGGTCTGGCCTTCGCGCAGCTTGAAAGCGGCCACCGATTTGCGAGCCTTGATCAGCACGGGCTTCTGGCCCGTGATCGTGACCACGTCACCGACCGCGGCGTCCAGCGCCTTGTCGTTGTCCTTGGCCTCGCCGATGCCGATGTTGACGACGACCTTCGAGACGCGCGGCACCTCCATGGTGTTGCCGTAGTCGAACTCCTTGGTCAGCTGGACCGCGACCGTTTCGCGGTAGATCGTCAGCAGGCGCGGAGGCGCCTCCGAGCGCGTGCCCGGGGCCTGCGCCTTGGGCTCGGCGCCTTTCTTGGGCTGCTGCTTCGGCTGGGTCTTCTGCTTCGTCACTGCGCCTCCGTCTTGCGCACACGCTCGTAGGGCTCGCCGCAGTGGCGGCATTCGATGGCCCGGGCTCCGGACTCGAGGATGGTGTGCTTGGTCCGCGTCGGACGGCCGCACGAGGGGCAGACGAGCATGACGTTCGAGTAGTCCAGCGGCGCCTCGAAGTCGACCACGCCGCCCTGGGCGACGCTAACCCCACGCTGGGACCGGCCGGCCTTGGTGTGGCGCTTGAGGATGTTGACGCCCTTGACCACGATCTTGTGCTTGTCGGGCAGGGTGCGCAGGACCTCGCCCTGCTTGCCCTTGTCCTTGCCCGCGGTGACGATCACGGGATCGCCGGGGGCGAGGTCGAGCCAGCGTCGATTGGGAACGGTCTTGTTGCGTAGCACGGTGCTAGAGAACCTCCGGGGCTAGAGAGATGATCTTCATGAAGTTGCGCTCGCGCAGCTCACGGGCGACGGGCCCGAAGATGCGCGTGCCGCGCGGGTTGTTCGCGGTGGCCAGCAGCACCGCGGCGTTCTCGTCGAAGCGGATGAGCGAGCCGTCGGGGCGGCGGTACTCCTTGTTTACGCGGACGACGACGGCCTTGACGACCTCGCCCTTCTTGACCTGCCCGCCCGGCTGCGCCGACTTGACGGTGGCCGTGATGATGTCGCCCACGTAGGCATAGCGGCGGTAGTGGCCGCCGGCCACGCGGATGCACAGGAGCTCCTTCGCCCCCGAGTTGTCCGCCACCTTGAGGCGGGTTTCCTGCTGGACCATTCGCTACTTCGCCTTCTCGACGATTTCCAGGAGGCGCCAGCGCTTCTCCTTCGAGATGGGGCGCGTCTCGGTGATGCGGACCAGGTCGCCCACGCCGCACTCGTTCTTCTCGTCGTGGACCTTGAACCGGGTCCGCTGCTGCACCGTCTTCCGGTACAGGCGGTGGGCCTTGGACGTGCCGACCTGGACGATGATCGTCTTGTCCATCTTGTCGGCGATCACGGTCCCCAGCCGGACCTTGCGCTGGCCGCGCGTCTCCGGCGTGGCCGCGACCGTGGTGGTGGCGTCGGTCATTTACTCGGTCTCCTGCTTGGCGCGCCGGCCACGCCTGGGTTTCGGCGCTTCTCGTTCTTCCACTGGTGGAGCGGCGGCTTCCGGCTCCGCCTGCGCCTCGGTCTCGTCTTCGATGAAGCCGGTGTCCACCACCGCCGCCGGCTTGGGAGCGGCCCCCACCAGCGCCGGCTCCGCAACCTGGACGGTGCTGATGCCGAGCTCGCGCTCGTTGAGCACCGTCATGATCCGGGCGATGTCGTGGCGAACCTTGGCGATCTGGCTCGAGTTCTCGAGCTGCCCGACGGCGTGCTTGAACCGGAGCTCGTACAGCTCGCGGCGGGCGGTCTTGAGCCGGGTGTCCAGCTCGTCCTCCTCGAGAACCCTCAGCTCGTCGACCTTCATCTCGAGCCTCCGGCCGACTCGGCGCTGACGAAACGTGTCTTGATCGGCAGCTTGGACGCGGCCAGCTTCATGGCCTCCTTGGCGACCTGCGGCGTGACGCCGCCCATCTCGAAGAGCACGCGCCCGGGCTTGACCACGGCGACCCAGCCCTCGGGGTTGCCCTTGCCGGAGCCCATGCGGGTCTCGGCGGGCTTCTTGGTGATCGACTTGTCGGGGAAGACGCGAATCCAGATCTGGCCGCCGCGCTTGACGTGGCGGGTCATCGCCCGGCGGGCAGCCTCGATCTGCCGGTTGCTCATCCAGCAGGCCTCCATTGCCTGCAGGCCGTAGTCGCCGAACGCGACGGTGGCGCCACGCGTGGCGATGCCGGTGCGGCGGCCGCGGTGCATCTTGCGGTACTTGACGCGCTTCGGGATCAACATCAGCTCGTCTTCTTCCTGGTGGTGGTCTTCTTGGGTGCCGCCTTGGCCGCAGGTGCGGGCTTGCTCTCAACCTCTGCCTTGGCCTTGGGCGCGGCCTTGGCGCGAGTGGCTTTCGGCTTCTCCTCGGCCTCGGCGGTCTTGGGGGCGGCCGCCGTCCGGGTCCGAGTGGTCGCGGCGCGGGCCCGTCGCGGCGCGGCCGGCTGCTCGACGCGAGCCTCGACCGGCTCAGCCACCGGCGGTGCCACCTCGGCGACAGCCACGGGAGCCGGGACCGGCGGGGCCGGCGCTTCCACGATCTCGGGCTGCGGTGCGATCGACTCGCCGATGGGTGCGCCATCGCCGATCACGGCCATGCGCCGCTGCTGCGGCGAGACCATGTCCTTGTAGATCCAGCACTTGACGCCGATCGCGCCGAAGGTGGTCTTGGCGGTGGCGCGGCCGAAGTCGATGTTGGCGCGCAGGGTGTGCAGCGGCACGCGGCCCTCGCGGTCCCACTCGCGGCGCGCCATCTCGGCGCCCCGGAGGCGGCCGCCGCAGTAGATCCGGACGCCCTTGGCGCCGGAGCGCATGGTGCGCAGGATCGCCTGCTTCATCGCCCGCTTGTAGGAGATGCGGCGCTCGATCTGGGAGGCGATGTTCTCCGCCACCAGCTGAGCGTCGAGCTCGGGCTGCTTGATCTCCTGGATCGAGATGCGCACGCGGTTGCCGAACCGCTTCTCGAGGTCCTCGCGAAGCTGGTCGACCGACGACCCGCCCTTGCCGATGACGATGCCGGGCTTGGCGGTGTGGATGGTGACCGTCAGCTGGGCGTTCGACGAGCGCTCCGTCTCGATCTTCGCGATGCCGGCGTTGCGCAGGCGGGCGAGGATCACGCGCCTCATCTCGAGGTCCTCGTGAAGCATCTTCGTGTAGTCCTTGGGGTTGGCGAACCAGTTCGCCTCCCACGGGCGGAAGACGCCGAGCCGGAATGCGTTCGGGTGGACTTTGTGACCCAACTAGCTGGCTCCCTTAGGTCGGTCTTCGACGACCGCCGTGATGTGGCAGGTACGGTGGAAGAACTCGTGGGCCATGCTCCGGCTCACCGGCCGGCGGCGCTTGTAGGTCACGCCTTCGTCCACGAGCAGCTGCTTCACGACGAGGTCTTCCCGGTTGAGGTTGAAGTTGTGCTCGGCGTTGGCGGCCGCCGACTTGATCGCCTTGGCCACCTCGCGGGCCGCGTGCTTGGGCGAGAACTCCAGGAACGCGAGGGCCTCCGTCACGGTCATGCCCTTGACGGAATCCGCGACGAGCCGCGCCTTGCGCGGCGTGCGGCGGACGAATCTCTGGACTGCTGAAACTTCCATCGTGGCCATCTACTACTTCAAAGCCGTCGACTTTTCGGTGTGGGTGCCGTGGCCGCGGAAGTGCCGCGTCGGCGCGAACTCGCCCAGCCGGTGGCCAACCATGTTCTCGCTGATGAAGACGGGCACATGCTTGCGCCCGTCGTGCACCGCGATGGTGTGGCCGACCATGTCGGGATAGATGACCGATGCGCGGGCCCAGGTGCGGATCACCTTCTTGTCCCGGGTCTGGTTCATCTTGTCGATCTTGTCTTTCAAAGAGGCGTTGATGAACGGCCCCTTCTTGGATGAGCGTGTCACTTACTTCTTGCGTCCCTTCTTTTCGCGGCGGCGGATGATGAGCTTGTTCGAGGCCTTCTTGGGCTTGCGCGTGCGCAGGCCCAGGGCTGGCTGGCCCCACGGGGTCTTCGGGTTGCCGCCAGGGCCGGTCTTGCCCTCGCCACCGCCGTGCGGATGGTCCCTGGGGTTCATCGTCGAGCCGCGCACGGTGGGCCTGACGCCGAGCCAGCGGCTGCGTCCTGCCTTGCCGCCGGACTCGTTCTCGTGCTCGATGTTACCGACCTGGCCGATCGTGGCCTGGCAGTTCACGTGGATGCGGCGCAGCTCACCCGACGGCATGCGCACGACGGCGTAGTCGCCCTCCTTGGCGAGCAGCTGCGCGGACGCGCCCGCCGAGCGCACCAGCTGGCCGCCCCTGCCCAGAGTCAGCTCGATGTTGTGGATCGTCGAGCCGACCGGGATGTGCGCCAGCGGGATGGCGTTGCCAACCCTCACGGGCGCGTCGACCCCGCTCTCGATCGGATCCCCCACCTTCAGGCCGAGCGGCGCCAGGATGTAGCGCTTCTCGCCGTCCTTGTAGTGGATCAGCGCGATGCGGGCGCTCCGGTTGGGGTCGTACTCGATCGTGGCGACCTTGCCAGGGATGCCGTGCTTGTCGCGCTTGAAGTCGATCTTCCGGTAGAGCTTGCGGTAGCCGCCGCCCTGGTGGCGCGTGGTGATGCGGCCCTGGTTGTTGCGGCCGGCATGGGACTGAATCGACTCCACGAGCGTTTTCTCCGGCGTGTCGGTCGTGATCTCGTCGAACCCCGAGATCGACATGAAGCGGCGTCCCGGGCTGGTCGGCTTGAACTTTCTGATCGGCATGCCTATACGCTCCCGAACAGCCCTTCGATCTTTTGGCCGGGGCCGAGCGTGACGATGGCCTTCTTCCAGTCCGAGGTGCGGCCGACCGGGCCGCCGGCACGGCGCATGCTGCGGCGCTTCTTGCCCCGCATGCTCACGGTGTTGACGTCGCGGACCTTGATGCCCTGCGCCTCGTACTGCTCCTCGAGCGCCTTCTTGATGTCGGTCTTGGAGGCGCCGGTGGCCACGCGGAACGTGTACCGCCCCTGCGTGTACAGCAGATAGGTCCGCTCGGTGATGACCGGGCCGATCACGATCTCCGACGCCGCGCGGGTGGTCATTCATCCTCCTTCGAGCTGGCCGCGGAGGGGCGCACGGGCTTGCTGAAGTTCTCCTGGAGCAGCTCGAGGCTGTCCTTCGCGATCAGCAGGAAGTTGTAGGTCAGGAGGTCGCGGACGTTCATGTTCCGCGCGAGGATGATCTTGGCCCCCGCCAGGTTCTCGAAGCTGCGGCTGACCACCAGGTTCGGCGCCGGCAGGACGACGAGCGTGGTGCCTTCGAACCCGATGGCGTCCATGAGCTGCGCCGCCTGGCTCGTCTTGGGCTCGTCGAAGCCGAAGGCCTCGATGACCCCGACCTGGCCGTCGATCGCCTTCTGGCTGAGGGCCGAGCGCAGGGCAAGCCGGCGCATCTGCTTGGGCATGCGCTGGTCGTAGCTGCGGGGCCTCGGCCCGAAGACCGCCGCGCCGCCCTTCATCGAAGGCTCGCGCGTGGAGCCGTGTCGGGCGCGGCCGGTGCCCTTCTGGCGGTACGGCTTAGCGCCTCCGCCCGAAACGGTGGCGCGGGTCTTGGTCGACGCGTTGCCCGTGCGGGCGTTGGCCATCTGTCGCACGTAGGCCTGGTGCATGACGGGGACGTTGGGAGTCTCCGCGAAGATCACCTTGGGCAGCTCGACCTCGCCCTGACGCTCACCCGCGGAGTCGAAGAAGGGTGCATGGAGGTGGTCGGCCTCCTTGTCGGCCTTCTTCCTGGCGGCGGGGCGTCGGGTTTTGGTCTCGGCCATCAGACCTTCCTGGTGTTGGGCTTGCCGGCCGGACCCTTGACCTTGACGGGCTTGGTCGACTGGCGGACCAGAACGAGCGCGCCCTTGGCGCCGGGCACGCCGCCCTTGACCAGCAGCAGATTGCGGTCGGCGTCGACGCGGACGACCTTGTAGGCCCGGGCGGTAACCCGCTCGTTGCCCATCTGGCCCGACATGCGCACACCCTTGAAGACGCGGGCCGCGTCCGTGGCGCCGATGGCGCCCGGCTGGCGCACGTTCATCGAGCCGTGCGACTCGGGGCCGCGGCTGAACTTGTGGCGCTTGACCAGGCCCTGGAAGCCCTTGCCCTTGGAGGTCGCGGTGACGTCCACGATCTCGCCCGCGGCGAAGATCTCGGCCTTCAGCTCCTGGCCCTGCTCGACGCCGTTGTAGCCGCGGATCTCGACCACGTGGCGGTGCGGGTCGAGGCCAGCCTTCTTGAACACCCCAACGCGAGGCTGCGTGAGCTTTTTCTCGTCGACCGGCTCGAACGCGATCTGGGCCGCCTCGTAGCCGTCCTTCTCCTTGGTGCGCAGGCCGAGGACCCGGCAGGGGCCGGCCTCGAGCACAGTCACCGCAGAGGTGGTGCCGTCTTCGTTGAACAGCTGGGCCATGCCCAGCTTCCGAGCTAGAAGTCCTTTCAACCCTTGATCTCGATGGAAACGCCGGCCGGGAGGCTCAGGCGCATGAGCGCGTCGACGACGCGCGGGTTGGGGTCGAGGATGTCGACGATGCGCTTATGGGTGCGCATCTCGAACTGCTCGCGCGAGTCCTTGTCGATGAACGGGCTTCGAATCACGGTCAGCTTGGAGATCTCGGTCGGAAGCGGGATGGGGCCGGCAGTGCGCGCGTTCGTACGGCGGGCGGTGTCCACGATCTTGTCCGCCGCCTGATCCAGGACTCGATGGTCGTAGGCCTTGAGCCGGATCCGAATCTTCTGCGCCACTGGCTAGCCCTCTCCCCTCTTCCTACTTGACGACTTCGGTCGCCACGCCGGCGCCGACGGTCTTGCCGCCTTCGCGGATGGCGAAACGGAGGCCGGGCTCGATGGCGATCGGCTCACCGAGCGTGATGTCCATGACGATGTTGTCGCCCGGCATCACCATCTCGACGCCGTCGGGGAGCTTGACCTCGCCCGTGACGTCGGTGGTCCGCATGTAGAACTGCGGCCGGTAGCCGGTCAGGAACGGCGTGTGGCGACCGCCCTCTTCCTTGCTGAGCACGTACACCTGCGCCTTGAACTGCGTGTGCGGCTTGATCGAGCCGGGCTTCGCGAGCACCTGGCCGCGCACCACGTCCTCGCGCTTGACGCCGCGCAGCAGGGCGCCGACGTTGTCGCCGGCCTGGCACTCGTCCATGTCCTTGTGGAACATCTCGATGCCCGTGACGACGGTCTTGGAGCTGTTCGGGTGAATCCCGACGATCTCGATCTCTTCGTTCCTCTTGAGCCTGCCGCGCTCCACACGCCCGGTGGTCACGGTGCCGCGACCCTCGATGGTGAACACATCTTCGATCGGCATCAGGAACGGCTGGTCGACCGGGCGCTCCGGCTCCGGGATGTACGTGTCGACCGCATTCATGAGCTCCATAATCTTGGGCGACCACTCCGGGTCCCCTTCGAGGGCCTTGAGCGCGGAGATGCGGACGATCGGGATGTCGTCTCCGGGGTACTCGTAGCGGTTCAGCAGCTCGCGCAGGTCGAGCTCGACCAGCTCGATGAACTCCTTGTCGTCCACCATGTCGCACTTGTTGAGCGCGACGACGAGGAACGGGACGTTCACCTGGCGGGCCAGAATGATGTGCTCCCGGGTCTGCGGCATGGCGCCGTCGTTGGCGGCCACGACGAGGATCGCGCCGTCCATCTGGGCGGCGCCGGTGATCATGTTCTTGATGTAATCCTGGTGACCGGGGCAGTCGACATGCGCGTAGTGGCGCTTCTCGGTCTCGTACTCCACGTGGGTGATCGAGATCGTGATGCCGCGAGCCTTCTCCTCCGGCGCCTTGTCGATGCGGTCGAAAGGCGTGAACTCGGCCAGGCCCTTTTCTGCTAGCACCTTGGTGATGGCAGCCGTCAACGTCGTCTTGCCATGGTCGATGTGACCGATGGTGCCGATGTTGAGATGCGGCTTGGTCCTTTCAAACTTCTTCTTCGCCACTCTTTCCTCCTATTGACTTCGCGACGTCGTACGGCGCCCGACAGCTTCCGCCAGATTTCCGGGCATCTCCGCGTAATGACTGAATTCCATCGAATACGTTGCCCGCCCCGAGGTCATCGACCGAAGCTCGGTAGCGTAGCCGAACATCTCCGCCAGAGGCACGTTCGCCTTGACGTTCTGCGAGGTCCCCCGCCCTTCCATGCCAAGGATATGGCCACGACGGGACGCGAGGTCGCCCATCACGTCGCCGAGATACTCCTCAGGCATCACGACGTCGACCTTCATGACCGGCTCTAGCAGGTACGGCTGAGCCTTGTGCATCGCGTCCTTGACGGCCATCGAACCGGCGACCTGGAACGCCATCTCGCTTGAGTCGACCGCGTGGTACGACCCGTCGACCAGCGTGACCACGATGTCCAGCACCGGGTAGCCGGCGACGACGCCGTTCTGGAGCGCCTCCCGGACGCCCTTCTCGACTGCGGGGATGAACTCGCGCGGGATGCGGCCCTGCGTGATCTTGTCCTCGAAGACGAACCCGCTGCCGGTCTCGCCCGGCCGCACGTCCACCTCGGCGTGGCCGAACTGGCCCTTGCCGCCGGACTGGCGGACGAAGCGCCCGACGCCGTGCGCCGGCCTGCGAATGGCTTCCTTGTAGGCGACCTGCGGCTTGCCTTGGTTGGCGTCGACCTTGAACTCGCGCATTAGGCGGTCGATGATGATCTCCAGGTGCAGCTCGCCCATGCCGGCGATGATCGTCTGGCCGGTCTCGGGGTCGGTGTGAACCTTGAAGGTCGGATCCTCTTCGGTGAGCCGCTGCAGGCCGATGCCCAGCTTGTCCTGGTCGGCCTTGGTCTTCGGCTCGATGGCGACCGAGATCACAGGCTCTGGGAACGTGATCGACTCGAGCAGGATCGGGTGCGCCTCGTCCGCGAGGGTGTCGCCCGTGGTCGTGTACTTCAGGCCCACCGCGGCCGCGATGTCGCCTGTGAAGACCTCATCAACGTCCTCGCGCCGGATGGCGTGCATGCGGAGGATGCGGCCGATGCGCTCCTTGCGCCCGTTGGACGCGTTGAGCACGCCTGAGCCCGCTTTCAGGCGACCGGAGTAGACGCGGAAGAAGGTCAGCTTGCCGACCCCCTGCGGGTCCATCTGGATCTTGAAGGCGAGCGCCGAGAACGGCTCGTCGTCGTCGTGCTCGCGCACGACCAGCGTGCCGGTCTTGGGGTCGGTGCCTTCGACCGCGGCCACGTCTGCGGGCGACGGCAGATAGTCGACCACCGCGTCGAGGATCGGCTGCACGCCGCGGTTGCGCAGCGCGGCGCCGCACAGCACAGGCACGAGCATTCCGCTGACTGTGCCCTTGCGCAGGGCGGCCATGATCTGAGCCTCGGTCGGCTCCTTCTCGTCGAGGTACAGGTGCATGATCGCGTCGTCGAAGTCGGCGACCGCCTCGATCAGGTCGTGGCGGTGCTGCCTGACGAGCTCCTCCATCCCGGCGGGAACCAGGTTCGACTCGGTGTTCTTTGTGCCCAGGTCGTCGGTGTAGATGACGGCTTCCTTGGTGACCAGGTCGAAGTACCCCGCGAAGGAGTCCTCCGAACCGATAGGCAGCTGGATGGGCACGGCTCTCGCGCCGAGGCGGGTGCGGATCGAGTTGAGCGACCCGTAGAAGTCCGCGCCGATGCGGTCCATCTTGTTGATGAAGGCGATCCGGGGCACGCCGTAGCGGTCGGCCTGGCGCCAGACGGTCTCCGACTGGGGCTCGACCCCCGCCACCGCGTCGAACACGGCCACGGCGCCGTCGAGCACGCGCAGGCTGCGCTCGACCTCGACCGTGAAGTCAACGTGTCCGGGTGTGTCTATGATGTTGACCGCGTGGTCGCGCCACTGCGCCGTGGTCGCGGCAGACGTGATCGTGATCCCCCGCTCCTTCTCCTGGACCATCCAGTCCATGGTCGCGGCGCCTTCGTGCACCTCACCCATCTTGTGGATCCGTCCCGCATAGAAGAGGATGCGTTCGGTCGTCGTCGTCTTGCCGGCGTCGATGTGCGCCATGATCCCGATGTTTCGGACCCTGTCGATCGCGACCGGCCGCTCCGCCATTTTCAGTGCCACGCTCATCTCTCTTAGTACCGGAAGTGGCTGAAAGCTTTGTTGCTCTCCGCCATCCGATGGGTTTCTTCCTTTCGCTTCACGGCGCCACCCGTGTTCTGAGACGCGTCGAGGATCTCGAACGCGAGCTTCTCAGACATGCTCTTGCCGCCCCGCTGCCGCGCGAAACGCACGATCCAGCGGCGCGCCAGGGCGAGCCGGCGGTCCGGCCGGATCTCGATCGGCACCTGGTACGTGGCGCCGCCGACGCGCCGGGGCTTGACCTCGAGCAGGGGCGTGGCGTTGCGGATGGCCGACTCGAACACCTCGAGGGGCTCCTTTTTCGCCTGCTTGCTCGCGCGACCCAACGCCTCGTACACGACCTTCTCTGCCGTGGACCGCTTGCCGCGGCTCATCACCACGTTGATGAACTTGGAGATCGCCTCGGACTGGTAGACGGCGTCGGGCGCGATGACACGCTTGACTGGACGGTTGCGACGAGGCATCAGGCCGCCTTTGCCTTCTCGCGCTTGGCGCCGTACTTCGAGCGCGCCTTCTTGCGGTTCTTGGTCCCCGCCGTGTCCAGGGTGCCGCGGATGATGTGGTAGCGGACGCCTGGGAGGTCCTTGACACGGCCGCCGCGGATGAGCACGACCGAGTGCTCCTGAAGGTTGTGGCCGATGCCGGGGATATACGCGGTGACCTCGATGCCGGTGGTCAGGCGGACGCGCGCGACCTTCCGGAGGGCCGAGTTCGGCTTCTTCGGTGTCTGGGTGTAGACGCGCACGCATACTCCCCGCCGCTGCGGCGAGCCCTTGAGCGCGGGCGCCTTAGACTTGGCCCTGGCCGCCTTGCGTCCGATGCGGACCAGCTGCTGAATGGTTGGCAAACGAGTCTCCTGAAAACGGTTCAAATCCCACGCGGCAATAGCCGATTGGGCGACAAACGATGAGTATACCCAAAAACCACTACTTCAACCCGAAGCCGGAGGTGCCCTCGCACCCCCGTACGGTGCGCCTTCACCTCGGCGAGGGATCCAACCTCGACTTCCAGGCCGACCGTGGAGTTTTCGGCTCCAAACGGGTGGATCTCGGGACCGAGGTCCTGCTCAAAGAGGCGCCGCCCCCACCGCCGACCGGCGATGTGCTCGACCTGGGTGCCGGCTACGGCCCGATCGCGATCGCGCTGGCGCGGCTCGCGCCGGGGGCGCGCTTCTGGGCCGTGGACGTCAACCAGCGGGCCGTGGAGCTGACCCGGATGAACGCCGCCGCGGTAGGGGTCGACAACATCACGGCCGCCCTGCCGGACGAGGTGCCGGCGGGGTTGCGCTTCGCCGCCATCTACTCCAATCCCCCGGTGCGCGTCGGCAAGCGGGCGCTCCACGAGCTGCTGGACCGGTGGCTGGGCCGCCTGGAGTCAGGCGGGCGGGCGTACCTGGTGGTACAGCGCAACCTGGGCGCGGACTCGCTGTCGGGATGGCTGTCCGAAAGCGGCTACCCGGTGCAGCGCCTGAAGGCGAAGAAGGGCTACCGAGTCCTGGAGGTCGGTCCTCGGGCTGCGTCATAACCCGCGTTTGCATTCACCGGCGGCGAATTCCTGCCCCCGAAGCCCGCTCGTGCATGCACTCGTGAGAAACCCCCAGGCGCGCTCTTAACACGCACGGTTGCGCAGGGTTTTTCAAAGCCGTAGCCTGCCCCCAGGCGAGTCGGTTGGGGGAGGGACCGACGGGAGTGGGAGGGCCCAGCCAAAGGCCCGGCCCAGGGCCCGGCCCAGGAGGACGAGGTCTGAGTGACACTTCTATGTCTTGTCAAGCCGCTCGAGGAGCTTGAAAACCCGGCGGGCGAGATAACGCTTGAGGCAGCGCCTTATCTCGCGGGATGACTTTCCTTCAGAGGTCCGACGGGCGATGTAAGCCTGGGTTTGAGCGTCGCAGCGGGAGCGGGTGATAGCGACCAGGTGGAGGGCCCGATTGAGCTGGCGGTCACCGAGGCGATTGAGACGGTGGCGCTGGACGCGGCCGCTGGAGGCTGGCAGCGGGGCTACGCCGGCCAGCTTGGCGAAGGCATTGTGGTCGCGCAGACGACCGGCGTGCGACCAGGAAACCAGGAACTGGGCGGCGCTCAGCGGACCGACACCCTTGAGAGCCAGCAAGTCCGGGGCTTGGGCGGCGACCAGCTTGCCAATCTGGCATTCGTAGGCAGCCGCCTCGGTGGCCAAAGCACTGACCCGCCGCGCCACTGAGCGCAGCGTCAGCGCCGTCACGGCGGTCTCCTGGTCACCATGCGGGCGTAGACGCAGCCAAGCCTTGACCAAGGCCGCGGCGCGCAGCTTGCCAAGGCGCTGGCGCAGCGGTTCAGGAGCCGAGACGACCAGCGCATAGAGCTGGTTGAGTCCCTGCTTCTCGGCCTCGACGGCTCCATTGCGGGCGGTCAGCAGCACACGTAGGAACTCCCGTTCACCGCGAGCGCGGGGCAGGCTCGGCCGCCGTCCGGAGAGCGCTTCCTTCGCCACCCACATGGCATCCAGCTGGTCCGACTTGCCGGCCGGACCACGCCAGCTGCGCTTGGGGTGGTCACCCTCGTAGACGACCTCATCCTGCTCGCTCAGATACTTGGCCAAGCCAGCGCCATAGCTGCCTGTCCCTTCCACGACCCAAACCCGAGCCTCGCTCTTTGAGCGCGCCCAGCCCAGCAACTGTCGGTAGCCGGCGGCCGAGGCCGCCACCTCCAGCCCACCCTGCACCACCCCGAGCTCGTTGAGCAGCGCTGCGCTGTGAGTCGCCTTGTGGGTATCGACTCCAACCACCATCGACGTCATCGACCGGCCTCCTTGGTGTAGCGTCCGATTCGGTACCGGTCGTGACTTGATGTACCGGGTGGCACGACTGTGAGGAGCCACGCCCTCGGGCGGGCAAACTTCTGATCAGGCCAACGGGGTGTCCGACCGGTGCCACCAACCCACGGGCGGGCATGTCACTCGAAAGGCAACCAGCCCTGGCTGGCGCCACCGGCTCCCAGAGCCACGCCCGCAGGTCAGCGACGCCTCACATACTCACAGCCGGCTCCCGCACGCCTGAAATTCAAAAGACACGTCTGAGTGCCGGCTCCCGCACGCCTCTTGAGCCGAACGACCCGCCTAGAACTGCCCCGCGAAGTGGCACGCCGCGAGCTGGTCGCGCTGGCCATGCGGCTCCAGCGGCGGTTCCTGCTCTGAGCAGATCCCCGGCGCGCGCGCGATCGGGCATCGGGTATGGAACCGGCATCCCGATGGCGGGTTGACTGGCGACGGGATCTCGCCCTTGAGCATGATGGGGTCTCGATCCCTCTCGACCGCGGGGTCGGGAACCGGGATCGAGCTCAACAGCGCCCGCGTGTAGGGGTGCTGCGGGTGGTCGTAGATGTCGTTGCGGCCCGCGGTCTCGACCACCTTGCCCAGGTACATGACGGCGATCCGGTCGGAGAGGTGGCGCACGACCGCCAGGTCATGGGCGATGAACAGATACGTCAGGTTGAACTCACGCTGCAGGTCCTGGAGCAGGTTGATGATCTGGGCGGCAATCGACACGTCGAGCGCCGAGACCGCCTCGTCGCACACGATGAACGACGGGTTCACCGCCAGCGCGCGGGCGATGCCGATGCGCTGCCGCTGGCCGCCCGAAAACTCGTGGGGGTAGCGGTTCGTGAAGTTGGGGTTCAACCCGACGAGCCGAAGCAGCTCGGCCACCCTAACTGTTCGCTCCGCCCCGGTCCCGATGCTGTAGTTGTCGAGCGGCTCCGCGATGATGTCCCCGACGGTCATCCGCGGGTCCAGCGATGCGAACGGGTCCTGGAAGATCATCTGCATCTTGCGGCGGACCTTGCGCAGCTTGCCGCCGCGCAGCTTGGTGATGTCCTGGCCGTCGAAGACGATCGACCCGCGGGTCACCGGGAGCAGAGCCGTGATCAATCGCGCGAGCGTCGACTTGCCGCAGCCCGACTCACCGACCAGGCCGAGCGCCTCGCCGCGCCTGACCTCCAGATTGACGCCGTCCACCGCGCGGACCGAGGCGCCGCCAAAACCCGCGATCGGGAAGTACTTGTAGGCGTTCTCGACCCGCAGGAGGACCGGGTCGGCCGCCGGCGCCGGTGCCGGCGCTCGCCGTGGCTCAGCGGCCTGCATCTGGGATCGTCTGCTTCAGCTTCTGGGCCGCCTCCGACGACGCGAGCGAAGCCGCCCTCGCGTGGTCGATTGCCTCCTCGGACACGGTTCGCATCAGCACCCAGCACCGCGCGAGCTGGTTCGCGGCCACCTCGCCGAGCGGAGGCTCCTCCTGCTTGCAGTGATCGATGACGAAGGGGCAGCGCGGGTGGAACTTGCAGCCGGGAGGCGGGTTGGAAAGGTCGGGCGGAAGACCGCGAATGCTGACCAACCGGTCCTTGCGGGCCTCGTCCACGCGCGGCACCGACCTCAGGAGCGACCAGGTGTACGGGTGTTGGGGGTTCTTGAAGATCTGGTCCACCGGGCCCTCTTCCACGATCCGGCCGGCGTACATGACCACGATGCGCGTGCAAAGGCTCGCGACCAGGGCCATGTTGTGAGTGATCAGCATCATCGCCGTGCCCAGCTCCCGGTTGAGCTGCTTCATCAGCTGGATGATCTGGGCCTGGACCGTCACGTCCAGGGCCGTGGTCGGCTCGTCGGCGATCAGGAGTGCGGGTTCGTTGGCCAGGCCCATCGCGATCATCGCCCGCTGGCGCATACCGCCGGAGAACTGGTGCGGGTAATCGTTCACACGGCTCTCCGCCCCGGGGACCCTCACCCGCTTGAGCAGGTCGATGACGCGGGTGCGCGCCTGCTGCTGAGTGAAGCGGTTGTGAGCCGTCATCGCCTCTTCGATCTGCGGTCCGATCCTGGTCACCGGGTTCAACGACGTCATCGGATCCTGAAAGATCATCGCGACGTCGTTGCCGCGAAACTCGCGGATCTCCTCGTCGCCCATCTTGGTGACGTCAATGCCGCGGAAGAGGATCCGCCCCGACACGATCCTTCCGGGGTCCGGCACCAGCCTCAGCACCGACAGCGCGGTGATGGTCTTGCCGCATCCGGACTCCCCCACCACGCCGAGCACCTCGCCCGCATCGATGTGCAGATTCACACCGTCGACAGCGTGGACCACGCCGCGCGAGGTGAAGAACTGCGTGTGCAGGTCTTCAATCTGCAGCAGCGTCTGGGCCACTAGGTCGGTACTTTAGGGGCTAGCGCCGCATACGTGGGTCGAGGGCGTCCCTCAGCCCGTCGCCGATGAACGAGAAGGCCAGGAGCGTGCAGCCGATGGCGAGCGCGGGGAACACGGCCGAGGTCGGATTGGCGTACACGGCCTCGTAGCCGTCGAAGACCATCTGCCCCCACGTCGGCGTGGGCGGCTGGATGCCGACGCCGAGGAAGCTCAGCACAGCTTCCAGGAAGATCGCTTGCGGGATGCCGAACGTGAGCGTGACGATGATCGGGCCCAGCGAGTTCGGCAGCAGGTGCTTCAGCACGAGCTTGATCGGAGCCGAGCCTGACGATCGCGCCGCCTCGATGAACTCCTTCTCCTTGATCGACAGCACCTGGCCCCGGATCAGGCGGGCCAGCCCGACCCAGTTGACGAGCGCGATGGCGCCGAAGATGGGCAGGAGCTGGAAGAAAGGCGAACCGCTCGGGTGCCACACGGACACCACGACCAGCACGAACAGGAGGTCTGGGAACGCGTACCAGATGTCGGTGAATCGCATCAGGAGGTTGTCGATCCGGCCGCCCGCGTAGCCGGCCGTCAGGCCGATCGCCAAACCGATCGGAAAGATGATCGCCTGGACGAGCAGCCCGACCGTAAGCGAGATCTGGCTGCCGTACATCAGCCTCGCCAGAGTGTCGCGCCCGAGCTCGTCGGATCCGAGCGGGTGGCCCGCCATCCCGGGCGTTGCCTCGATGTTGGCAACGTCCTGGTGGTACGGGTCCTGGATGAGCCCGAAGTGGACCAGCAGCGGGGACAGAACCGCGACCAGGAGGAGGAACAGGACGAGCACCCCACCGAGGACGGCGAGCCGGTTGCGCCTGAATCGCTGCCAGGCGTCGCCCCAGAGGCCGACCTGCTTTTCCGCGACTTCCCAATCGATCGGCTGGTCGACGGCGGGCTGCGCGAGGGCCACGGCTACGTAAGTCTCACACGCGGGTCGATGAACACATACGCCACGTCAACGATGAGGTTGGCGACCGCGATGACCACCGAGAACAGCACGGTTGTGCCGAGGATCATCGGGTAATCACGGGACTCGACCGCGACCACGAAGGCGCGCCCGATGCCCGGAATGTTGAATACGGTCTCGACGATTACCGAGCCCGTGACCAGGAACGCGAAGGTGGGTCCCAGCGTCGTGACAACCGGGATCAGCGAGTTCTTGAGGATGTGCTTGATGACGACCAGGCGCTCGGACAGCCCTTTCGCCCACGCGGTGCGGACATAGTCCTGGCGGATGGTGTCCAGCGTGCTAGCCCTCGTCAGGCGCGCTGTATACGCGATCGGTAAGAGCGAGAGGGTGATCACGGGCATGATCAGATGGTCGTCGAGGGCGAAGTCCGAGGAGGGTAAGAAGAAACTCCCTCCGGTCAGCTTGTACATGGTCACGGATAGCACGACAACCATCAGCACCCCGACCACGAAGTTCGGGAATGACGCCGCGATCGTGGCGAATCCCATCGTGGCGTAGTCGACGCGCGTGTTCTGCCGGAGGGCGGCGAGGACCCCGAGGCCTACGCCAACTGGCACGATCAAAAGGAAGGCGAGCCCGCCGATCACCGCCGTGTAGCGCCAACCCTCACCGAGGAGCGAGGTCACGCTCTTGCCCTCGTACTGGTAAGAGAGGCCGAAGTCGAAGTGGATGACGTCCCAGACGTAGATCAGGAATTGCTGCCATTCGGGCTTGTCGAGGCCGTATTTCGCGTTGAGGTTGTCGATCACGGACTGCGAGAGCTGGCGGCCGCCGGTGCGGTCCCACGGGCTGCCGGCAGCCTGGTGCATCAGGAAGAAGGTGATGACGATGACGAAGAAGACGATCGGGATCATCCACAGGATGCGCCGGCCCACGAAGATCGCCAGCGCCCCACCACGGGTTCCGCTCAAAGCCCCGAACCATGGGAGAAGGGCGCCCCGACGGGGGCGCCCCTCGATTACTGCCAAGTCATCTCCCTACGCGCTGATGTAGGCGGAGTTGTAATTCTGGTCGCCGGGAACGTACTCGTCGTCGAACGGAGTGTTCGTGATCTGCACGTTCGGCTTCCAGAGGTCGTACTCGTACTGCTGGAAGATGAAACCGACTGCAGCCTGGTCGATCAAGATCTTCTGCGCCGTGGCGTAGTCCTTGTTGCGCTGCGCCTGGTCGGTCTCGGTGTCGGCCTTCTGAACAATGTCGTCGTAACCCGTCAGGGTCGGGCATCCGAAGTTCAGACCATGGCAGGCGGTGCTGGTGAAGATGTCCGCCCAGTCCTGCTGGTCCGGGTAGTCGGCGCCCCAACCGTCAGGGCCGTAGATGTCGAACTGGCCCTTGCGGATGTTGCGGGTCACGGTCTTGCTGTCGATCACGTCCAGCTGGATGTTGGTGCCGAGGTTGGTGTTCCACTGGTCGGCGATGAACGTGTTCAGCGTCTTGCTGTTGGTCGTGTTGCGGGTCATCAGCTTGAGCTTGCTCAGCTGGTCGACCGTGATGCCGGCCTTCTGAAGGAGAGCCTTCGCGGCCGCAGGGTCGAAGCTCTGGGCGTTGTCGGAGTTGTCGTATCCGTTCATGCCCCGAGGGAAGAAGCTGGCAATCGCCTTGTCGGTGCCGTGCTCGACGTCGTTCACGAGCTTGTCGCGGTCGATGGCCTTGGAAAGGGCCATGCGAACGTCGGCGTTGTCGAGCGGCGCCCTCTTCGTGTTGTACGTCATCCAGAACACGGTGAGCTCAGGCAGCAGGTGCGCCTGCTTGCTGAGGACCGCGTCGCCGCGGACGACGGTGACGTCGGCGACCGGCACGTTGATCTGGTCGAGCGCTCCGGTCTGATACTGGGAGAAGGCGGTGTTCCCGTCCGCGATGAACTTCAGGATGACCTGCTGGAGGTGCGCGGTGCCGCCCCAGTAGTTCGTGTTCGGGACGAGGGTCACGTGGTCCTTGGAGACGATCTCCGAGATCTTGAAAGGACCGTTGCCGATGACCGTGTTCGCGCTGTTCGCCCACATCTCGGCCTTGGTGGCGTCCGTCGAAGCGAACGAGCCACCGGCAGCCTGCTCGACCACATCCTTCCGAATGGGCGCCGCGACCCAAAGGGTGGCGACCCACTTGAAGTAAGCGGCCGGGTGCTGGAGCTTGACCACGAACGTGGTGGCGTCAGGAGCCGAGAGGCCCAGGCCCTGGATGAAGCTGTCGACGGCGCTCGTGTTGGCGGGGTCGATGCTTCCGTAGTTCTGGGCGCCCGCGACCGTGCCGTCGAAGAACGGGTCGACGTAGCCGGCGGCAAGGGCTGGGTTGAGCAGCCGCTGCCAGCCGTAGACGAAGTCGGCGCCGGTGACGGGCTTGCCGTCGCTCCACTTGCCGTTCGGCTGCAGATGGAACGTGTAGGTCAAGCCGTCAGAGGAAACGTCGTAGCTCTTGGCCGCGGCGGGCTGGACGTCCGTGAGGTCCGCCTTGGGCGTGAGCAGGGGCTGGAAGACGTTGCGGCCTACCGCCGCCTCATACGTGTACGTCTCCTGACCTGGGTCATAGCTGTTCGGCTCGGTGCCGTCGTTGACGCGGAAGATCTGCTTGTCGTTCGGCGCCATGCTGACGCCCGCGCTGCTGCTGGTGCCACACGCGGCCACCACGAACATGCCTGCGGACGCGAGCGCGATCGCTCGAAAACCGGAACCTACGTGCATAAGCGTCTTACCTCTCAGATCGGTCCTGCAGCCTTCTTCCCGCATACGCAGGCGTATCGGGGCGAGAGTGCGCCGGCAGCAGGTCTTACTCACCAGCCTCTTCGGCCTAATGCGAATTCTGTTGCTCGCACACAAGAATAGTCAAGTACGCTAGGAACTGACGAACGGACGTTCGCCAATCAGGCCCCGCGCGTCTAATGCTCGAGCAGGTACAGCTGGCCCGGCGCCAGCTCGCCGGGCCAGTCGTCGACGGGCGATGCGCTGACTCCGCGGACGTACGGCTGGACCAGGAACCAGCTGACGCTCTGGGCCAGGAAGACGACCGGCGCGTCGCCGACCAGCTGCTTTTGCGCCTGCAGGTACTCCTGGTCGCGGCGGCCGAGGTCGTTGTCAGTGGCCGCGACGTTCACGAGGTCGTCGTACCGCCCGTTCTGGTAGAGCGAATAGTTGTTGGAGTTCGTAGTCAGGAAGACCGGATACCAGTCGGCCGGGTCGGGGTAGTCCGCGGTCCACCCCAACGGGCCGGCGATGTCGAAGTCGCCCGACGCGAGCCGGGATCCCAGCGTGTTGGCGTCGAGCGGATCGAGGGCGACGCTCACGCCCAGGTTGGCCTTGAGCTGGTCGTGGACGAAGGTGGCCGTGGCCTTTCGGAAATCATTGGTCTTGTCGTAGGAGAGGCGCAGGCCCGAGAGCTGGGCCGGGCTCACCCCGGCGGACGCGAGCTCCGCCCGCGCCTGCGCGACGTCGAACTTCTGGATTCCGGCCAGGTCGGCCGAGTAGCCGCGCATGCCCTCCGGGATGAACGTCTCGGCGGGCTGACCCTGGCCCTGGAAGACCTGCTGAACGAATGCCGTGCGGTCGATCGCCTCCGCCAGGGCGAGCCGGACTCGTGAATTGCCCAGGCGGGGCGACGTCACGTGGAATGCCATCCAGTAGACGGTCAGGGCCGGGGTCCTGACCAGCCGCTTGGCAAGCTGAGAGTCGCCCGCCACCGCCGCCGCCTGCGCCGGCTGAACGTCCATCATGTCGAGGCCCCCGCTCTTGAACCTGTCCAGTGCGGCCGCGCCATCCTTGACCACGTCGAACGTGATGCTGGTGACCGCCGGCTTGGGTCCCCAGTAATGGGGATTCGGAGTGACCATGATGTGGTCGCCGGCCACCATCTCCGAGACCCGGTAGGGGCCGTTGGTCATCAGCGTCTCGGGTGAGTCGCTCCACTTGTCGCCGCTCCTGACGACGACGTCCTGCCGGATCGGGGCCGACGACGGCATCGCCGCGAGCCAAACGATGGCCGGGTCCGGGCGGCTGAGGTTGACCTGGAACGTGTAGTCGTCGACGGCAGTCAGCCCGAGGCTCTGGAGGCCGGCGTCGATCTTCGACGCGTCGCGCTGTGGGTCGAGGATGGAAACCTTGTCGCCGTTGCTGACGGCCCCGGCGAAGAAGGTGCCCGTGGGCGCTGCCAGCCGCGGATCGATCAGCCGCCGCCAGGCGTACACGAAGTCCTGTGCCTTGACCGGCGTGCCGTCCCACCACTCGGCGGTCTTGCGGAGGTGGAACACGTACTGCGTTCCGTTGTTGGCAACGTCGTAGCTGTCGGCGGCAGCCGGCGTCACGCCGCTGAGGTCCGGCAGGGGCTTGAGCAGCGGCTCGCCGATCACCCTCAGCAAAGCGTTCTCGAACGAGTACTGGCTCTGGCCGGGGTCGAGCGACTGCGGCTGGTCGTCGAGCAGGACGCGCAGGGTCTGCGCTTTCGCGAGTCGTGGCCCCTGCGTGAGCACCGGGTTATTGCACGCCGTCGCCACGACCAGCAAGAGCGCGACCAGCACGAAGGCGCGCCGAAGAGGATGCCTAGAAATCACGTCTCCCCATCGTGGCATAAAGAAGGGGCTAACCCTTGGCGGGCGCCCCCTGTGCACGTACCGGTGACTGTAACCCAAATCGCGCCCCGGCGCCACAGGCAACATCTTTCTTGGGCCCGCCCCTCCCCCCGCCGGTCCCGCCCCCACCGGCACTCCTGGGAACACCCTAGAACGCGAAAACTCGACTGGGAACCCTGCCTGTTAAGGGGCCAGAGGCCGGCCCGTTCCGAAAGTGTGCACACAACCGAGGCGCCACCGGAACAAACCAGCGGTCGTGTGCACACAACCGCCGTGCACGTCTCCCGCCAAAGAAAAGAGGGGGCCTCGCGGCCCCCTCTCACGAAAGCGGTTTCCTGATTCGAACTAGACGCTCAGCGTTTCCAGGTCAATCGGCTCCTCCTCGAGGATCCGCGCCGCCTGCTCGCGCTGCTTCTTGTAGTAGTCGAGGCCGGTGCCCGCCGGGATCAGCTTGCCGATGATCACGTTCTCCTTGAGGCCGCGGAGCCGGTCCACCTTGCCGCTGATGGCGGCTTCGGTGAGGACGCGGGTGGTCTCCTGGAAGGACGCGGCGGAAAGCCACGACGTCGTGTTGAGGGCGGCCTTGATGAGGCCGAGCAGCACGGTCTGCGCGGTGGCGGGCTCGCCGCCCTCCGCCAGGGCGCGGGCGTTGCCCTCCTCGTACTCCCACTGCGAGACGATCTCGCCTGGGAGCAGGCCGGTGTCGCCCGCAGAGTCGACGCGGACCTTCCGCATCATCTGCCGGACGATGACCTCGATGTGCTTGTCGTTGATGTCCACGCCCTGGCTGCGGTAGACCTTCTGGACCTCGTCCACGAGGAAGGTCTGGACCGCTTCCTTGCCCAGGATGTGGAGCAGCTCCTGGGGTGAGATCGAGCCCTCGGTGACCTGCTGGCCGGCCTTGATCATCACCTTCTGCCCGTCTCGGCGGTCGAGCTCGGGGCGGATGCGGACCTGGTGTGGGATCGCGTACTCCCTCACCTCTTCGTCCAGCGTGCGGACCGCGATCTCCTTGGCGGAGACGCTCGCCTTGCCGGCGTGGCGCGTGCGAATGCCGGCGCCCTTGGAGTCGCGAGCGATCTCCTGGCCCTCCATCACGTCGTCGCCGGTCTTGATGAGGGCCTGCATCTTCGCGTCGATCGGGTAGGAGACCTCGAACTCCTCCTTGGAGGTCACGCGCACTTTGCGCGAGCCTTCCTGGCGGATGATCTCGAGCTCCCCGTCGATCTCCGAGATGATGGCCTTGCCCTTGGGGATGCGAGCCTCGAACAGCTCCTCCACACGGGGCAGGCCCTGCGTGATGTCCACCCCGGCGACGCCGCCGGTGTGGAACGTGCGCATGGTCAGCTGGGTGCCCGGCTCGCCGATCGACTGCGCGGCGATGACGCCCACCGCCTCGCCGATCTCGACGATCTTGCCGGTGGCCAGGTTGCGGCCGTAGCAGGTACGGCAGACGCCCTCCCTGGCCTCACAGACCAGGATCGAGCGCACCTTGACCGCTACGCCGGCCTCGATGATCTGCCGTGCGTTTTCGTCCGTGATCGAGGTGCCGGTCGCGACCAGCACCTTGCCGCCGACAGTGATGTCCTCCGCGGCCACGCGGCCCGCGATCTTCTCGAAGATGGGCTCGTTCCGCGCGCGCTCCGCGCTGATGTCGCGAACCCAGATGCCGTTGGTGGTGCCACAGTCCTCCTCGCGCACGATGACGTCCTGGGCGACGTCGACGAGACGGCGCGTCAGGTAGCCCGAGTCGGCGGTGCGGAGGGCGGTGTCGGCCAGTCCCTTGCGCGTGCCGTGCGTCGAGATGAAGTACTCCAGCACGGTCAGGCCCTCGGTGAAGTTGGCCTGGATGGGCAGGTCGATGATCCGGCCGGTGGGGTCGGCCATCAGGCCGCGCATGCCCGCCAGCTGGCGAATCTGCTGGATGTTGCCGCGGGCACCCGAGCCCATCATCATCCAGATCGGGCTGAACTTGTCGAAGGCGGCCTCCGTGGCGCTGCCGACCTCTTCGTAGGCACGCTGCCACAGCTCGATCACCTTGCGGTAGCGCTCGTCGTCGGTCATGACGCCGCGGCGGTACATCCGCTCGACGTCGGCGACCTCCTTCTCGGTGCTGTGGATGATCTGCCACTTGGTGTCCGGGTGCGGGATGTCCATCGCGGACACCGTGATTCCGGCCTGGGTCGCGTACCGGAAGCCCAGGCGCTTGATGTCGTTGACCACGATTGACGTGACGTCGCTGCCGTACAGCCGGTACAGCTCGGCCACCAGGGTGCGCAGCAGCTTGCGGTCGTAGTGCGCGTTCTGGAAAGCCAGCGGCTTCATGTGAGACTCGAGCGGCTCCTTGCCCACCGGCAGGGGCTGGTTGAAGACCACGCGTCCGGGCGTGGTCACCAACAGCTTGTCGGTCGACGCGGCGGTGTCGGTCGAGTGCCCGCTGGCCAGGTGAAGACGGATCCAGTCCTGGAGCTTGACGACCTTGCTCTCGAGGGCGAGGAGCACCTCGTTCTCAGAGCTGAAGACGCGCAGCTTCTGCACGGCGTCGCCGCTCGGCATGTCGCCGCGGGCGGCCGTGAGCCAGTAGCAGCCCAGCACCACGTCCTGGGTCGGCGCCACCACCGGGTGGCCGTCGGCCGCGGACAGGATGTTCTGGGAGGACATCATCAGGTTCTTGGCTTCGGCGATCGCGCCGCTGAAGAGGGGCACGTGCACGGCCATCTGGTCCCCGTCGAAGTCGGCGTTGAACGCCGCGCAGACGAGCGGGTGGATCTGGATCGCCGATCCTTCCACCAGCACGGGCATGAACGCCTGGATGCCGAGGCGGTGCAGGGTCGGGGCGCGGTTGAGCAGCACCGGGTGGTCGCGAATAACCTCGTCGAGGACGTCCCAGACCTCGGTCCTGCTGCGCTCCACCATGCGCTTGGCGGACTTGATGTTGGTCGTATAGCCTTTGTTGACGAGCTCCCTCATTACGAAGGGCTTGAAAAGCTCAAGGGCCATCTTCTTGGGCAGGCCGCACTCGTGCAGCTTCAGCTCCGGGCCGACCACGATGACCGAGCGTCCGGAGTAGTCCACGCGCTTGCCGAGCAGGTTCTGCCGGAACCGGCCCTGCTTGCCCTTGAGCATGTCGGAGAGCGACTTCAGCTTGCGGTTGCCCGTGCCGGTGATCGCCCGGCCACGGCGGCCGTTGTCGATCAACGCATCGACCGCCTCCTGGAGCATCCGCTTCTCGTTGCGCACGATGATCTCGGGCGCGCCGAGCTCGAGCAGCCTCTTCAGGCGGTTGTTGCGATTGATCACACGGCGGTAGAGGTCGTTCAGGTCGGAGGTTGCGAAGCGTCCGCCGTCGAGCTGGACCATCGGCCGCAGCTCGGGTGGGATGACCGGCAGCACCTCGAGCACCATCCACGTCGGGCTGGAGTTCGACTTGCGAAAGTCCTCGACGACCTTGAGCCGCTTGATCGCCTTCTGCTTGCGCTGCCCGCTGGACGAGCGAGACTCCTCGCGCAGGCGATACATCTCCTGCACGAGGTCGATGCGGGACAGCAGGTCGCGCACCGCCTCGGCGCCGATACCGGCGCGGAACGTGCGGCCGAACCGCTCGTGAAAATCGCGGTACTGGGTGTCGGTGAGGATCTGCTTGGGGTGCAGGCCCTCGAGGTCCGTGCGGGTGGCCTCGATCTCCTGCTGCAGCGCCTCGAGCTCGCCCTGGATCGCGTCGCGCTGGGTCTTGGTCGCCGACTCGATCTGGCTCTCGAGCGCCTTCTTATCAGCGTCCAGGCGCTCCTTGGCGCGCTTCTGCTGCGCCTTGGTGTTCGCCTCGAGCTTCTCGATCTTCTCCTGGACCTTGCCGAGCACCGCGCGCGACATCTCGCGCGACAGCACCTCGCCCTTATCGACGACGACCTCTTCGTCGCCGTCCAGGCCCACCGTCAGCTGCCGGCGCGACTTCGTCCCGATGCCGGTCTTGATCGCCTCGGTCGCCTTCTTGCCCTGGGTCGTGAGCTCGTCGACGGCCTCCTGCAGCTCCTCCTCCAGGCGCGCCACCTCGGCCTCGACCTCGCCCTTCAGCTTCTTGGTCTTGCCCTCGTGCTCTGCGCGGAGCTCGCGAGACTTGGCCTCGATGTCGGCGCGCAGGCGGATGGCGCGCTCATCCTTGTCCATGTTGAGGACGGCGAGCATGTCCTGGCGCACCTCTTCGTGCACGTCGGTGACGATGTAGTTGGCGAAGTAAAGGATCTTCTCGAGGTTGCGCGGCGACATGTCGAGCAGCAGCCCCATGCGACTGGGGATGCCCTTGAAGTACCAGACATGGCTGACCGGCGACGCGAGCTTGATGTGGCCCATGCGCTCGCGGCGCACCTTGGACCGCGTCACCTCGACGCCGCACTTGTCGCAGATGATGCCCTTGTAGCGGTAGCGCTTGTACTTTCCGCA
>Ga0207646_10000393_pt1 | contig 58925 bp, 52 predicted proteins | sample KBSK5502metaG_FD_184343 | JGI IMG/M metagenome (GOLD analysis project Ga0207646, IMG submission 184343) | Corn, switchgrass and miscanthus rhizosphere microbial communities from Kellogg Biological Station, Michigan, USA - KBS K5-50-2 metaG... | ecosystem: Host-associated > Plants > Roots >... | reverse complement strand
GCGACTTCCTTGAGGAGCTGGGCGCCCATGTTCTCGAACGGATCGTCGAGCTCGACGTCGCGGGCGATCGTGACGCCGTCGTTGGTGATCGTCGGCGCGCCGAACTTCTTGTCGAGGACGACGTTGCGGCCCTTCGGCCCGATCGTCACCCTCACGGCGTCGGCGAGCTTGTCGATGCCCTTCTTGAGACTGCGACGAGCGGTCTCGTCGAAAATCAGCTGCTTAGCCAATGTCGGTGTCCCTCCTGGAGACGTGCGTGGGGGTCGGAATCTCGGTCGAGCGCGAGGTCGTCTAGTCCTCGACGACGGCGAGGATGTCCTTCTGGCTGACGATGAGGAGCTCCTCGTCGTCGATCTTGAACTCGGTTCCGGCGTACTTGGCGTACAGGACCGAGTCGCCCTTCTTGACGTCGATCGTCTCGCGCTTGCCGTCATCGAGCGTCCGGCCCGGGCCGACGGCCAGGACGGTGCCCTTCTGGGGCTTCTCCTTGGCAGTGTCGGGAAGGACGATCCCGCTCTTGGTCATCTCTTCACGAGCGGTGGGCTGGATCACGACGCGGTCGCCCAGCGGGCGGAGCTTCGTCGCGGAAGCGGTGGCGGTGGCCAACGTGCATTCCTCCTGGAGACGGCGGCGACTGCCGACGTCGATCTCGATGAGCGGGGACGAACCGGATCGGCATCAGCCGATCGCGACCCCGGCGTTGTGGTGAAGTGCCGCGACGGGTCGAAGACCGAGCCTCTCGGGCGTCCGCCACGTCGACGGAGGTGCCCCTCGTGGTCCTCGGTCGGACCGCGCTAGCACTCTCGATGTGAGAGTGCTAATACTGTAGCCGGGGCGTCACGGCACTGTCAAGCGACGTGATCAGCGACGGTCCGGGTTCGAAACATCCGGTCGTACGCCGAGACCAGTGCCCCTCCTGCGGCATCCTGCTCGTCGCCGCGGAGATCCGTCACCCACGCGGCGGTCACACGGACCCACTCGGGTGCGTTGCGACCGCGGGGGGCGCCGGGCGGCGAGAGGAACGGTGAGTCGGTCTCGACGAGGAGCCGGTCTGCCGGAAGCCGCCGGACGACGTCCGCGGTCGCCTCCTCGCCCGTCCGGAACGCCAGTCCGGAGACGCTGATCGTGGCCCCCAGCTCGAGCATCGCCTCGGCGTAGTCAACCGGGCCGCTGAAGGAATGGATGACCACCGACGGGACGTCGGCGCCGAACGCGCGCAGCTCACCGAGGAGGGCGTCCTGCGCCTCGCGCTCCCCCGCCCTCGAGCGGCAGTGGAGGATCGCCGGCTTTCCGGTCTCGGCGGCAAGCACGAGGTTCCGCCGAAGGTTCGAGAGCTGAGCGAGGATCGGTGAGAAGACGCGGTCGTAGTCGAGGCCCGTCTCGCCGATCGCGACCACGCGTGGATCGTTTGCCGACCGGGCGATCTCGCCCCAGGCGTCGTCATCGACACTCGCGGCGTCGTGGGGATGGACGCCGACCGCGGCATCCAACCAGTCGAACCGCTCGACCAGGGCCAGCGCCGCGGCCGACGACCAGGCGTTCCAGCCCGGAACGAGGATCCGCTCGACGCCCGCCTCGCGAGCCGCGGCGATCACCTCGTCGAGATCGTCGTCGAAGCGGTCGGCCTGGAGATGGCAGTGGCTGTCGACGAGGCGCAACCCTCGGGCGGACGGCAGCGGGGGACCTCCGCCTCCGACCTCGGCGAGCGAGAATCCGCGCATGGCTGACGGTGCCTACTCAGCGGCCTGGCTGCTCTGGAACAGGCCCACCTCGTTGCCTTCCGGATCGATCAGGACCGCGAACCAGCCCATGCCGGGGATCTCGGACTTGGCATCCTTCACCGCGCCGCCAGTTCGCTCGCCGCCCGCCACGGCTGCGTCGATCGAGTCGACCTCGATGTAGTCGCGAACCACCTGGCCGGTCGTCACGCCCCGCTTGCCGATGCCGCCGCCGTAGCCCTCGCCCGACCGGAAGACCCAGTAGTCCGCCATCCCGTCCATGGCCGAGAATTCCCAGCCCGCGACCGCCTCGTAGAACCGCATCGCCCGCTGCGGGTCGTCGGCCGGGAACTCGATGTGGTTGATCTCACCGTGCGCCATGGCTGGTTCTCCTTCGATCGCGTTTGGGGCTTCGGTCAGGATGCCTCGGTTTCGGTCTCGAGGCGTGGGAAGAGTGGTTCAGCGTTCGTGAACGTTCCCGACTCGCCGGCATGGGCGCCCCAGCGGAGCTCGTCGAGCAGCGGCGGCCCGCCGTTGCCATCCGGGCCATACGGCCATGGAAATCCGAGCTGGGCGAGGACGCGGGGCGCCGTCGAAGGCAGGAACGGGGCCACCGCGACGCCGAGCAGGCGGCAGGCCTCGACCAGATCGCCGAGAACGCCGCGCAATCGACCCGCGGCGTCCTCGTCGCCGGCCTTCGCCGCTTTGCTCAGCTCCCACGGCTTTTCGAGGTCCACGAGCTGGTTCGCCGATCCAACGACCTTCCAGAGCGCGGCCAGGGCCTCGTGCAGGAGGCACCCGGCGATCGAGGCTTCGACGGCTGGCAGCGTCTGCGCCCACACGACCGACAGCGCGCCGCCCGTGTTCGGGGCGGGTCGGTCGCCGCCGAGATAGCGGTTGACCATCGACACGGTTCGATTCACGAGGTTGCCGAAGTCGTTGGCCAGATCGGCGTTGTAGCGCCGGACGAAGCCGTCCCAGCTGACCTCGGCGTCCTTGTCGAATGGCACCTCACGGAGGGCCACGTAGCGGGCGCCGTCACTCCCGAACGCGGCCACGAAGTCGCCGGGGTCGAGGAAGTTGCCGCGGCTCTTGCTCATCCGCTCCCCGCCGGCGGCGAGCAGCCAGCCGTGGGCCCAGACTTTGCGCGGCGGCTCGAGGCCGGCGCTCCACAGCATCGCCGGCCAGACGATCGTGTGGAAGCGGAGGATGTCCTTGCCGATGACGTGGAGGTCGGCCGGCCAATACCGGTCGAAGGCGTCGCGATCGTCGGGGAACCCGGCTCCCGTGATGTAGTTGATCAGCGCGTCGTACCAGACGTAGATCGTGCCCGCCTCGGGATCCCACGAGCCGTCCTCGCGCTGGGCCGTCTGGCCGTTTTCGGCGATCGGAAACGGGATCCCCCATCCGGAGCCCGCCCGGCTGATCGAGAGATCGTCGAGGCCCTGGCGGATGAAGCCGAGCATCTCGTTCCGCCGGTAGTCGGGCTGGACGAACTCCGGGTTCTCGAGGAACTGGCGCTCGAGCCGCTCCTGGTAGGCGGAGAGGCGGAAGAACCAGTTGCGTTCCGTCAGCCACTGCAGCGGGACCTCCGGATGATTCGGACAGATCGTCCCGCGGGCCGTCTCGACGACGTCGCTCGCGCTCCGGAAACCCTCGCTCGGGCAGTACCAGCCCTCGTACGTTCCGACGTAGAGGTCTCCGTTCGCGTGAGCGCGTCTCACCAGCTCCTGCGCGGCCCGGGCGTGGTCCGGATCGGTCGTCCGGATGAACCGGTCCGGACTGATCCCGAGGGCGTCCTCCGCCGTCTTGAACAGGGCGACCTTCTCGTCGACGAAGGCGCGTGGGTCCCGGCCCTCCTCGGCGGCCCGCATCGCGATGTTCACCGAGTGCTCGTCCGTGCCGGTCAGGAAGCGGGTGTCATCGCCGAGCATGCGATGCCAGCGGGCGATCGCATCGGCGCCGATGACCTCGTAGAGCGTGTGGACACCGGGCTGGCTGTTGGCGTAGGCGATGGCGGTGGTCAGGTAGAAGCGCGGGCGTCCATCGTCGGGCATCGAATCCTCGGGTGGCTAGCGGGCTCCGTGGCCCGGGAGGAGGGTCGGGGAAGGCGCGCGCGGCGCGCGCCGGACGGTCGGCGGCCGACGCTCAGCCGGCGGGCCTCGATCGGCCCGGTCGCGAGCGGGGCCGCCCGGGCATCGCCATGAGGCTCCCGAGCCGATCCACGACCCGATCATGCGTGAGGCGACGACGACCGGTCAAGCGCCCCGCGCGAGGCGAGGAGGGCGGGACAGCTTCCCCCGGTCGCCATCCCGCCCACGATGATGCCGGACCCCCGGCGCCGACCATGATCGCGGATCGGTCAAGGGTTCAGTGGCGAAAGTGGCGAACCCCGGTGATCAGCATCGTCGCGCCGGCCGCATCGGCCGCGGCGACGACGTCGGCGTCGCGCATCGAGCCGCCCGGCTGGGCAAAGGCCGTGACGCCGGCCGCCAGGCACACCTCGACCGCGTCCGCGAACGGGTAGAAGGCGTCGGATGCGCAGGCGGCGCCCTCGAGGACGTCCGAGCCCGAGATTGCGCGGGCCTTGTCCACGGCCTGGCGGGCGGCGTCGACGCGTGAGGTCTGGCCCGACCCGAACCCGATGAGCCGGCCGTCGCGGACGAGCACGATCGCGTTCGAGGTGACCCCCCGGCAGAGTCGCCAGGCCAGCTCGAGATCGCGCCACTCGGGCTCGGTCGGGCCGCGGCGCGTCGCGACCTGCCAGCCGGCCGGATCGTCGGGAGCCGTGTCGGGCGTGCTCACGAGCACGGCGCCACCGGCGGTACGGATCGCGCCCAGGGGATCGGGCGGCGGCGCCGGAGCCTCGTTGCCGAGGGCGGCATCGACGACCAGGCGCAGGTTGGCCTTGGCCGCCAAGAGCTCGCGTGCGGCGTCGTCGAAGCCCGGGGCCACGACGACCTCGAGAAACAGGCTCGTCAGGCCCTCCGCGGTCGATCGATCGACGATCCGCGTCAAGCCGACGACCCCGCCGAACGCTGACACCGGGTCGCCGGCGAGCGCCGTGTCCCAGGCCGCGCGCAGCGTCGGGCGCTCGGCAGCGCCACACGGGTTCGTGTGCTTCACGATGACGCATGCGGGCCCGCGCATCGTCCGCGCCAGGCTCGCCGCGGCGGAAGCGTCGAGGACGTTGTTGTAGCTCAAGGCCTTGCCCTGCAGCGGCGCGTCGGCGCCGGCGAACGGCCCGGCGCCGGTGCTGTCCCGGCCGGGGCGCCGGTAGCGTGCCGCGGCCTGGTGGGGGTTCTCGCCGTAGCGCAAGGTCTCGACCTTTTCGAGCCCGATCGTGAGGGTCGTCGGATACGGGTCCGCGGCACCCGGCAGACCCGGCTCGTCGGGCAGGTCGACGCCGGCCGCGGCCATCCGCCCGGGGAGCTCGGCTGCGATCCGGGCGTCGTAGGCCGCGGTATGGCGGAACGCCTCGATCGCGAGCGCCGCGCGAAGCCCCGCCGGGACGTGGCCGCCGTCCCGGACCGCGGCGAGGACGGCGTCGTAGCGCGCGGGTGACGTGACGATCGCGACGCCGGCGTGGTTCTTGGCAGCCGCCCGGACCATCGACGGGCCGCCGATGTCGATCTCCTCGACGAGCTGATCGAACGTGATCCCGGGCCGCTCGGCTGCCGCGGCGAACGGATAGAGGTTGACGACCACGAGCTCGAACGGTGCGATCCCCGCCGCGACGAGCTGGCGGCGATGGTCGGCCAGGCGGCGGTCGGCGAGGATCCCGGCGTGGACCCGCGGGTGGAGCGTCTTGACCCGCCCGTCCAGCATCTCCGGTGCGCCGGTCACGGCGGCGACGTCGGTCACGGGCAGACCGGCCTCGCGAAGAACCCCGGCCGTGCCGCCCGTCGAGACGAGCTCGAATCCGGCCCCGACGAGGCCGCCGGCGAAGTCAGTGAGCCCGGTCTTGTCGGACACAGACAGGAGGGCTCGGCGAGGCACCGGAAGGGCCCGCTCCGCGCACTCGACGTCCGTCCTCGTCGTTCGATCTCCCGCCGCAGGCAGCGTGACGGCGCCCGCGAGCAGCAGCGCGACGGCCCGCGGAAGTACCCGATGCTCGACGGCCCGGATCCGGCCGTGGAGAGTGGGCTCGTCATCCCCGTCGAGGATCGGAACGGCCTCTTGGAGCACGATTGGTCCGCCATCGAGGTCCTCGTCGACGAGATGGACTGTCGCGCCCGTCACCTTCGCCCCGTGGGCGAGCGCGTCGCGGACGGCATGGGCCCCCGCGAACGCCGGCAGCAGGCTCGGATGGGTGTTCAGGATCCGGCCCGGATAGGCGGCAAGGACGCGTCGGCCGACGATCCGCATGTACCCGGCGAGCACGAGGACGTCGGCCCGCGCGCCGTCGAGCGCGGCGGCGAGCGCGTCGTCGGCGCCGCCCGGGATCAAGGCCGTGTCGATCCCCTGCTCCGACGCCCAGGACAGCGCCGGGCACGCTCGGTCGGCGACGACGAGGACGATCTCGCCACCGAGCTCGCCGCGTCCGGCCGCGGCGTGGAGCGCGCGAAGGTTGGACCCGGCCCCCGAGACGCCAACGACGATCCGCCCGGTCACGCCGACGCCCAGGCGATGGGACCCTCGACGTAGCGTGCCCCGTCATCGGCCGGAGCCACATCGCCCATGACGACTGCGTCGACGCCCTGGACCCGGAGCCAGCGGATCGCGGTGTGCCTCGCCTCGGGGGCGACGATCGCCACCATGCCGACCCCGGCGTTGAAGGTGGCCCGGACCTCTGCGTCATCGAGACCGCCGAGCGCGGCGATGAGCCGCATGACCGACGGGACATCCCAGGTCGACGGGTCGACGCGGGCGGCGAGCGATGCGGGCAGCGCTCGGGGGACGTTCGCGACGAGCCCGCCACCGGTGATGTGGGCGAGTCCGCGCAGATCGTGGCCCGCCGCGCGCAACTCCGCGCGAAGCCCGCCCAGGAGCCGGGCGTAGATCGTCGTCGGCGTGAGCAGGACGTCTCCGAGGGTCGCGAGCCCGTGCTCGGGCTCGGCGGCGATCGCCTCGCCGGCCGCGGCTGTGCCGAGCGTCCGCTGGAGCTGCTCCTGGTACGGCCGGGCCAGGTCGAGGTCCCAGCTCGCCATCAGCGACCGCACGAGCGAGTAGCCGTTGCTGTGCAACCCGCTCGACCGGATCCCGATGACCGCGTCGCCGGCGCGGGCGGCGCTGCCGTCGATCCGCTCGTCGGCCTCGACGACGCCGACGCAGAACCCGGCCAGATCGAACTCGCCGGGCTGCATCAGGCCCGGGTGTTCCGCGGTCTCGCCACCGACGAGCGCGCAGCCGGCGTTCCGACAGCCCGCAGCGATCCCCTCGACGAGCTCGGCGACCTGCTCCGGGTCGAGGACGCCGACGGCGACGTAGTCGAGAAAGAACAGGGGCTCCGCACCGCTGCACGCGACGTCGTCGGCGCACATCGCGACGAGGTCGCGGCCGATCGTGTCGAAGCGACCGAGCGCCCCGGCGATCGCGGTCTTCGTCCCGACGCCGTCCGTCGAGGCGACGAGCACCGGCGATCGGTAGCCGGCCGGGATCCTGATCGCCGAGCCGAACCCGCCGAGCCCGGCCAGGACCTCGGGCCGGTGCGTCCCCTCGACGGCGGCCCGCATGAGCTCGACGGCGCGTTCGCCGGCCGCGACGTCGACGCCGGAGGACGTGTACGCCGGTCGGTCAGACACGGCTCACCGGTGTGAGCGTCTCCTCCAGCACGAACTTGCGCGACGCCGCGTCGTACGGCACCGGCTCGGGGTAGTTGCCGTCGAAGCAGGCGAAGCAGAACCGGTCGTAGGGCAGGTCGAGGGCGGCGAGAACGCCGCGGATCGAGAGATAGCCGAGCGAGTCGGCGCCGATGAACGAGCGGATCTCGTCGACCGAGTGGGTCGCGGCGATGAGCTCGGTCTCGACCTGCGTGTCGATCCCGTAGAAGCACGGGTGATAGATCGGCGGCGCGCTGATCCGGACGTGGACCTCGGCCGCTCCGGCCCGGCGGAGCACCTCCACGATCTGCTTCGTCGTGGTCCCCCGCACGATCGAATCGTCGACGACGGTCAGGCGCTTCCCGCGGACGACCTCGCGGAGCGGGTTCAGCTTCAGCGTCACGCCGCGGTGGCGCATCGTCTGGCTCGGCTGGATGAAGGTTCGGCCGGTGTACCGATTGCGAATCAAGCCCTCGCGGTACGGAATGCCGGAGATCTCGGCGTAGCCGGCCGCGGCGGGGGCGCCGGTGTCGGGCACGGGCATCACGAGGTCGGTTTCCGCCGGGTGCTCTCCGGCGAGCTCCTCGCCCATTCGCCGTCGGACCTCGTACAGATTGCGGCCCTCCATGTACGAGTCCGGCCGGGCGAAATAGATGAGCTCGAAGACGCACAGCGCGGGCTTGGCCGCGGCGTAGCGAACGGAGCGCGGGGCCCGGCCCGCCTCGAGGACCACGATCTCGCCCGGCTCGACATCGCGGACGAACTCCGCGCCGACGATGTCGAGCCCCGTCGTCTCGCTCGAGAGGACCCAGCCGGACGTGGCGTCGTCGCCCGGATCGCCGCCCCACAGGCCCGGGCCGGCGGCCGCCGCAGCGGAATCCGGAGCGGGCAGCCGTCCGAGGACGAGCGGCCGGAAGCCGAACGGATCGCGAACTCCGATCACCCGTCGCTCGTCGAGAATGACGAGGCTGAAAGCGCCGTGGACGCGGGGCAGGACGCGGACCAGGGCGTCGACCGTATTCGCGGCGTGCTCGTCGGCGAGGAGGGCGGTCAGGAGCTCCGTATCGGTCGACGCGGGGAGACGGCCGCGTCCACCCGCCAGCTGGCCGAGGAGCTCGCGGGTATTGACGAGATTCCCGTTGTGCCCGATGGCGAGCGCGCGCCGCGGCCCGAGGCGAAACGTCGGCTGGGCGTTCTCCCAGACCGTCGAGCCGGTCGTCGAATAGCGGCAATGGGCGATCGCGAGACCGCCACGGAGGGAGGGCAGGCGCCGCTCGTCGAGGACCGAGGCGATCATTCCGAGGTCCTTGTACAGCATCAGTTGCTCGCCGTCACTGACCGCGACCCCGGCCGACTCCTGGCCGCGGTGTTGGAGCGCGAACAGGCCGAGCGAGGCCAACGCCGCCGCACCCTGGTCGCCGCCGGGCGGCATGACGACCCCGAACACGCCGCACATCAGTGCTGCTCCCAGCCGAGGGCGCGCGACAGGCCGCCCTCCCAGGCGTGGCGGAGCTCGTCGAGGCTCACGATCAGCTCGTCGGCCACGCGGCTGCCGCGATCCTCGGCCGAGCCCGTCGCCCCGGATCCGTGGAGCTCGATGAGGAGGCTGGCGGCGGTTCCGTCGTCCGGCCGCGCCACGACTTCGCCGAGGTCCTCGATCGGCAGGCCGTGCTGTTGCGCCAGGAGGACAAGCGCCGGGGCGTGACGCGGCGTCGCCGAGACGACGATCCGCGATGGGCTCTCCCCGAACAGGTCGACCGCCGGGGAGCTCGCCACGCCGATCCGGAGCCGGGCGCCGAGCCCTCGCTCGCGGTCGGCCCACAACGAGCACTCTGCCAGGGCGACGGCGAGGCCCCCGCCCGAGATGTCCTGGGCCGAGGCGAGGAGCCCGCGCCCCGCCGCCTCCCGAACGAACTGCTGGATGCGTCGTTCGCGTTCGAGGTCGAGGCTGGGCGGGCCGTCCTCCGCGGCCAGTCCGGCCAGCCCCGCATAGGCGCTGCCGGCGAGGCCGGGCGTTGCCTCCCCGACGAGGAGGACCCGATCCCCGGCCGCCCGAAACGCGGGCCCGACCCGGGTCGCGACATCTTCGAGCAGCCCGACGACCCCGATCTCGGGCGTCGGCGCGATCGCGCCGGCCGGTGACTCGTTGTAGAGCGAGACGTTGCCCCCGGTCACGGGCAGGCCGAGGGCGCGGCAGGCGTCGGCGAGACCCCGGACCCCCTCGCTGAACTGCCAGAACGCCTCGGGCCGGGTCGGGTCGCCGTAATTCAGGCAGTTCGTGACGCCGAGCGGCCGGGCGCCGGTGATCGCGACGTTCCTCGTCGCCTCGGCAACGCTGAGGGCCGCGCCCAGCCACGGGTCCAGCGCGCCGACGGTCTGGTTCGCATCCGTCGAGGCGACGAGCGCTTTCGTCGTGCCCTTGATCCGGATGATCGCAGCGCCGTGGCCGGGGCCGGCGACGGTATTTGCCTGGACGGTCGAGTCGTACTGCTCGAAGACCGGGCGGCGGCTGGCGAGGTTCGCCGAGCCCAGCAGCGCGGTGAGCACGGCGCCGGGATCCATGCCACGCTCCGGCAAGCCGTCCGAGGCTGTGGCCGGGGCGCCGGGCGCCGGCGCGGCGCGGCGCCGGACGGGCGCAGCGGCGATCCGGTGGTGAACGATCGCATCGCTCGTGAGGGCCGAGGCGGGGATCCGGGCGACCTCGCGGCCGTCCTCGGTCACGACCGCGATGTCGCCGTCGCCCGTGACCTCGCCGATGATCGCGACCGGCAGGCCCCACCGCTGGCAGACCGCGCGGACGTCGGCCCAGCGGGCCGGCTCGACGATGGCGAGCATCCGCTCCTGGGATTCGCTGATCAGGACCTCGAACGGCTCCATGCCCGGCTCGCGGCGCGGGATCGCGGCCAGCTCGATCCGCATGCCGGTCCCGGCCCGGTCGGCCGTCTCTGATGTTGCGCACGTGATGCCGCCGGCGCCGAGGTCCTGGAGCCCGGCGACCAGCCCGCCCCGGATCAGCTCGAGCGACGCCTCGATCAGGAGCTTCTCCGCGAATGGGTCCCCAATCTGAACGGTTGCCCGCATCGAGCTCACCGAGGACCGAGGTGAAGCTCCTGCGGGCCCTCGGTCCGAGGTCCGCTTGGATGCGTCCTGGTCCTGGAACGTCGTCGAGGCGAGCACGCTCGCCCCGCCGATCCCGTCGCGGCCGGTTGTCGACCCGAACAGAACGACGAGGTTGCCGACGCCCGGCGCGGCCGCCAGGGTCAGGTCGTCGATCTCGAGCAGCCCGATCGCCATGACGTTGACGAGCGGGTTCCCCGCGTAGGACGCGTCGAAGACGAGCTCCCCGCCGACCGTCGGCACGCCGACGCAATTGCCGTAGCCGCCGACCCCCTTCACCACCCCGTCGACGAGGTGCCGCGTCCGGGCGTCGGCAGGGTCGCCGAAGCGGAGCGCGTCGAGCACGGCAATCGGGCGGGCGCCCATCGTGAAGATGTCGCGGAGGATGCCGCCGACGCCGGTCGCAGCGCCCTGAGTCGGCTCGACCGCGCTCGGGTGGTTGTGCGATTCGATCTTGAACGCGACCGCGAGTCCATCCCCGATCGCGATCACTCCGGCGTTCTCGCCCGGGCCGGCGACGACGCCGTCCGCGGCGCTCCCCACCGGCAGCGTCCGGAGCAGCGGCCGCGAGCTCTTATAGGAGCAGTGCTCGCTCCACATGACGCTGAACATGGCCAGCTCGAGATCGTTCGGCGGGCGGCCGCCGAGGCGGTCCTCGATCGCCGCGAGCTCGTCGTCGGTCACCCCGAGCCGGCGGTGGAGCGGCTCCTCGGGCACCGACGGTCGCTCGGCGGTCATCGTCATCGGGCGCCGACCGCGACGGGTCCGCCGGCTCGCTCGCGCTCGGCTGCACTGGCGACGAACGAAGCGATGATCCCGAGTCCGTCGGCCGAGCCGAGGACCGCCTCCACCGCCGTCTCCGGATGCGGCATCAGGCCCGCCACGTTGCCGGCGGCGTTCAGCACCCCGGCGATCGCCCGGAGCGAGCCGTTCGGGTTCGCCCGATCCTCCTCCCCGCCCGCTCGCGACCCGTCGTCGTGGACGTACCGGAACAGGACCTGGCCGCTGGCTTCGAGCTCGTCGAGCGTGGCGTCGTCGGCGTAGAACGCGCCCTCGCCGTGCGCGACCGGCATGCGCAACGCCCGGCGCGTCCCGAGCAGATGGGTGAACGGCGTGTCGAGGCGCTCGGCCGCGATCTCGACCTCGCGCGACACGAACCGCAGGGCGCGGTTGCGGAGCAGGGCGCCCGGGAGCAGGTGCGCCTCGGTCAGGACCTGGAAGCCGTTGCAGATGCCGAGGACCGGCCCGCCGCCCGCGGCGAACCCGGCGACCGCTCGCATCACCGGGCTGAACCGCGCGATCACGCCGGCGCGGAGGTAGTCGCCGTAGGCGAAACCGCCCGGCAGGAGGATCCCGGCCGCGCCGTCGAGCGACACGTCGTCGTGCCAGAGCATCACGGGCTCCGCGCCGGCGACCTCGAGAGAGTTGACCGCATCGATGTCCCGGTTCGACCCCGGGAAGACGACGACGCCGATCCGGACGGTCATTCGCGAGATCCAGCAGTCGCCGATTCGATCGACGACGTCGCCCCGAGTACCTCGATCTCGTACGCCTCGATGAGCGGATTCGAGAGGAGCTCCGCGGCCAACCGTTCGACGACGGCCCGCGCGGCCGCGTCGTCGGTGGCTGTCACGGTCAGCTCGACCCGCCGTCCGACCCGGACGGCGCTCACCCCGGCGATGCCGAGATGGTCGAGGCTGCCTTCGACGGCCCGACCCTGCGGATCGAGGATCCCGCTCTTCGGGCTGACGTTGACCGCGAACCGGACCTCCATCGTCATGCGTCCGCCGCGATCAGGTCGTCGTCGAGGTAGCGCTGGAAACTCGCCCCGGTGATCCGCTCGAACGCCTCGACGTAGCGGACGCGTGTACCGGCGACGACCTCGTCGGGGAGCTCCGGCCCGGGCGGCGTCTTGTCCCAGCTCTGCGCCTCGAGCCAGTCCCGGACGTACTGCTTGTCGAAGCTCGCCTGGGAGCGGCCGGGCTCGTAGTCCGCGGCGTCCCAGAAGCGTGACGAGTCGGGGGTCATGACCTCGTCGATCAGGATGAGCTCGCCGGTCGCCGGATCGATCCCGAACTCGAACTTCGTGTCGGCGAGGATGACGCCCGCCGGCTCGGCGATCTCGGCGCCGCGGCGGTAGAGAGCGATCGCGAGCTCGGCGACCCGATCGGCCGCGGCTCGGCCGATGAGCCCCGCCGCTTCGTCGATCGAGATGTTCTCGTCATGGCCCTCCTCGGCCTTGGTGGAGGGCGTGAACAGCGGCTCCGGCAGGCGATCGCTCTCGCGCAGGCCGGCCGGCAGCGGGATCCCGCAGACGGCTCCGGTCCGGCCGTAGTCCTTCCAGCCGGAGCCCGCGAGATAGCCGCGCACGATGACCTCGATCGGGAGCGGCTCGACGCGGCGGCAGAGCATCATCCGGCCGCGGAGCTCGGCCGCGTCGGCCGGGCGGCCGCCGGGAATGTCCTGCGGGTCGACGCCGACGAGATGGTTGGGAACGAGGTCGCCCGTGCGGGCGAACCAGAACCGGGACAGGCCCGTCAGGACCCGACCCTTGTCCGGGATCGGTGTGGGCAGGACGACATCGAACGCACTGAGGCGATCCGACGCCACGAGGAGGAGGCGATCCTCGCCGACGGCGTACAGGTCGCGGACCTTGCCGGACCGCAGGAACGAATCGGCAAGCGGGCTAGCGGGCGGCATGGATCTCGGCCTCCAGGCTGTCGAGTCGGGCGATGACGGTGGGAACGTGGCGGAGGTGGGCGGCGTCGTCGAAGCAGCTGTCGAGGTCGATCAGGCTCAGCCGCTTGGCAACCTCGGAGTCGACGGCAAGGAGCTCACGCAGCGGCAGGCGTTCGTCGGCGGCGCGCAGGGCGGCCCGCTGCACGACGGCGTAGGCTGCTTCGCGGCTCATGCCACCGCGCTCGACGAGCGCGCCCAGGACGCGGCTGCTGGCGTGCAGGCCGAGGCCTCGCTCGATGTTCTCGAGCATCCGCTCGCGTCGGACGACGAGGCCCTCCACGAGCCCGGCCATCTTCACGAGCAGGTAGTCGAGGACGATCGTGGCGTCGGGCAGGATCACCCGCTCGGCGCTGCTGTGGCTGATGTCACGCTCGTGCCAGAGCGGCTGGTTCTCGAGGGCTGTCTGGGCGTAGCCACGGAGGAGCCGGGCCAGGCCGGCGATCCGCTCGGCGAGGATCGGGTTGCGCTTGTGGGGCATCGCGCTCGAGCCCTTCTGGCCGGGCTTGAACGGCTCCATCACCTCGCCGATCTCGGTGTGCTGGAGGTTCCGGATCTCGGTCGCGAACCGCTCGAGACTGCCGCCGAGGATCGCGATCGTCGTCAGGAGTGCGGCGTGGCGATCGCGCTGGACGATCTGCGTGCTCGCCGGATCGGCATGAAGGTCGAGCTCGGCGAGGACCTCGGCCTCGACGTCCGGACCGAGGTGGCTGTACGTCCCGACCGGCCCCGAGATCTTGCCGGTCCCGATCTCGTCGACCGCCGTCGCCAGGCGGCGCCGGCCGCGGTCGACCTCGAACGCCCAGCCGGCGAGCTTCAGGCCGAACGTGATCGGCTCCGCGTGGACGCTGTGGGTCCGGCCCATCATCAGGGTGTCGGCCTCGCTCCGGGCGCGGGCGATCAGCGCCGCCAGGAGGCGGTCGCAGTCTCCCAGCAGGAGCTCGCCGGCGTCGCGGAGCTGGAGGGCGAGCGCAGTGTCGACCACGTCTGAGCTCGTCAGCCCGAGGTGGAGATAGCGCCCCTCCGGTCCCACGGTCTCGGCCACCTGGCTGACGAAGGCGATGACGTCGTGGTCGGTCGTCCGCTCGATCTCGGCGATCCGCTCGGGATCGACCGCGGCGCGCGCCTCGATCGTCGCGAGGGCATCGGCGGGAACGACGCCGCGGGCCGCCTGCGCCCGACTGACCGCGAGCTCGACCCGGAGCATCTGTTCGAAGCGGGCCTTCTCCGTCCAGATCGCGCCCATCTCCGGCAACGTGTAGCGGCGGATCATCGGACGGCTCCGGCCGCGACCGGGTGCGGCACGTTCGCGGCGATGTCGCGTCGGCGCTGCAGGCCGGGCCAGGAGATCCGATCCGCCGCGGTCTCCGCCGCGTCGCGCGCCGTCGCGAGGTCGGCCCCACGGCCGACCACCGCCAGGACTCGACCTCCGGCGGTGCCCCAGCCGCCGTCCACCGCGCGGCTCGCGCCATGGAACACGAGAGCACCGGAGGCCTCGGCCTCGGCGATCCCCTCGATCCGGTCGCCGGTGGTCGGTCGTCCGGGATAGCCGGCAGCCGCCAGCACGATCCCGACGACCGCCCCGGGGAGGGCCGGCACGGGCGGGACCTCGGACAACGCGCCGCGGGCGGCAGCCAGGAGCACCGGCCCGAGCGGTGCGGCCAGGCGAGGCAGGATGACTTGCGCCTCGGGGTCCCCGAAGCGGGCGTTGAACTCGAGGAGCCGCGGTCCGTCGGTCGTCAGGATCAGCCCCGCGTACAGCGCGCCGCGGAACGGGGTCCCGCGCCGCGCGAGCTCGGCGAGGACAGGTCGGTGGAACCGCTCGAGGATCTCCTCGGCCGCCGTGCCGGGCAGGTCCCTGAGCGGCGAGTAGGCACCCATCCCGCCGGTGTTGGGCCCGGCATCGCCATCCGCGAGGCGCTTGTGGTCGCGCGAGATCGGCAGCGCGATCGCGCGGCGGCCGTCGCAGATCGCGATGACGCTGGCCTCCGGTCCGGTGAGCCGCTCCTCGACGACCAAGGGGCCGTCGATCGCGTCGATCGCGGCGGCGGCGTCCTCGAGGGTGTCGCAGACGGTCACGCCTTTGCCCGCCGCGAGCCCATCGGCCTTGACGACGACGCCGTTGTCCGCGAACTCGCCGGCGAACGCGATCGCGGCGTGCTTCTCATCGGCAGCAAATGCCCGACCCTCGGCCATCGGGGCTCCTGCCGCCAAGGCCACCTCGCGACAGAACGCCTTCGAGCTCTCGATCCGCGCCGCGGCGGCCGTCGGGCCGAAGACCGGCATGCCCGCGGTGATCAAAGCGTCGGCAACTCCGGCCGCCAGGGGCGCCTCCGGACCGATGACGACGAGTTCGGCCGCGAACGCCCCCGCGGCCCCGACGACGCCGGCAGGATCAAGCGCATCGAATCCTGGCGCGACCCGCACTCGCGGCTCCCGGGCGATCGCGTCTGATCCCGGCGCGACGACGACCTCATTCACGCCCGGTTCCGCGGCGAGCTTCCAGGCGAGCGCGTGCTCGCGCCCACCGCCGCCGATGATGAGGATCCGGGTCGGCTGGACGAGCTGGCTCATCGGTGGTGGTCCACGTCCGCGCGACGAATGCGCGCTCGGCGGGCGTCACAACGGCCGGGGGCCGGCGCGAGCAGTCCGGCGGAACATTCGCTGGTCGTTCTGCCCACGTGCCGTGCAGAACGGCGGCTGGTGGGGCGCGCGAAGGCGGTTTCGATCGACTCAGCCGTCACAACGCCCTGCGGGGGTGCAGTCGGATCCGGATGGGCGGCCGTGCGACCCATTGCGTGGCTCATGCGGTGGCCACGACGCGGTGGCGCATCGGCCGCCATGCGCGCTCGATCGTCTGGGTCCGCTCCGGACCGACCGACACGAGGACGATCGGGGCCCCCGCGTGATCCTCGAGCGCGGTCACGTAGCGCCGGGCGGCCTCGGGCAAGTCGGCGAGGGCCCGGACCGCATGGATCGGCTCCTCCCAGCCCGGGAAGTCCTCGTACACGGGGACTGCCCGCTCGAGCAGGATCGCCGACGACGGCCACGCCTCGATGCGGCGGCCATCGATCTCGTAGGCGGTGCACAGCCGGATCGGATCGACGCCGGAGAGGATGTCGAGCTTGTTCAGCATGATCGAGCTGACCGAGTTGACCGCCACGGCGTAGCGCGCCGACACCGCGTCGAAGAACCCGACCCGGCGCGGCCGGCCGGTGGTCGTGCCGACCTCGTTGCCCCGCGCCGCGATCCCCCGCCCGGTCTCGTCCAGGAGCTCAGTCGGGAACGGACCCGAGCCGACCCGGGTGGCGTAGGCCTTCATCACGCCGAAGACCTCGTCGACCTGGCGTGGCCCGATCCCGCCGCCGGTGCACGCGCCCCCGGCGATCGGCGACGACGACGTCACGAACGGGTACGAGCCGTGGTCGAGATCGAGAAGGGTGCCCTGGGCGCCCTCCAACAGGACGTGATCGCCACGCCGCAGCGCGTCCTGGACGAGCCACGTGACGTCCGCGAGATGCGGCGCGAGCCGGCGGCCCCAGACGAGCGCCTCCTCGACGAGCGGTTCGACCTCGAATCGCGCATCGGAGCCGAGGGCGGACAGGACGGCGTTCTTCTCCGGCAGGACGCGCTCGAGCTTCGCCCGCATGGCACCGGCATCGAGCAGGTCCTCGAGACGCAGGCCCGTCCGCGCTGCCCGATCCTCGTAGGCCGGGCCGATCCCCCGCCCCGTGGTCCCGACCTTCGCCCCCCCGAGTCGCGCCTCGCGGGCAACGTCGAGGGCCTTGTGGTACGGCAGGATCACGTGGGAGGCGAAGCTCGCTCGCAGCCGCCCGATGTCGATCCCGCGCGACGCGAGCCCGTCGAGCTCCCCGATCAACGTCGCCGGGTTCACGACAACCCCGGGTCCGATCACCGGGACGATGTGGGGATACAGGATCCCTGACGGCACGAGGTGGAGCTTGAACACCTCATTGCCGAGCATCAGGGTATGACCGGCGTTGTCGCCGCCCTGGTAGCGGACGACGAGGGCAGTCTGCTCCGCGAGGAAGTCGGTCGTCTTGCCCTTGCCCTCGTCGCCCCATTGGAGCCCGACGATCACCGTGGCCGGCATCAGTGCGACCTCCGGGCCTTGCACATGAAACGACCCCGGTCGAGGCCGGGGTCCCGGATACACCACTCCCTCGGACCTTCGCCGGCGTGATGGCGAAGCGGGGCGTCGAAGGTGCTCATCCGCCTCACGGGACGAACGACGCGCCTTCCTCGAGCAACGGCGATCTCCTTGACAATGAACGCGGGCCGCGAGGACCGCGCCAGTATCGCATGTGACGACCGGCCGCGCGCCCCTGTCCGTGCGGCGCGAGTCCGAATTCCGGCCCCGGCGGAGCCGAGGGCCGCCCGCCCGCTCCCGTCGGCTGGGACGTTCGGTCAGCGACGGGCAGGACCTCCGGAGGGACCGTCCGGACTTCCTCGACCGGTAGCCTTTGAGCCGTGATGCGTCTCCTCGGGGGGCTCGGGCTCCTCGCTCCGATCTCCCTGCTCGCCATCTGGATCGCCAATCCCGACGCGATCAATTCGTGGACGAACGACGGCTCGAGGTCGATCCTCGCCGCGATCATGGCCGGCGCGATCTGCGTATCGCTGACGGCCGGCATCGTGTTCCTGTACGTCCGCCTTCGCCTGCACCGCCTGATCCGGGCAGTCGAACGGCTCGCAGCTGGCGAGCTCGGCGTGCCGATCGGCGCACAGCCGACCGGCGGCGGTCTCGAGGGTCGACTCGGTCGGGCGATTGAGCTGATCTCGGTCGCGCTTGCGGAGACGACCAACGCCGCGACGTACGACAAGCTGACCGGCGTGAGCAACAGGCAGACCCTGCTCGCGAACCTGTTCGCCGAGGTCGAGCGGTCCAACCGCTACGATCGACCGCTGTCGGTCGCCTTCGTCGACATCGACCACTTCAAGAACGTCAACGACACCTACGGCCACGCCGCCGGGGACATCGTCCTACGGGTCGTCGCCCAGACCCTGAAGTCGCACCTCCGCGCATCGGATCAGGTCGGTCGATACGGCGGCGAGGAGTTCATGCTCCTGCTGACCGAGACCGATGTCGAGGAGGGCGCCAGCCTCTCCGAGAAGCTCCGCAACCTGGTCGCGCGCCAGAAGGTGCCGATCGCGGATGGCATCGAGCTCAGCGTCACGATCTCGATCGGGATCGCCGGTGGCAAGGGCGGCATGCTCCGGACCGATGCCCTCGTCCGCGACGCCGACGCCGCGATGTACTCGGCGAAGTCCCTCGGTCGCAACCAGACGTACATCTTTGCCGAGCCCGACGAGGACGCCCGCATCCCGCGAGCTCCAATCTCGGCGACCGGCCGGGCGCTGGCGATGCAGGTCGGGCGGGTCGCGCGCGACGCGGCGACCGCGAGCCTGACGTCGGTCCTCTCGCCGCTCCCCCACTATCGGGGCCAGCCGTCCGCGCTCATCGCCGCGATCGTCGTCGCGATGGCTCGAAACCTCGATCTGCCCGAGAGCGAGATCGAGCGGATCCGGACCGCCGCCCTGCTTCACGATCTCGGCAAGGTGGCCGTGCCGCAGGACATCCTCGACAAGCCGGCAGCCCTGAGCTCGGCCGAGTGGCGGACCGTCGTCCAGCACCCGCGGATCGGCCAGGTGATCCTCGAACAGGCGGCGGCGCTCAAGGACGCCGTCCCGATCATCCTCCACCATCACGAGCGCTACTCGGGGCACGGCTACCCGTTCGGCCTGCGCGGGAACGACATCCCGTTGGGCGCCCGGATCGTCGCGATCGCCGATGCGTACGACGCGATGACCCACGATCGGCCCTACAAGCGCGCGATGAGCCACGACCTTGCGATCCAGGAGCTGCGCCGCCACGCCGGAACGCAGTTCGACCCGGAGCTCGTCGCGCTCTTCTGCGACCTCTACTCGAGCCAGGCGCCTACGCCCGACACGACGATCCTCACGATCACGGCGCCGGCCGTCGCCATGTCGGCGGGCCGTTCTGCGCGCCGGCGACGACGCCGATCGACGGATGCCCCGTCTCCGTCGATCGTCCCGAACGACGGGCCGAGCTCCGCCGCGAGCTGATCCCGGCCACGCAGCGCGTGGCCCGCGTCCTCCACGTTCGCCCGTCCAGATACGCCGCAGTGAACGGTCGGTAAAGCCACGGTGCAGGGCCTCCTGCTACCTTCGTCCTGCCCGCCAGGCATCCGCCGGCTCCGCCGAGCGATACGTCCACGGTCCGCCGACCACCGCAGGTCCACGACCCGCCGGATGGCCCGACCGCCGGGGCCGGCGCCTTTCCACCACCCCGCCACGCGCCGCGCTGGAAGCGTTGGGAACCGAGCCGACCAACCAGCCCATGTCCGTTGCGTCAAACGTGCCGCGTCGGCGCGACGTCAGCGGTGGGCCGCGTTTCGGGCGGCCCCCTCGACGCGAGCGGCTGCGACGATCCCCGAAGACCTCAGACGGCTGCGCGGCGGCCGACGAACATGCGATAGACCGTCACGACGATGACCGCGCCCACCACGGCCACGACGATGCTCTCGAGATTCAATCCGGTCACGTCCGCGACTTTGAGGACCGAGCCGGCGAGGAATCCGCTGACGATTGCGCCGATGATCCCGAGCACGATCGTCCCGATGACTCCTTCGGTGCCCCCCATGATCATGTTCGTGATGAATCCGGCGATCGCACCGAGGACGATCCAGGCGATGATCCCCATGACGTGCCTCCAACTGCGGGCGCCGTCGTGGCCGAAATGTCGTCGGATGATTCGGGCGCCGTTTGGAGCCTGATTGTTGGACCCTGAATTCCGCGTGACCCGGAACCGCGCGGCGTTGCACGCGCGCGGCGGCTAGCTCGACGACGACGACGCACTCGCGCCTCCATGCTCGAGCTCGCCCGGGAGTGCCGCGTCGTGAGCCACGGCCTCGCCGCTACCTGGATGGCGCGGGTCGCGATCAGCCGCCGCGAGGCACGCCCGGGATGACCAGGGCGCGCGGGCGAGGACCTGCCCGTCAGTCGCGCGGCGCGGACTCCCGCGCTGCGCGGAGACGCAGGCTCGCCTCCAGCTGGTCCACCTCGGCCTCGCTCATCTCGTCGATGTTGATGAGTCGATCACGCGCTCCCGTGATGGCACGAATCAGCTCGTCATGGACGACCTTGGACTCCTTGGCCGACCGATTGGCCTCGAGCAGGATCAGGATTCCGAGCAGGAACGTCACGATCGTCGTCGTCGTATTGACGAAGAGCTGCCAGGTATCGCTGAAGTTGAAGAAAGGCCCGGAGGCCGCCCACGCCAGGATCAGGAAGATCGCCAGCATGAAGACCTGCCAGGAGCCCACGATCAGCGTGATCCGGTGGGCGACGTGACGAAAGAACTCACTCAAGGTGGATCTCCCAGGGATCCCGAAACGCGCATACCAAACGAGGTGCCCCGAAGAGCCCGAATCTCGCGGTCGCGCCGCTTCGGCGGCGCCCGGTAAAGCTCGACGGACGTTGCAGCGCGTTCGCAAATGAATGAATGATCGTGGCGATCAGGACAACATGCCGTGCTCGTTCGAAGCGATCGCAAGCTCCTGGCAATCCGCAGCGAAGGCACCGATAACCGCGGATGCACCAGTCAGTGCTAGGTTCTACCTGCCCGCCAGGCGTCTCACCGGACGGCTCGACCGCCCGGGCCGGCGCCTCTTCCACCATCCCGCTGCCCGCCGCGCTGTTCCCGCCGGAACGCAGGGCCGCCCGACTGATCGTTGGCCGGCCGAGAAGGAGTACGGACCGTGAATCGGGTCCTCTTGACCGGGCGCCTCACGCGCGACCCGGAGATGCGCAGCCTCGCCAGTGGCAAGGCGGTGACGCAGTTCAGCGTCGCCACGAACGAGTACATCGGCCAGGGCAAGGAAAAGGCCGAGTACCACAACATCGTCACCTGGGATCGCCTGGCCCAGACGTGCGGCGAGTTCCTCGGGAGGGGCCAGCAAGTCGCGATCGAGAGTCGGATCCAGACGCGATCCTGGGACGACGACAGCGGCAAGCGCCACTGGAAGACCGAGGTCGTCGCCAATCATGTCGAGATGCTGTCGGGTCGCCGCAAGAAGGACTACGCGGCCGAGTCGGCGGCGAACGGCCTGGCCGCCCAGGCTGCGGCGTACGGCGACGAAGGCGACGCCGACGACGACGAGGCGGCGGCGATCGCGGCCGCGGCCGAGCCGCTCACCGAAGTAAACGAGGAGGTCGTCGCCGCCTGACGTCCACGCGGCACACACCGATTGTTCGCGGACCGGCGGCGGCTCCCCCTCCCGCCGCCGGTCCTTTCTCGCCTCGCCGCGTCAGACGAGTTCGAAGAACGACGCGGCGAGGATCAGGTAGACGATCACCAGGAGGGCGCCCTCGAGCCAGTTCGATTCGCCGTCGAGGGCGATCAGCGCGCTGATCCCTACAGCCGCGACGACCGCGGCAACCTCCAAGGGCGCAAACACCAGGTCCATCGGGTGGCCGGTTACGACCCCGAGCAGCACAAGGACCGGCGCGACGAAGAGCGCAACCTGGAGGCTCGCCCCGTACGAGACGGCCATCGAGAACTCCATCCGGTTCTTCAGGGCGAGCTGGACGGCGACCAGCTGCTCGGCGAGATTGCCGATCACCGGCAGGATGATCACGCCGACGAAGAATGCGGTGAGTCCGAGCGTGTCGACGACCGGCTCGATCGCGCCGACGAGGATCTCGGACAGGATCGCGAGGAGGATCGCGGCGCCGACGAGGATGACCGCCGCGGTCAGGCCGGTCCAGGCCGGGCCCTCGTGGACGTCGTGTGGCTCGTGGCCGCCGAGGGTTCCCGACGGGTTCGTGAACTGGTAGATCAGCGACAGGACGTAGCCGGCGATCAGGAACGCGGCGACGAGCACCGAGTCCTCGACCACGCTGCCCGCGGTCCCGCGGCCGCTGAACGCCAGCACGGCCGGGATCAGGAGGCCGATTGAGGCCAAGACGAGGAGCGCCGCATTGGAGCCGGCGATCTCCCGGGAGAACGTCTGGCGACCATTCTTCAGACCTCCGACCAGGACGCTCAGCCCGAGGACGAGCAGCAGGTTGCCGATGATCGACCCCGTCAGGCTCGCCTTCACGACGTCGATCAAACCGGCCTGAAGAGCGAAGAACGCGATGATCAGCTCGGCGATGTTGCCGAACGTCGCGTTGAGGATCCCGCCGATCTGGGGGCCGGTGATCGCCCCGATCCGCTGAGTCGCCTGGCCGATCAACCACGCGAGGCCGAGGATCGAGATGGCCGCGAGCGCGAACACGACCGTGGGTGGCAGGCCCGTGACCACCACCGACAGGACGATCGTCGCGATCGCGAGTGCCACGACGACGAGGAACGCAATCCGGGCGACCGGCGCGAGGCCGCCGAGGATCGGCACATCGCTGCCAGGCGACGATGGGCGGTCGGACATGGCCGCCGAATCCTATCCGGGCGGGACGCACTCGTGGTCGATCACGACGACACGGAGCCGGCTGCGATGCTCTCGATCATGGCAACCGCAGATGCTCGGTCCGGATACGAGGACTGGGTGCCTGCGCGGGTCACGCTGACCGCCGCCGCGGCACAACCGAGCCTCGCCGCCGCCACGGGCGACCAACCCAGTCCGAGCCCGACCGCGAACGCGCCCACGAACGCGTCGCCGGCCCCGGTCGTGTCGACGGCCTGGACCGCTGGGGCGGAGACCCAGGCCAGGGTTCCGGTACGCGGCCGAAGCGCCACTCCGCGCTCGCCGAGGGTCACGACGAGGCCCGCGTCGAGCCGGTCGCCGAGCTCGCCGATTGCCGCGGCCTGGTCGTCCGGCGCACCCGTCAACGCCCGGCCGCCGATCAGGACGAATTCGGTCTCGTTGGGAACCAGCCAATCGGTGACGGCGAGGAGCGCCGGCTCGATCGCCGCGCCAGGCGCGGGGTTCAGGATCGTGGCCGCGCCGTCCTCCCGGGCCGCGGCGAACGCCGCCGTCGTCGCGTTCTGCGGGACCTCGAACTGGCCGACGACCACATCCGGCCGGAGTCTGCGGACGGCAGCAGCCGCCGAGCCGGGTTCGACGAGTGCGTTCGTGCCGGGAATGATGATGATCCGGTTCATCCCGGCGCCGTCGACCCAGATCGGAGCGACGCCGGAGGTTCCCCGCACGACCGCCACGTCATCGGTCGCGACGCCCTGGGCTGCGAGGTTGTCCACGATCGCCCGGCCGTTCGGGTCGTCGCCGACGGCGTTGACCATCGCCACCGACGCACCGAACCGCGCGGCGGCCACGGCCTGGTTCGCGCCCTTGCCGCCGAACCCCTGCAGGAACCTCGTCCCGACGACCGTCTCGCCAGGTCTGGGCAACGGATCGGCGAACGCCACCAGGTCGATCATCGTGCTGCCGACGACGACGATCCCGGGACCGGTACCCCGTGGATGGTCGGCGACAGGACCGGACCGGCCGGCCCACCGGCCGCCCCATCGGCCGCCCCTGCGAGGGCCCGCTCGACCGCCCTCGCTCACCCGCCCGACACCCCAGGCCCGCCGACCCGGTAGAGCCGGCGTCTCGGGATCCCGGTCTCGGCCGCGACCGCCCGGGCGGCGTCGCCCCGCGACCAGCCGGCCGCGACGCGTCGCTCCACCTCGGCCAACGCGGCATCCTCGGTCGCGGCCGCGATCGCGATTCCGCTCCCCGAGGCCGACTCGACCTCGATCCGGGCCGCCGCCCAGGCCCCCACGACAAGGGTGAACTCGCCGCGGAGCGTCAGCTGGCCGCTTCGTGCCCGATCGGCCAGGTCGCCGAGTGACCCGCGAACGATCTCCTCGTGGAGCTTCGTGAGCTCCCGCCCGATCGCCGCGGGCCGTTCCGCCCCGCACGCCGACGCAAGGTCGACGAGCGTCGCGGGCACGCGACCGGGCGCCTCGTAGATCACGGTGCCGCGCTCGTCAGCCGCAATCCGGGCGATCCGTTCGCGCCGCTCCCGACCGGTCCGCGGCAGGAACCCTTCGAACGACCAGCGCGGACCGGCGACAGCCGACGCCGCGACCACGGCGAGGACCGCGGAGGCGCCCGGGATCGGGACCACGACCCCGTCCTCCGCCGCCCACGCAGCGACCAGGTCGTCGCCGGGATCGCTGACCGAGGGCGTCCCGGCGTCGGTCACCAGCGCCAGGTCGCCGCCTCCCCGGAGGTGGGCGAGCAGCTCCGCCAGCCGACCGGGGCCGCTCCGGGCGTGGAAGCTCGTCGTCCGCGTCGCGATGCCGTGGCGGTCGAGCAGCCGCCGGGTGAGCCGGGTGTCCTCGGCCGCGATCAGCGGAACGGAGCGCAGGACCTCGAGCGAGCGCAATGTGACGTCGGTCAGGTTCCCGATCGGCGTCGCGACGACGTACAGGCGTCCGCCGCTCACTCTCGCGCCGAGCCGGGCCGCCGCCGCGGGTAGAGGTAGTCGACGCCGGCGGTCCGCGGCCCGAGCTTCGCGATCGGGGGGACCTGCCGCTTGAACTCCGACGTCGCGATCATCCGGTCCACCCGAGCGACAAGGTCCGGGTCGAAGCCCAACCCCGCCATCTCCTCGTCGGTCCGTCGCTTGTCGACCCGCCAGAACAGCAGCCGATCGAGGACCGGGTAGCTGAAGCCTGCCTCGATCTCGTCGGTCTGGCCGGGCCAGAGGTCGGCCGAGGGCGCCTTGCGGATGATCGAGTCGGGGACGCCGATCTCCGCCGCGAGCTGGCGGACCTGGCTCTTGTAGAGATCGCCGATCGGGTTGAAGGCACAAGCGTTGTCGCCGAACAGGGTCGTGTAGCCGATCAACGACTCGGTCTTGTTGCCCGTCCCGACCACGAGTCCGCCCCACGTCACCGAGCGGTCGTAGAGGACTGCCATTCGCTGGCGAGCCATGAAGTTACCGCGGCGGAGGGGCGTGGCGGCCGGATCCGAGGCGAAGAACGCGTCGACCATCGGGCTGATCTCGATGAGCTCGCTCCCCGCGCCGAGCCGGCGGACGACCTCCTCGGCATCACTCCGCGACGCGTCCGCCGACGTCCGATACGGCATGAGGACGCACAGCAGGCGATCGGAGCCGATGGCCTCGGCCACGAGGTACGCCACGAGGGCCGAATCGATCCCACCAGACAGGCCGAGCACGGCCCGCTCGAAGCCGGCCTGCCGGAGCTGGCCGCGGATGAACTCGCCGATGACCCGCCGCGCGATGTCCGTGTCGATCGCGAGCTCGTCGGGCAGGTCGAAGAGCGCGGACCCGTCGGCCGCGGCCACATCCGTCACGGGACCATCCTCATGGGGCCACCGTCATGGCACCACCTTGGGCCGGAACCCGATCGGGATGCGCTCAGGATCGCCGGGAGCGACGTCGAGCCCGGCCTCGGCGAGGTCGTCGGCGGTCGAGTCGGTCGCGAGCCCCGCCCGCTCCGCGACGATCCGGGTGAGCTCGCGGACCTGCAGCTCGGGTCGCTCGTCGCGGAGGAGCGGCAGCGTCAGGCGCTCGCGCCGGAGGTCGGCGAGCGGGACCTCGACGACGAACAGGCCCTCCTCGAAAAGTGGTGCGCTGAAGAGCGCCTGACCGTTCGGGGCGATGACCTCCGAGCCGCCCCAGAACGAGATCGACTCGTCGACCCCGACGCGGTTGCAGAAGACCACGATCGACGTCGTGAGCTGGGCGTAGGTCCGCATCAAGGTTCGCCACGATGTCGCGGTCCCGAGCCCGACCTCGTTCGTCGCCGCCAGATCGCGGCCCGGCGACGACGAGACGTTGATCAGGATCTGGGCGCCGTCGAGGGCCAGGACCTGGGGCACGGTCAGGTGCCAGAAGTCCTCGCAGATCGCGATCCCGACGCCGACCCCGAGCTCCGACGGTGTCGCCCGGAGGAGATCACCCGCGGCGAAGAAGCGCCGCTCGTCGAACAGTCCGTACGTCGGCAGGAACAGCTTCCGATGGACGTGCCGGATCCGGCCGTCCTCCAGCAGGGCGGCGGCAATGAACAGACGATGGTCCGCCGACTCCTCGACGAACGAGACGACGATCGACAGCCGTCGACTGGCCGCGGCCAGGCCCGCAAGACGGGGATCGTCGAGCCGGATCGCGACCTCCGCGGCGAGATCCTGGAGCAGGTAACCGGTGAGGCCGAGCTCGGGAAAGACGACAAGGCCGGCGCCGCGGCCACGGGCTTCCTCGATCAGCTCATGATGGCGAGCCAGGTTGGCGTCGAACAGCCCGAGCTGCGGAGCGATCTGGGCGAGGGCGACGGTCAGCGTGTGCACGCTCGGAGCATAGCGGCTCGCGTTTGGCACCCGCCCGCGCGGATGATCGGGAGGCTGGGAACCGAAATTCCCGTGCGGCCGGACCGCGGGAGTTGTCAGGCGCCGACCGGGACGTCCGTCTGCATGACGTCCGACTCGTCGGCCGCCTTCTCCACCGTCTGGCCCGAGATCTTCTCCGTCCAATGACAGGCGACCTCGTGCCCCGATTTCAGAACCCGGAGCTTCGGCTCCTCCGTCACGCAGTTCTCGGGATTGCCGAGCTGCTCCCGCAACCAACATCGGGTATTGAACCGACAACCCGTCGGTGGGTTCGCCGGCGACGGGATGTCGCCCTTGAGGACGATTCGTTGCTTCTTCTTCCGAGGATCCGCATCCGGGACCGCCGACAGGAGCGCGATCGTGTACGGATGCCCGGGCGAGGCATAGAGATCGTCGACGGGCGCGAGCTCGACGATCTTGCCCAGGTACATGACCCCGACCCGGTCGCTGATGAACTGGACGACGGACAGGTTATGGGCGATGAAGAGATACGTCAGGCCGAAATCCCGCCGGAGATCGATCAGGAGATTCAGGATCTGACTCTGGATCGACACGTCGAGCGCCGACACCGGCTCGTCGCAGACCACGAACTCCGGGTCGAGCACGAGTGCGCGGGCAATGCCGATCCGCTGGCGCTGGCCACCCGAAAACTCATGTGGGTAGCGGCGTGCATAGTCGCGCCGCAGGCCGACGGCCTGAAGGTAATCGCCGACCCGCTTGTCGCGGACCTTGCGATCGCCCCAACCATTCGTTGCGTCTGCCTGGGCCAGCATCCCCTCGCCGATGATGTCGCTGACCGGCATACGCGGGTTGAGGGAGCCCACCGGGTCCTGGAAGATGATCTGCATCTGCCGGCGCAGGCGCTTCAGATCGCGTCCCTTCTTGTCGAAGATCGACTCGCCGCCGAGCGTCGCCGAGCCGGACGTGGCGGGCAACAGCCGGGTGAGCGTCCTGCCGAGCGTCGACTTGCCGCAGCCGGACTCGCCGACCAGGCCGAGGATCTCGCCGGCCTTGACGTCGAACGAGACGTCGTCGACCGCCTTCACGTCACCGAGCTTGCGACGCAGAATGCCGCCCCGGATCGGGTAGTACTTGACGACATGATCAACGGAGAGCAGGACCTTGCCGGCGGGGCCTGCGGCCGGTCCCGCAGCGGCGACCGGCGTGGTCTCCGTGCCCGTCGCGATGTCAGACACGCGACTGCTCGAGGTCCAGGGATCCTGCCGGCGACTGCCGATGGTGAGGCCGCGGCGCACTGAGTTGACCGGGCGCCTTCGTGTAGAGCCAGCAGGCCACATCCGGCGGATCGGCCTCCTCGATCAGCGGATCGTGCGACGTGCAGGGCTCGAAGCGGTGCGGGCAGCGTGGCGCGAAGTTGCACCCCTCCGGCATGTTGAATGGGTTCGGGACCGTTCCCTTGATGACCGAGAGCCGCCCGCCCTTCATGCCCCTCGATGGGATCGAATTCAGGAGACCCTCGGTGTACGGATGCTTGGGGTTGACGAGGACGTCCGCAACGGGACCCTGCTCCACGACCCTGCCGGCGTACATCACGGCAACGTTCTCCACCATTTCGGCCACAACGCCGAGGTCGTGCGTGATCAGCATCAACGCGGCACCCGTCTCATCCTGGACCTTCCTGATCAGCTCCAGGATTTGGGCCTGAATCGTGACGTCGAGGGCGGTCGTCGGCTCGTCCGCGATCAGGAGCGCTGGATCGCAGGAGAGCGCCATTGCGATCATCACGCGCTGGCGCATGCCGCCGGACATCTCGTGCGGGTACTGCTTGACCCGGCCCGCAGGATTGTTGATCCCGACGAGCCGCAGCGACTCGATCGCTTTGTTCAGGGCTTCCTTCTTCGACAGCTTGGTGTGCTGGATCACCGCTTCGGAAATCTGGTCGCCGATCGTGAACACAGGATTCAGGCTGGTCATCGGCTCCTGGAAGATCATCCCGACGTCGTTGCCGCGGACCTGGCGCATCTCCTCTTCGGGCAGGGTCAGAAGGTCGCGCCCGTTGAGCCAGATTTCGCCACCCATGATCTCGGCCGGCGGGATGTCGAGGAGTCGCATGATCGACAGGGACGTCACGCTCTTGCCGCAGCCGGACTCGCCGACGATGCCGAGCGTCTTGCCCCTGCCGATGCTGAAGCTGACACCGTCGACGGCCTTGACCGTGCCGTCCATCACATGGAAGTAGGTCTGCAGATCGCGGACGTCGAGCAGCGTCTCCTGGCCGGGAGGTCCTGTCCTGGTCGCGGTCGGGGTGACCGTGAGCTCCATCAGGCCCTACACCTTCGAACGTGGATCGAGCGCATCGTAGAGCCCATCACCCATGAAGTTGACGGCGATCACCGTGATGGCCAGGGTCATCCCCGGGAAGAACGGCCACCACCAGTTGCCTGTTAACAGGTAGCCCTGGGAGTTCGACAACGCGTTCCCCCAGCTCACGTCCGTCGCCCTGATCCCGAAGTTCAGGTAGCTGACGAACGCCTCCAGCACGATCGCCGACGCCATCGTCAGGGTCGCCGAGACAACGATTGGGCCAAGGGCGTTGGGGAGGATGTGCCGGAACGCGATGCGCAGATCCCCGACGCCGACCGCCTTGGCGGCCAGGACGAACTCCGCCTCGCGCAGGGACAGGAACATCGCCCGGACGAGCCGCGCCAGCCCCGGCCACGACAGCAATCCGAAGATCGCGATCAGGGCCACCGGATCTCCGCCACCGAAGAAGCGGGCCGCGACGAGCACAACGAACAGGAACGGGATCGCCAGCAGCAGGTCGACCAACCGCATGAGGATGCCTTCGATCCGGCCGCCGAAATAGCCAGAGATCGCACCGACGACCGTGCCGATCGTGGTGGCGATCAACATCGTGAAGACGCCGACCGCGACCGAGATGCGGGCACCAACGAGGACCTGCTGAAGGACGCTTCGGCCGCCGAAATCGGTCCCGAACAGCTGCGACAGCGGCTGGAAGGACGGCGGATCGCCGCCGTCGTGCTTCGCACCGGGGATCTTGATCGCGTCGTAGGGCCACAGGATCGGCGCGAAGATCGCGATCAAGATCACGATCCCGAGAACGACGGTGCCGATCAGGGCCAGGCGATGCCGTTTGAAGCGGCGCCAAGCGAGCTGCCACTGGTTCAGCGACTCGAGGGAGACCTCGAAATCCCCGGGCCCGGTGGCCGGCGTGGTTTCAACCGGCCCGACGACGCCCGCCAATGTGTCAGCCGGACGGAAAGGCTCTGACATGGGACGCTCCTAGTCGTACCGGATGCGCGGATCGACAACCGCGTACAGGACGTCGGCCACGAGGTTGAAGATGACGATGATGGTCGACGTGATCAGCAGGATCCCCATCAGGAGGAAATAGTCCCTGGCTCCGACACCGTCGATGAAGAGCAGGCCCATTCCCTGCCAGCTGAAGATCGTCTCGGTCACGATCGCGCCGCTGAACAGGAACGGGATCTCGAGGGCGACGTTGGTCACGACGGGGAGCATCGCGTTACGGAAGGCGTGCTTCATGATCACGCGCCGGCGCTGCAGGCCCTTCGCTTTGGCGGTCCGGACATAGTCCTGGCCCAGGACGTCGAGCATGCTGGCGCGGACGAATCGACTGTCGGCCGCGATGCTCACCAAGACGAGGACCGTGACCGGCAGGACCAGGTGGCGACCGATGTCGACGAGCGCGCCCCCTGGGTTCTTGCCGAACGCCGCCCAGTACAGGTCCGTGTTGAATGGCGGCCACTGTCTCGGGGTGACGATGCCCTGAGCGGGTAGCCACCGCAGCTGGACGGCGAAGATGAAGATCAACATCAGCCCGAGCCAGAACGTGGGCAGCGAGTAGAAGACGTAACTGAAGAACGTCACGCTCTGATCGAACAGGGAATAGCGCTTTACAGCCGCGATCACGCCCAGGATCACCGCGAGGGTGACCCAGATCACAAGCGCGAGCGTCGTCAGGAGAATCGTCGCGGGCAGCCGTTCGGTGATCAGCGTCAGGACCGGTCTTCCCGTCGCGATGGAGAATCCGAAGTCGCCGTGCAGAATCCCGTTCGTGCCGCCGCCGAGGGCCGCGGGGAGGATATTGAGGCCACCGGTCGGGGTGAACAGGCTCTCCGTGTCGCAGTTGTAGACCCCGAACCAGCCGCCGAACTCCTTGACGAAGCTCACGGGATCGGTCTGGCCGGAGAGACACCAGCGATGGAGCCATGCCTCGATCTGCTCGGGCGTGACGCGCGGGTTCTGGTTGAACTGGGCCTCAGGTCCACCCGGGGCCAGCTTCATGAGCAGGAAGCTCACGACGACGACGGCGAACAGGAGTGGGATCAGCCCGAGAAGACGTCGGACGATGAACTTGCTCATGGCCCTTCCTCGTGACCTTGCGCCGGCCCGTTGACGTACGAGGGTAAACGATAGCCGCGGTCAGGGTTGACCTGATCCGCGGCTATCGGCGTTGCGCGCGCCGGCGTCAGGGACGCCTGCGCGTCACCTTTACTGCTTGGCCCACCAGTCTTCGGCGTTCCAGACATCGGACACCGAGGACGGGTTCTTGAAGAAGTTCTGGAGGGTGTTCGACACGCCTCTGACCGACTGGCGGTAGTAGAGGCCGATCTCGCTGACCTGCTCGGCGAGGATCTTCTGCACCGCGTGGGCGGCGACGATCTGATCGGCCGAGTTGATCGAGTCCTTGATCGTGTCGAGAGCCTTGTCCAGGTCCGGATTGCTGATACGGACCGTGTTGCCTCCACCGTGCGGCGGGATATCCGGGTTGGCGGTGGAGTGGTAGCTCAGGTAGTAGTCACCGAACAAGTCGAACGTGAATTGCGACGTGTACAGCGCCAGGTCGAAGTTTCCACCGTAGATCGAGCACTTCATGTCCTTGGCCTTGTTGTAGCCCTCGAACATGACGCTCGTGGCGTCGACGTAGGTCAGGTTGACCTTGATGCCGACGGCCTTGAGGTAGGACGCGACCTTCTCCATCGTCAGCTGGCGGACCGGTCGGCCGGCCGTGGTGCAGCCTTCGAGCACGGCTTCCTTGCCGTCCTTGTCGATGGTGCCGTCGCCGTTGGTGTCGGTCCAGCCGGCCGCCGCGAGGTCGGCCTTGGCCTTCGCCGCGTCGAACGCCGGGCACGTGACGGACTCGTCGCGGAAGTAGAGTCCGGGCGGGGCCGCGGCGCAACCGAGCTTCTCCGGGACGGGAGCCCCGGGGAACAGGGTGGAGAACAGGCCGGCCTTGTCGATCGCCTCTTCGATGGCGAGGCGACCCTTGACATCCTGGATCAGCGCGAGACCCGAGCCGTGGGCGCCCTTGGGTGCGTCGCTGCGGGGCGTGCCCTGGAAGACGTCGATGTGCTCGTACTCCCACGCCGGCGCGGCAATCGCCTTGCCGATATCGGGCGACACACCCTTGATCGAGTCGTAGTCGGCCTGGACCATGTTCAGGGCAAGGTCGAGGTTTCCGTTGAGGAAGTCGGCCTTCATCCCGTCGACGGTCGCGTAGAACGACCACTTGATCGTGTCGAGGTAGCTGCCCTGGTTGAAGAAGCCACCCTTCCACTTGTCGTTCTTGACGAGCGTGGCGCCGTTCGGGGTGACGCTCTGGAACTTGTACGGGCCGCTGGTCGGGATCTTGGAAGCCACGTCGAGCGACATGGCCTTCTTGTCAGCGTCGGCGACGGGGATCGTCTCGAAGTAGTGCTTCGGGATCAACCAGGAGGTCCCGCCGAACAGGCCGTAGAACCCGGCATATGGGCGACAGAACTTGACTGTGACGTGGGTCGCATCCTTGACGTCCATGGACGCGACGTCTTCCCAACCGACGACACCGCTGATCAGGCCGCTCTGGGCCGGATCGATGTTCCAGGTCCAGGTGTACTTGATGTCGTCGGTCGTCAGGGGCACGCCATCGGACCATTGGAGATCGGGCCGGAGCTCGATGTCCATCTCGAAACCCTTGTCGCTCTTGGGCTTCGGTGAGGCCTTGCCGATCGGAGCGCATGTCCCGACGTCGGCGCCGCTCGTCTCGCGAACGGTCTTGTCCCCGAACATCGGCATCTTGGCGGCGAGGTCCGGCTTCCAGTGGCCGTCCGAGGTCGTCGTCCACAGCGGCCGCATGGCCGGTGCGATGACTTCCTGGATCGCTCCCGAGTTGTTGTAGTAGGTGTTCAGGGTGGCAGGTGGCTGCCACTCGCCGAGGACGACGGTCCCACCGGCGGTGCCTTTCACCGGCTGGTAGTCGTACTTGAACAGAAGATCCTCGGGGTTTGCGGACGCCGCTGGCCCGGACGCTGCCGGCGCGCTCCCGGTCGCCGGTGGTGTCGAGGCGGTTGACTCGGACGAGGACGGCGAGGGCGTCGCTGACGACCCGCACGCTCCGAGCACTAGGCTCAATGAGGCCAACATGGTTAGGCCTCGGCGAGTCCGAAGACTCATCGGTTGTTCTCCTCCTCGTATGCACGTGAAGCCGCCGTGTCGGGGCTCCCGGATGGCGTTCACTGGCGCACGGACTGGCGCAGCGCAATATCCGCTCCGTCAGGAGCGCCGCGAACGTTGCGGCATTATCGACAGGTCATTCGCGCAGTGTCAACAACGCCCCCTCGTCTGCCACGTCCGTGAAACCCCACCTTGAAGAACGCCCCGAGCCGGTCCCCGTGTACCCCTCAGGCTCGGAAACACACCGGCTCGAGCCGCGCGGCCCGCTCAGTCCGGGCAGGGCATCTCGGCGCCGGCCATCGGCCGCCAGCGGAGGTTCGGCTGGCGCGCCGCCGTCGCCTCGTCGAGGCGGCCCACGGGCGCATCGTGCGGCGCGCTCCTCACGAGCTCGGGATCGGTCTCGCACTCGGCGGCGATCGCGATCAGCGCGTCGGCGAACGCGTCGAGCGTCTCGACCGACTCGGTCTCGGTCGGTTCGATCAGCATCCCCTCTTCGACCGTCAGCGGGAAATAGATCGTCGGCGGGTGGTAGCCGTAGTCGATCAGGCGCTTGGCGATGTCGAGGGTCCGGACGCCGGTCCGCCTCTTGATCCCGGCCGCAGACGCCACGAACTCGTGCTTACAAGCCCGATCGAACGGGATGTCGTAGGCCCCGCCGACGCGCTTGCGCAGATAGTTCGCGGCCAGGACCGCGTCGTCGCTGACCTGGCGGAGGCCCGTCCCGCCGTGGGCCCGGAGATACGCGTACGCCCGGACGAGGACACCGGTGTTGCCGACGAAGCTGCGGAGTCGGCCGATCGAGGTCGAGCGTTCGTCCGGTCCCTCGAGCCGGAATGATCCGTCGTCCGCTCGGAGGACGCGTGGCGACGGGAGGTACGGCAGGAGGACGGGCGCCACTCCGACGGGGCCCGCGCCCGGTCCGCCGCCGCCGTGCGGTGTCGAGAACGTTTTGTGGACGTTGAAGTGCATCACGTCGAAGCCGGCTTCGCCCGGCTTGAACCGGCCGAGGATCGCGTTGAGGTTGGCCCCGTCCATGTAGGCCAGCGCGCCGGCCGCGTGGACCTCGTCGAGGAGGTCGCCGATCCGTTGCTCGAACAGCCCGAGGGTCGACGGGTTCGTGATCATCACCGCGGCCGTTCGCGGGCCGAGCGCCGCCCGGAACTTGTCGAGATCGACCCCGCCGTCCGCCGCCGACGGGATCGTGATCGTCCGGAAGCCGGCCATCGAGGCGGTCGCCGGGTTCGTCCCGTGCGAGCTGTCCGGGACGAGGACCTCGTCGCGCTCGGTGTCGCCGCGGCTGCGGTGGTAGGCGCGGATCATCAGGATCCCGGTCAGCTCGCCCTGGGCGCCGGCCGCCGGCTGGAGGGTGACGGCGGTCATCCCGCTGATCTCGCAGAGGATCCCCTCGAGCTCCCAGAGGAGCTGCAGCGTGCCTTGCGCGATCGAATCGGGGGCGAGCGGGTGAAGGGTCGCGAAGCCGGGCAGGCGGGCCGCCCACTCGTTGAGCTTCGGATTGAACTTCATCGTGCACGAGCCCAACGGATAGAAGCCGGTGTCGATCGCGTAGTTCAGCTGCGACAGATTGACGTAGTGGCGGACGACCTCGGGCTCGTTGAGCTCGGGCAGGGCCGGCGGCTTCACCCGTCGAGCCGCGGCCGGGATCCGGTCGAGGGCATTCTTCGGCGGATGGGGGATCTTGTCGCCGCCTCGCCCGGGCCGACCTCGCTCGAACAGGGTCGGCTGGAGCTGTTCGCCGACGACGGTCATCGGGCCGCCTCCACCGGGCTCGGGGTCGCAACGTCGTGGCTGGCCAGCTCGGCGGCAAGCGATCCGGCACAGAGCTCGATCTCCGCGTCGGTCGTGACCTCGGTGGCGCACACGAGGAGGGCGTCGGCCAGGCTCGGCTCGTCGGGGACGAGATCGCCGAGGACGAGTCCGGCGAGGACGCCGCGATCGATCAGGCGACGGTGCACCGCGCGCGCGTCCGGCACCCGAACGGCGAACTCGTTGAGGTACGGCCCCGGGTGAACGCGCGCCGCCCCAACGGCGGCGAGAGCCGCCTCGAGGCGGGCGGCTCGAGCGGCCCCCTGGGCGGCCACGTCGCGCAGGCCGTGCGGCCCGATCGTCGCGAGATAGATGCTGGCGGCGAGCGCGAGCAGGGCCTGGTTGGTACAGATGTTGCTGGCCGCCTTGTCGCGGCGGATGTCCTGCTCACGCGCGCGGAGCGTCATCACGTACGCGCGCCGACCCTTGACGTCGGTCGTCATCCCGACCAGCCGGCCCGGAATCTGGCGAACGAGAGCGTCGGTCGAGGCGAGGATGCCGAGGTACGGCCCGCCGTACTGCGGGGCGATGCCGAGCGGCTGGCCCTCGCCCGCGGCGATGTCCGCCCCGTACGCGCCGGGCGGCGCCAGAACGGCCAGCGACACGGGCTCGATCACGCTCACGAAGAGGGCGCCGGCGGCGTGCGCCAGCCGCGCGATCTCGGCCATCGGCTCGAGCAGGCCGAAGAAGTTCGGCTGGCCGGCGATGACGCCCGCGACGGGTCGCTCCGGCTCGGACAGGAGGCGCTCCAGGGCGGCAAGGTCCGTCGTGCCCGCGCCGTCGCCGTCCGCGACGAGGGGGATATCGTCGAGCTCGAGCCCGGCGCCGAAGTAGGCGGTGAGGGTCTGGCGGTAGTGGGGATGAACCGCCTTCGAGACGAGAACGCGCCCGCGTCGCGTCGCCCGGCACGTCATCAGGCCCGCCTCGGCCGTGGCCGCCGCGCCGTCGTAGTGCGATGCCGACACGACGTCGAGATCGACGAGCTCGGCGAGGAGCGATTCGTACTCGTAGATGCTCTGGAGGGTGCCCTGGCTGATCTCGGGCTGGTAAGGCGTGTAGGCCGTGTACCACTCGCCGCGGAGGAGGAGCTGGTCGACGTTCGGCGGCGTCCAGTGGCGATACACACCAGCTCCGAGGAACGACGCGAGATCGGTCCGGTTGCGGGCGGCCAGGCCCTGAAGCCGGGCGGCAAGCTCGAGCTCGGGCTCGGGCCCGGGCAGGTCGAGGCGGCCGGCCCGGAGGTTCTCAGGGATGTCGGCGAAGAGGGCGTCGACGCTGTCAATTCCGAGCGCCGCGAGCATCCGAACCCGGTCGCTCGCCGTGTGCGGTCCGTAGGGCATCGCCGGTCAACCCGCCGCGATGAGCGCGTCGTAGGCCGTCGGGTCGAGCAGCTCTCCGACCTCGTCGGGTGCGGCCAGCTTGAGGCGGACCATCCAGCCGTCGCCGTACGGATCGCCGTTGACCAGCTCCGGCGAGCCGGCGAGGGACTCGTTGGCGGCTGTCACCTCGCCGGTCAGCGGCGCGAACAGGTCGCTGACCGCCTTCACCGATTCGACGACGCCGAATGCCGCGAACTGGGCCAGGCTCCGGCCGACGTCGGGGAGCTCGACGAAGACGATGTCACCGAGCTGGCTCGCGGCGTATTCGGTGATCCCGACCGTCGCCTCGTCGCCGTCCACGCGGACCCACTCGTGGTCCTTGGTGTAGCGCAGATCCGAAGGCACCATCCCAGCTGTCTCCTCCTTCGCGGTCGGTGGCGGGCCGCACGTCCCGGGCGCGAGCCGACGGCTTGGGACGACGCCGAATGACGCCGAGCGACGATCCGGCGTCCCCGGTCAGCGCGGCCGCTTGTAGAACGGCAGGGCGACGACCTCGGCGGGGACCCGTTGACCGCGGATCTCGACATCGACCATCGTACCCGGCTGCGCGTCAGGCGTGGCGACATAGCCCATGGCGACCGCCTCGCCGAGCGACGGCGACTGCGTGCCGCTCGTGACGATGCCCGTCGATCCGTCGGCGGCGTGGATCGGATAGCCGTGACGGGCGATCCCCCGGCCGCGCATGACCAGACCGACCAGACGCCGGGCGACACCCTCGCGGGCGACCTTCTCGAGGGCCGCGCGGCCTACGAAGTCCGCCGGCTTGTCGAGCTTGACGACTCGCCCGAGGTTCGCCTCGAACGGGTTCGTTGAGCGATCGAGCTCGTTGCCGTAGAGCGGCATGCCCGCCTCGAGCCGGAGGGTGTCGCGGGCGCCGAGACCGATCGGTGCCAGGCCGCTCGGGGCCCCGGCCGCCATCATCGCGTCCCACAGCTCGACCGCACGGTCGGTGTCGACGAAGACCTCGAACCCGTCTTCGCCGGTGTAGCCGGTGCGGGCGACGAGCGCCGGGATGCCGGCGACGAGACCGTCGGCGATCGCGTAGTACCTGAGCGCGTCCAGGTCGACGTCGGTCAGCGGTCGGACGATGTCGACCGAGCGGGGGCCCTGGATCGCGACGAGAGCCATCGCCAGCGATCGGTCGTCGAGCACGGCCCGATAGCCGGTCAGCCGCTCGGCGAGGGCGTCGCTGACCGTACGGTCGTTGCTCGCGTTGGCGACCACCAGGAATCGGTCGGCGGCGAGCCGATAGACGATCAGGTCGTCGATGATCCCGCCATCGGCGGCGACGATCATCGAGTACTGGGCGCGCCCGTCGGCGAGGGCCGGCGGGTTCGTCACGAGGGCCCGGGCCAGAGCCGCGCCGGCTTCGGAACCCTCGACGAACAGCTCGCCCATGTGCGACAGGTCGAACAGTCCGGCTCGCTCCCGAACCGCCCGATGCTCCTCCAGGATGCCCGCGTACTGGACCGGCATCAGCCAGCCGGCGAAGTCGATCAGCCGGGCTCCGAGCGCGACGTGGCGGTCGTTGAGCGGCGTCTGGTGGAGCGCCGGTTCGAGGGTGTCGGTCATCCGGCTTCTCCGTCGCCGCTGCGCGGCGTCAGACGCCGCTGAGCGGGGCGCCGGCCGTCCGGCGGATCGGTGACCCGGCGGCGGCATGGCCCGCCGGCGGCTCCACGATCTCGGCGGCGCGGGCGACGAGCGCCCGTTCCGTCTCGAAGGTGAGCAGCTCGCCGGCCTGGTCGAAGCGAACCCAGCGGACCTGATCGAACTCGTGGTCGTGACGCTCGAGGTCGCCGCCGGTCGGCTCCATCAGGAAGTAGTGGACCGTCTTGTGGATCCGCGTTCCGCGCTGGATGAACCAGTACTCGATCGAGTCCAGGATGTCGGTGATCCGGACCTGGAGGCCGGTCTCCTCGGCCACCTCCCGGAGCGCGGTCTGCTCGCGCGTCTCCCCGACGTTCGGGGTGCCCTTCGGCAGCGTCCAGGTGAAGATGTCGGGATCACGCCGTCGAGCGCCGACCACGAGCGACGGGATTCCGTCGTCGAAGCGGACGACGATGCCACCGGCCGATGTGGCGGTGCCGGTCCTCAGGCGCGCCACGGCGCCGTCGCGGCGCTGGATCGACGGGTCGAGCCGGCGAGGTCGGAGCCGGTCCAACGCATGGAGATCGTCGGCCGGGGCCGGCCGTCAGTTCGCCGTGGGTGGGCCGGGCGGATCGCACGCCAGTCGCCGCGGAGGCGGGCGAGGACGCTGCCGCCCGGACGGTGGAGCACCGTCAGGTGGGCCGAAGCCGGTCGGAATGACCCTGCGCCACGGAGGCCCAGCCGGCGCTCGCGGGCCTTCGCGGACGGGCTGACGAACCGCGCGGTCTGGCGGGCCGCATACCGTGCGGCGATGCTGCGCTCCATGGGCGGCAATGGTACCGCGTCAGGCAGGCGTTGCAAGCGGGTCCGCGAGCGTGGCGCGCAGCTCATTGGCCGCTTCCGGTGTCAGGGCGCGCCGCTCCACGGCGATCGCGATCTCGCGTTCGGCGAGCGCCCGGTACACCGCGACCGCTCCGGGAGCATGCGCCCGCAGGGCCGCGAGGTGGCTGATGACCGTCCCACGGTCGCCGCGGATCATCGGGCCGGTAAGGGCGGCGGCGATTCCCAGGGTCCGGGCGTTGCCGAGGGTCTGCTCGATCAGCCGACCGTAGATCGCGATGCTGCCCGCTTCGTCCAGCCCGGCCACCCGACCGAGCTCGGCGATGGCGTCGAGGAGCGCGTCGAAGCCGCCGGCGGCAAGCACCGCCGCGGCGTGGTAGGCGGGCTTCGCGCCCGGCGAGAGGCGGACGGGGGTGCCGCCCACGGCCTCGGCCATACGCGCCAGCAGGTCGAGGAGCTGGTCATCGCCCTCGATTGCGATCGTCGCGCCGTGCAGCGCGGCGACGGCCCGCTCGAGATCGGCGAAGGCGACGAGCGGATGGAATGACCCGACCTGGGTGCCGGCCGCCATCGCCGAGGCGAGGCTCTCGGCTCCCAGCAACCCGCTCGTGTGGATCATCGCCTGGCCGCTGTACATGTGGAGTCCGCCGGCGACCGCCGGGATCGCATCGTCGGGGACGGCGAGGACGATGAGCTCGACCTCCTCGACGAGGGGTGTGGCGTCGGCGAAGGCGCGAACTCCGGGCACGAGACTGCGGAATCGGTCGCGCCGCTCGGCGCTGCGGCTGGCCACCGCGTGGATCCGCCAGCCCGCCCGGTCGAGCGCGACGCCGAGCGCCGTCCCCACGGCGCCCGCTCCGACGATGCCGATGACGGGCGGCTCGTCCGGACCGCTTTGGACGTGGGGGTGACGGTGCGGGCGGGCGTCGTGGTCGTGGTCGGGGCCGTGGTCGTGGTCGGGGCCGTGGTCGTGGTCGATCGCGTCGGGGTGCCGGTGGTCGCGGCTCGCGCCGGCCCGCTCGCCCGCCGCGGCCAGCTCGGCGGGCGACGCCGGATCGAGATCGATCCCGGCTTCGTCGATGGCCCGCAGGGTCTCGTCGCGGGCGCGATCGACCGCGTCCCGGTCGCGATCGCCCCAGGCCTTCACCGCTCCACCCGGGCGGCGACGGCGGTGGCCGCCATCGGCCGCCGAACCGACCGGCAACGGGGTCCCAGGCCGTCGGCGCGGTACTCTTCCATGCGAGCGAGTGTACCGACCGATACGACGGAGGACGCGTGACCCATCCCGATCCGTTCGGCGCCCGGGCAGGTCTCGGAGACGGCCTGCCAGACATCTACCGGCTGGCCGCGATCGGCGACCGGATCGACCTGGAACGGGCGCCGGTCACGCTCAAGATCCTGCTCGAGAACGTGCTCCGCCACGCCGGCGGTGGGATCGTCGAGGCGGCGGATGTCGAGACCCTCGCGTCCTGGCGGGCGGGTGTTGCGGCAGAGGCCGAGATCCCGTTCATGCCGGCCCGGGTCCTGCTCCAGGACTTCACGGGCGTGCCAGCCGTTGTCGATCTCGCCGTTATGCGCGACGCCATGGCCGATCTCGGCGGCGACCCGGCGCTCGTCAACCCGCTCGTTCCGGCCGACCTCGTGATCGACCACTCCGTCCAGGTCGATCGGTTCGGCACGGCGGCCTCGTTCGCCTTCAATGTCGAGCGCGAGTACGAGCGGAACGGCGAGCGCTACCAGCTGCTCCGCTGGGCGCAGACGGCGTTCCGCGACCTGCGCGTCGTGCCCCCGGGCACCGGCATCGTCCACCAGGTCAACCTCGAGTTCCTCGCCAGCGTCGTGACGGACGTGGCGGACGCGGCCGGCGGCGGGGCGCGCATCGCCTACCCCGACACGCTCGTCGGGACCGATTCGCACACCACGATGATCAACGCCCTCGGCGTCCTCGGCTACGGGGTCGGCGGGATCGAAGCGGAGGCCGTTCTCCTCGGCCAGCCGCTCTATCAGCCGATGCCGAGGATCGTCGGTGTCCGCCTCCACGGCGAGCTGCCACAGGGCTCGACGGCGACGGACCTCGTGCTCGTCGTGACCCAGATGCTGCGCGCCCACGGAGTCGTCGGGGCGTTCGTCGAGTTCGCCGGTGACGGCCTCGCCGGCCTTGCCCTCGCCGACCGGGCGACGATCAGCAACATGAGCCCCGAGTTCGGTGCCACGGCGACGATCTTCCCGATCGACGACGAGACCCTCGCGTATCTCCGCCTGACCGGCCGGTCCGGCGAGCGGCTCGCCCTCGTCGAGGCCTACGCCCGCGCGCAGGGCCTGTGGCGGCTGCCCGGCGGCGGGCCCGACTTCGACGAGGTCCTCGAGCTCGACCTGGCGTCGGTCGACCCATCCGTTGCCGGCCCGCGCCGGCCGCAGGACCGCGTTCCGCTGACTGCCCTCCGCGACAACTTCCGGACGAACTTCCCGGACGGCCTCGTCGCGCTCGACGAAGCAGCGATCGAGGCGCGGTCCCCTGCCGGCGAGGTCGAGGCGTCGTCAGCCGGGTCGTTCCCGGCGAGCGATCCGCCGTCGTTCGCCGCGGCCGACGCGCGCGACGACGCGCCGTCGACGGCCGAGCCCGCGCCCCTGGCCGCGGGGGACGACCCCGAGTACCGCTCGGTCAACGTGGACCTGGGTGACCGGCGGGCGACGATCCGGACGGGGTCCGTCGCGATCGCCGCGATCACATCCTGCACCAACACCTCGAATCCGACGGTCATGGTCGGGGCCGGGCTGCTCGCCCGAAATGCGGTCGCCGCCGGCCTGACCGTGTCGCCGTTGGTCAAGACCTCCCTCGCCCCGGGCTCGAAGGCTGTGACGTCGTATCTCGCGGCCGCCGGGCTCATGGCGCCGCTCGAGCAGCTCGGCTTCAACCTCGCCGGTTACGGCTGCACGACCTGCATCGGCAACTCCGGACCGCTCGACGAGGCAATCGCCCGGGCGATCGAGGAGAACGACCTCGTCGTCGCCGCCGTTCTGTCGGGCAACCGCAACTTCGAGGGGCGGATCCATCCGCTCGCCCGGGCCTCGTACCTCGCCTCTCCCCCGCTCGTCGTGGCGTTCGCCCTGGCCGGCCGGGTCGACATCGACCTGACGCTCGAGCCGCTCGGGCGCGGCTCGGACGGCCGGCCCGTCATGCTCTCCGACATCTGGCCGTCGTCGGACGAGATCCGCCGGGTGATCGGGACGTCGATCGATCCGGAGCTCTTCCGCCGGACGTACGCCGTGGTGTTCGACGGCGACGAGCGCTGGCAGGCGCTGCCGATTCCGGCCGGCGATCGCTACGACTGGGACGCCGATTCGACCTACATCGCCAAGCCGCCGTTCTTCGACGGCCTGACCGTCGAGCCGGCTCCGGTGCGCGACATCGAGGGCGCCCGCGTCCTCGCGATCCTCGGCGACTCGGTCACGACCGATCACATCTCGCCCGCCGGCTCGATCGCCGCCTGGTCGCCGGCCGGCAGCTGGCTCCAGGAGCACGGCGTGGGCCCCCTCGAGTTCAACTCGTACGGGGCCCGGCGCGGCCATCACGAGGTGATGATGCGGGGGACATTCGGCAACATCCGGCTGCGGAACGCCCTGGTCCCGGACCGAGAGGGGCCGTACACGGTTCACCTGCCGGACGGCGACGAGGCGTTCATCTACGACGCGGCGATACGCTACGCCGCGGAGGGCACGCCGCTCCTCGTCATCGCCGGCCGCGAGTACGGCTCGGGGTCGTCACGGGACTGGGCCGCCAAGGGAACGATGCTCCTCGGCGTCCGGGCCGTGATCGCCGAGAGCTTCGAGCGGATCCACCGCTCGAACCTGGTCGGCATGGGCGTCCTGCCGCTCCAGTTCCAGCCGGGCGAGAGCGCCTCGTTCCTCGGCTTGACTGGCCGCGAGTCGTACACGATCCACGGCCTGGCCGAATCGCTCTCCCCGCGGAAGCGGCTGACCGTCGTCGCCCGGGCCGATGAGGCCGACGGCGGCGGCGAGCGGCGCTTCGAGGCGATCGCCCGCCTGGACGGGCCGATCGACGTCGGCTACTACCAGCAGGGCGGGATCCTGCCGGCCGTCCTGCGCCGGATCGCCGCCGAAGGCTGATCCGCGTCGCGGCCCGGACATGACGAAGCCCCCGATCGTTTCGGGGGCTTCGTGTCGTTCGAATCGTTGGGTCAGCGTCCGATCGCCGGTCCGACGTAGATCCTCAACCGACGTGCCACGATCCGGTCGTTGCGGCGGCGGGCGAGAAAGCCGGTGAATTCGTTCCACCAGCGGGTCATCTGGGTTCCATCCCTTCAACGACGTCGAGTGGTCATTCGCCGCTCGAGCGGCAGCCATGAGACGCAGAACCTCCGGAAACCGTGACACGGACCGCGTGAACGGCCCGGACCTGGACGCCGGCGCGTCGGACGCGTGTGGCCAGGCGATCGGCCGATGGGCCAACCGGAGCGGCCGACCTCGGGTAGGCTGAAGCGCCGCGCCGCGGGCGCGCGTCCCTGTCGAGGGCCCGACCGCCCGAGGAGCCCGTCACGGACACCGAGATCGAGCCGGCGCCGCCGACGACCCCGTCGACGGATCCCGCATCGGCCGCACCGACCGAGCATCCCGCGCGTCGCCTCTGGGATGACCTCCGGACCGCCGTCGGGCGGGCGGTCATCGGCGCCGAGGCGCCGCTCCGCCTGATCGTCACGGCCCTGCTCGCCGACGGGCACGTCCTGGTCGAGGACGTCCCCGGGACCGGCAAGACCCTCCTCGCTCGCGCGGTCGCCCGGGCACTCACGCTGGATGCGAACCGGGTCCAGGGCACCCCGGACCTGCTGCCCGTCGACGTCTCGGGCTCGAGCCTTTTCGAGGGCGGGACGCTCCGCTTCGCGCCCGGGCCGGTCTTCACGAACATCCTGCTTGTCGACGAGATCAATCGCGCCACGCCCCGGACCCAGGCCGCTCTCCTCGAGGCGATGCAGGAGCACCAGGTCACCATCGAGGGCATGACCCGGCCCCTGCCCGACCCGTTCATCGTCCTCGCCACGCAGAACCCGATCGAGTTCGAGGGGACGTTCGCCCTGCCCCAGGCACAGCTGGACCGGTTCCTGCTTCGCGTCCGGATCGGATATCCGGACGAGACCGCCGAGCGGGTCATCGCCCGGCGCTACCAGGCGGCGGCCGAGCCGCTCGACGCGATCGAGCCCGTACTCGACGGCCCGCGGCTGCTCGCCCTCCGTGACGACGTCCGTCGCGTTCACGTGGCCGACGAAGTCGAGGCCTACGGCGTCGCCCTCGTCCGGGCAACGAGGGCGCATCCAGACCTCCAGCTCGGGGCAAGCCCGCGGGCGACCGTCGCGCTGTACCGCACCGCCCAGGCGACCGCGTTCCTCGCCGGTCGGCGATTCGTCCTGCCCGACGACATCCAGGCGATCGCGCGAGCCGTCCTCGGCCACCGGCTCGTCGTCGATCTGGATCAGAGCCTGCGGGGCGCCTCGGTCGACGCCGCCCTGACGTCGATCCTCGAATCCGTGCCGGTGCCGCCGGTCGCGGCCGGATGAGCCGGCCGGCCGCCGGCTGACGACGCGACGCCGATGAGCCCCACGGCGTTCCTCGCGATCCTGCTTCTCCTTGCGGGCGTCTTCCTCGACGTGCCGGTCGCGATCGTCCTGTCGATCGTCGTCCTCCTTCTCGAGATCGTCCGAGCGATGTGGGCCCGGCTCGGGCTCGAGCGCGTCACGTACCGGCGCCGCCTCGAGCGCGATCGGATGACGTGGGGCGAGGAAATCCCGACAACCATCGAAGTCTGGAACCGCAAGCGGCTGCCGTTGGCATGGCTTCGGGCCGACGACGAGGCCAGCCAGGGCGTCGTCGTCCGGGAGCGGACGCTCGTGATCGGTGGTGGCGGCGGGCCGGTCCTTCGTAACGCCTGGACCCTCTCCCCGTTCGAGCGCGTGACCCGCCAGTTCCATGTCAGCGCCGAGCGGCGGGGCGTCTACGAGCTCGGTCCGGTGGGGCTGACGGTCGGAGACCTCTTCGCCCGCGAGGCCGCATCGGACCAGCGGCCGGTCATGGACCGGTTCCTCGTCCGGCCGCGGACCGTCCCGACCGCGGCGCTCCATCGGCGCGACACGTGGGGTGGCCAGGATCGGGCGCGGGCCGGCCTGACCGAAGACCCGTCGCGGTTCGCCGGCATTCGCGACTATGCCCCCGGCGACCCGCTCCGGCGGATCCACGCGCGAGCGAGCGCTCGCCTCGGCCGCCCGGTCGTCAAGCGCTTCGAGCCGTCACGCGACCGCGAGGTCCTGCTCGCCCTCGATGTCCAGACCGTCGACGGCCCGGTCTGGAACGCGGCGTGGGATGACGAGGAGGTCGAATCCCTGTTCGTCGTGGCCGCCTCGCTCGCCCGTTCGCTCGCGCTCGAGCGAGCGGCGTTCGGCCTGTCCGCCGCCGGCTATCACGGCGCGGAGAGCCGATTCGCTTACCTGGCCGTGTCCGAGGCGCCCGGCCAGCTCGAGCGTGTCTTCGACCTCCTCGCTCGGCTCTCGTCTCATCCGTCGGCCCCGTTCGACCGCCTGCTCGGGATGGTTGCCCGCGTCGTCCGGACAGGGACGACCGTCGTCATCGTGACCGCCCGCGACCCGACCGCATATGTCCCATGGCTGCGTCGCCTCGAGCGCGCCGGCTGCCGAGTCGTCGTCGTCGCGTGCGGCCGGGACGCGCCCGCAGACGCCGGTCGTGTGCGTCGGGCGGGCCTGAGCGCCCGGAGCGTCCGGCTCGATGGGCCGTGGCGGACCGCGCGTGGACTGGCGGTGACTGGATGACGAGCGAGACCGTCGAAACGGGCGGCCGGCGGGCCGGCCTACCGGCCGCGCGGGCGATGACGATCCTCGTCGAGCTGGCTCCCGTCGCCCTCGTCGTCGTGGCCGAGGCGGCGTGGATCTCCGTTGTCGCCGGGCTCGTCCAGGAATACGCGCTGGGCGAGCCGATCCTCGGCATTCCTGCGGTGGCCGCGTTCGTCGCGGCCGGCGTGGTCCTGGCCCGGCTGCTCGGACCACGAATGGGCGATCGCTGGCCGGCGCTGGCGTTCGGCCTCGTTCTCGGGTCTGGTGTCGTTGGCTGGCTCAGCTCCCCGCTCGCACGGGCCGCCCTTGGCGACGGCGTCGGCCCTGCGCTCGCCGCCCACCCCGCGGGCTGGGTTGCCGGCCTGGCGATGCTGCGCGGCTTCGCCCACGCCCGGACCCCGCTCGCCGAGGACACCGTGACGAACCTGTTGGCGATCGGGATTCCCGGCCTCGCCGTCGCGGCGATCCTGGGCGGCCTGATCGTCGACCCCTACCGAACCCGCTTCCTCGCCGATTCGCTCGACGCCGCGATCGTCTTCGTGTGCGGTGCCGTCCTCGCCCTGGCCGTGACCCGTCTCGACGCGATCGGCTTCGACTCGGGCTTCGACTGGCGGCGCAACCCGCCCTGGCTCGTGCTGACGACGGCGGCGCTGATCGCCGCGATCGGCGTCGCGATTCCTCTCGCGAGCGTCGCCGGGACGGTCATCTCGATCGTCCTGCCGGTCGCGCTCGGGCCAATGGTCATCCTCGGGCTCATCTGGGGGTTCGACTCGCTGGCGCGGCGCATCCTCGTCGCGCTCACCGTCATCGTGACCGGCATCGTCGTCGTCGCCCGGATCTTCAACCCGGCACCCGGTGCGATCGAGCCACCGGAGCACGGCGGTGGCCCCCTGGCAGAATCGTCGTCGACCGCGGAGCAGATCTTCACGCTCAGCATCGGCGGCGTGCTGCTGCTCGCGGCGATCGTCGGGATCATCATCCTGATCGCGCTCTGGATGCGTCGGACGCCCCTTCCCGAAGGCTTCGTGAAGGAGACGCGGACCATCGATCCGGGAGGCGACGAGCTGGAACCGCGCCGGCGATGGACGCGCTTCAGCCGGCGGCCCGCACCGGCGACCGCGGTCCAGGCCTACGTCGCGCTCATCGGCGACCTCTACAAGCATCCCGATGTCCGACGCGCTCTCGCGGAGACGCCGGCCAGCCATGCCGCACGCCTCCGGGCGAACGGCCGGTCCGGCCTGTCGCTCGACCTCCTGGCGGCCGACTATGCGCTCGCTCGATACGGCGGCACGGTCCTCCCGGCCCGCGAGGATCGACGAGCGGTCGGACGCTGGCGGGCGCTGCGGCGGCGGATCGTGGACCGCCCGGATCGCTGACGGCGTCAGTTGAGCCGGCCTGACTCGAGTCGATCCGCGGTGTGCGTGGATTCCGGGCGACGAACGATCAGCGGGCGATCATACGGATCGCCCGCCCAGGGCCGAGGCCGCCGATCAGACCGTCAGGACGACCGTCCCCCGGGCGTGTCCCGCTGCGACGTGACCGATCGCGTCGGGGGTTGAGGCCAAGGGGTAGGTCCGGTCGATGACGGGTGTCATCTTCCCGGCCTCGACGAGGCCCTTCAGCGCGACCAGGTCGTCGTGGTTCTGGGTCTTGACCGAAGGGCCGGCCTGCTGGCGCACGACCATCGAGACGAGCATCGCCCGCAGCGTGCGGCCGAGCTTGCCGTCCGCATGCCCGCCGCCGTTCGAGATCAGGATTCCGTCGGCGGTCAGCGCGCGGCGCGTCCGGGCCATGGTGTGGTTGCCGACGTTGTCGAGAATGAGGTCGTATCGCTCGGCGCTCGAGGTGAAGTCCTCCTGCGTGTAGTCGATGACGTGGTCGGCTCCGATCGAGCGGACCGTGTCGACGTTCCTCGTGCTGGTCACGCCGGTCACTTCGGCCCCGAAGGCTTTCGCGATCTGCACGGCGAACGTGCCGACGCCACCGGATGCCCCGTTGACGAGGACCTTCTGCCCCGGTTGGACCTTGCCGTCATCGCGAAGGAGCTGGAGCGCAGTCGACGCGGACACGCCGATGGCGGCGGCCTGCTCGAACGTGAGGGTGGCCGGCTTCTTGATGAGCTGGTCCTCGCTGGCCCGCGCGTACTCGGCGAAGGCGCCAGCGCACCACCCGAAGACCTCGTCGCCGGGTCGAACGCTCGTCACCTTGGTGCCGACCGCCTCGACGGTCCCCGCGACATCGGTTCCGGGAACGCGCTGCTTCGGCTTCCGGAGTCCGGTCGCGAAGCGCATGACGAACGGTGAGCCCGTCATGACGATCCAGTCGCCGACATGGATCGATGCCGCGTGGACGCGGAGCAGGACCTCGCCGTCCTCGATCTCGGGCTTGTCCACGTCTTCGAGCTTGAGCATCTCGTGCGAGCCGTAGTTGTCCTGGGTGATTGCCTGCATGTCGAGCCTCGGTTCGCTTTACAACTCGTCTGCGTACGGTGTACGCTCCGGTGTGTACGGCGTACGCTAATGTGTACGATGTACGCTGTCAACCCCGAACCTGACGACGAACCCGAAACGCACCAAACGAGGGAAGTGCGCCGATGGCCATCAACACGGTCTCGAATGCGGAGCCCCGCAACCGCCTCAGCCGCGATCGAATTCTGCGAGCCGCGCTCGGCCACGCCGACGCCGGTGGGCTCGAGGCACTCACGATGCGCAAGCTCGCCGAGGAGCTCGGCGTCGCGCCGATGGCGCTCTATCGCCACGTGACAAGCAGGGACGACCTGATCGACGGGATGGTCGACATCGTCTTCAGCGAGATCGACCTCCCCTCGACCGGCCGGGATTGGAGAACGGCCATGAGGCGGCGCGCGATCTCGGTCCGCGATGTCCTGGCGCGCCATCGCTGGGCGATCGGGCTCATGGAGTCGCGGGCCAATCCGGGACCGGCCAACCTGCGCCACCACGACGCGGTGATCGGGAGCCTCCGGGCCGGGGGCTTCACCATGGCGACGGTCGCGCATGCCTATTCGCTGCTCGACGGCTACATCTACGGTTTCGCCCTGACGAAGATGAACCTGCCCTTCGACAGCGGCGACGACGTCGCGCGGCTGGCCCAGACGATGCTCGAGCCGTTCCCGGTCGACGAGTACCCCAATCTGGTGGCATTCATCACCGAGCACGCCATGAAGCCCGGCTACGACTTCGCCGACGAATTCGAGTACGGCCTCGACGTCATCCTCGACGGCCTCGCGAGACTGGCTCACGCCTGACGAAGTGTTCACCGCGACGTGGCCGATCCGGCCGATCAGGCCTGCGTCTGGGCCTCGACCGCATTGAGCTTCGCCCGGGTGGCGCTCCAGCGCTCGAGCTCGAGGAGGGCGAGCTCGGATGGAGTGCGGGGCTCGGCCGAGTAGGTCACGAGGGTCAGGCCCGGGTCGGCGGGCAGGACCAGCGACTCATAGGCGAGCGTGAGATCGCCAACCAGCGGGTGGTGGAAGCGCTTCGTCCCGCTCCGGTGGAAGCGAACGTCGTGGCTGGCCCAGCGGACGCGGAACTCGTCGCTGCGCGTCGAGAGCAGGCCGACGAGATCGGACAGGGCGCGGTCGTACGGGTTCCGCCCAGCCTCGCCGCGGAGCGCCGCGACGACGTCGTGGGCGACAGTCTCCCAGTCCACGTAGAAGGTCTTCGCGCGCGGGTCCAGGAACAGGAAGCGCGCGGAGTTGAGCGGCCGGACTGGGTCACGGTCGTGTTCGGAGTAGAGGGCCGCCGCGATGGCATTGGTATATAGGACGTCGAGCCGGCCGTTGTGGACGAACGCCGCCATGCCCGCGATGGCATCGACGACGCGCTGGATGCTCGGTCGGACCCGTTGCGGGGCCGCGGCACGGCGCGGAGCCCGCGCCTCGTTCGCGGTGCGCACGAGGTCGAGCAGGTGAGCGCGCTCGGCCTCGTCTAGCTGAAGGGCCCGGCTGACGGCATCGAGCACCTCGTCGGAGACGCCGCGGGCCGTGCCGCGTTCGAGTCGCGTGTAGTACTCGACGCTGATGCCCGCCACGAGCGCGACCTCCTCACGGCGCAACCCCGAGACCCGGCGGTGCCGGCCGAACGTCGGCAGGCCCGCGCGTTCCGGGGTGACGTTCGATCGGCGGGTGGTGAGGAACTCGCGGATCTCTTCGGTGCTGCCCATGTCAAGGGCACGGTACGCGCCAACGTCATCGCTTGGGAGGTACTGGCAATACCCCTGTCACGCGTGCCTTCCTCGACGTCGAGGGCGGTGGTTGGATGGTCGCGACGGGACGAAGAACGACCCTCGCCTTCAAGGAGAATCGATGATCAACGAGAAGGTCTGGTTCATCACGGGTGCCGGACGCGGGATGGGCGTCGACATCGCCAAGGCTGCCCTTGCGGCCGGCAACGCGGTCGTCGCAACCGGACGCAACCCCGAAGCCGTGACGATCGCCGTCGGTGAGGCCGACGACCTCCTTGTGGTGAAGCTCGACATCAGGAACCCACGGGACGCGGAGGCCGCCGTCCGGGCCGCGATGGATCGCTTCGGGCGCATCGATGTCCTCGTCAACAACGCCGGCAACTTCTACGCCGGCTTCTTCGAGGAGCTCTCCGCCGAGCAGGTGGAGCGGCAGCTGACGACGACCCTCATCGGCCCGATGAACGTCAGCCGGGCCGTCCTGCCCGTGATGCGCCGGCAGCGTTCCGGCCACGTCATCACGATCTCGTCGAGCGCGGGCCTCCTCGGTTTCGCGTTCGGAACGGCCTACGCCGCGTCCAAGTTCGGGCTCGAGGGCTGGATGGAGTCCCTGCGACCCGAGGTCGTGCCGTTCGGCATTCACACCACGATCGTCAATCCCGGCTTCTTCCGGACCGAGCTCCTGACGCCCGAGTCGACGAACTTTGCTCCGGCCTCGATCGACGACTACGCCGTCGGCCGGGCCGGGCAGATGGATTGGTGGACGGCCCAGAATGGCCAGCAGCCGGGAGATCCGGCCAAGCTGGCCCAGGCCCTGCTGATGGTGGCGAACGAGGAGCCGCCGCGGCGGCGATTCATCGCCGGCGCCGACTCGATCGATTCGACCGAGCGGAAGGTCGCCGACCTGCAGGCCGACATCGACGTCAACCGTGAGCGCTCGACGTCGCTCTCCTTCGTGGAGGCGTGATCCATGCGAGCAGCGACGTTCCAGGGACCCGGCCGGATCGAGGTCGGCGACCGGCCCGACCCGACGATCACCACGCCCACCGATGCCGTCGTCCGCGTCGTCCTCGGCTGCGTATGTGGTTCGGACCTCTGGTACTTCCGCGGTCAGTCGCCCCACGCGCTCGGCCCGATCGGGCACGAGTTCATCGGCGTGGTTACCGAAGTCGGATCGGCTGTTGCCGGTCTCGCCGAGGGCGACTTCGTCGTCGCTCCGTTCACCTACAACGACGGCACGTGCCCGCACTGTCTTGCCGGATGGACATCGAACTGCGCGAACGGCGGTTCGTTCGGAAACCACGGCATCGATGGCGGCCAGGGCGAGGCGGTCCGGGTGCCGTTTGCGGACGCGACCCTGGTGAAGGTCCCCGGCTCCGGCCACGACGACGCAACGATGCGCTCGTTGCTGGCGCTCTCCGATGTCATGTGTACCGGCCACCATGCCGCGGTCAGCGCCGGCGTGAAGCCGGGCGACGCGGTCGCGGTCGTTGGCGACGGTGCCGTCGGGCTGTGCGCGATGATCGCGGCCCAGCGCCTCGGTGCTGCACGGATCATCGCGTTGTCCCGGAATCCCGCCCGCCAGGCGCTTGCCCGCGAGTTCGGGGCAACCGACATCCTTGCGGAGCGCGGCGACGCTGCGACCGAGGCGGTCATGGCGATGACCGATGGCATCGGAGTCGACGCCGCCCTCGAGTGCGTGGGGACGAACCAGTCGATGGCGACGGCGTTCGCGATCGCGCGGCCTGGCTCGGTCGTCGGCGCGATCGGCGCGCCGCACGATGTGAATGTGCCGGTCGACACGGTCATCTTTCGCAACATCGGGCTGCGCGGTGGCGTCGCTCCGGTCCGCCGCTACCTGCCCGAGCTCCTCGACGACGTCCTCGACGGGCGAATCAATCCGGGCCGCGTCTTCGACTTCGAGACCGATCTCGAGGGGATCGTCGGCGCCTACGAGGCCATGGACGAGCGCCGGGCCGTAAAGGCGTTGATCCGGATCGGCAGCGCTCGATGACCGACATGACCAAATGGGCCGCCGACGACCTCGCGCGCATCACCCGAGCCGATGAGCTCGGGATCGCGTCACGCCGACCCGACGGCAGCCTCCGCCCGTACGTCACGATCTGGTTCGTCCGCCTCGGCGACGACTTGTACGTCCGCTCGGCCCACGGTTACTCCAACCCATGGTTCCAGCGTGCCCTCGCGTCCGGTGCGGGGCGGATTCGGGCGGGTGGCGTCGAGCGCGAGGTCGCCTTCGAGCCGGCCGGCCCGGACGTTGTCGATGACGTCCAGGCGGCGTACCACGCGAAGTACGACCGCTACGGGCCGAGGATCGTCGGGAGCGTCGTCTCGGCGGAAGCCGCTCGGTCGACGCTGCGGCTCGAGCCACGCTAGACCCTGGGCCCGAAGGGCCTGCGGGGCAATGAGCTTCCCAGTAGGCTCTGTTCGGTGGAGAGGCGGCCGTGAGGGCGGAGGGACCGTTGACGTGACGACACCTCGGCTGCATCTCTCGCGCGAGCAAATCCTGGCCTACCGACGGTCCGTCAATGCGCTCGACGAGCGGCTGGTCCCGGGTCCTGCGTCTCTCCGGCGAGCCGCCTGGGCGGGCCTCCAGGACAGCATGCCGCGGGCGGCCGTCCTGTCGATCCACGCTCGCGTCCAGGGGACCGGACCGGACACGTGGCAGGACTCATCCCTCGTGCAGCTGTGGGGGCCGCGGTTCAGCGCGTACGTCGTTGCTGCCCGTGACGTCCCGGTCTTCGCGCTTGGGCGGCTCCCCGACGACCCCGCCCGGCGTCGCTTCGCGGAGGAGCTCGCCCGCCGGCTGCACGCCTTTCTCGACGGCCGGACGATGACCTACGGCGAGGCGGGCCGCGGGCTCGGCGTTCACCCGAACCAGCTGAGGTACGCCGCGCCGACCGGCACGGTGCTGATCCGCTGGGACGGGGCGCGTCAGCCCACCGTCTGGACCGTCCCGCCGCCGGACGTCGACCCCGGCGACGCGCGCCTCGAGCTGGCGCGCCGATACCTGCACATCTTCGGCCCGGGAACGCCCGCGGCATTCGCTCGATGGGCCGGCATCAAGCCGCCGGCCGGCCGGGCGGCCTTCGATGCGCTCGAAGGATCGCTGACGCCCGTGCGAACGTCCATCGGCGATGCGTGGATCCTGAGCCGCGACGAGCCGGAATTCGGCACCCTGCACGGACCCCCGGCGCCGGCCCGCCTGCTCCCGAGCGGAGACGCGTACGACCTCCTGCAGGGCCCCGATCGGGAGCTCCTGGTCCCGGACGCCGACCGCCGCCGTCAGCTCTGGACTTCTCGAGTCTGGCCCGGGGCCGTCCTGGTGGCGGGCGAGATCGTCGGGACGTGGAGACGCGCCCAGGCCGACGTTACGGTCGAGCCGTGGCGCAGGCTCTCTCCCGCGGAGCGCGAGGCGGTGGAGGCGGAGGCCGCGACGATGCCGCTGGGTCTCGGGCGGCAGATCCGCGTCCACTGGAGCTGAGAAGGAATACAGAGACAGGGCCCGGAGGCCCTGCATCTGCTTCGTCAGTCTGGTGGGCGATACTGGATTCGAACCAGTGACCCCGCGGATGTGAACCGCGTGCTCTAACCACTGAGCCAATCGCCCGAAGGGTCGCGGTGGCGCTCAGGCCCACCGAGCCGCGATCATACCCGGAGCCCCGGATACCGGGCAACGATCGCCTCGGCCTCGACGCCGTCGACGACGACGAGCTTCTGGCGCCCGGCCGCCCCGGCCACGAGCCGCACCGAGCGGCGCGGCACGCCGATGTCATCGGCCAGGAGACGGAGCAGCGACTGGTTGGCTGCGCCGCCGACCGCCGGCGCCGCGACGTGCGCCCTGAGCACCCCATCGACGACGCCGTCGACATGGTCGGACCCCGATCGAGGAGTCAGTCGGACGGCGAAGCGGACGTCGGTGTCAGCCAGGACTCAAACGAGGCGCCACAGGACGCTCAGCACGATGAGGACGATGAGCGGCGACAGGTCGAGCATGCCTGTCTGCGGGAGGGCCCGCCGAATCGGGGCCAGGATCGGCTCGGTGGCGGCGATCACGAACGACGCCACCTGGGTCCGGCCGGCCGGGTCGAACCACGACAGGACGACGCGACCGAGCACGAGCAGCCAGATCGCCAGGAACGCGATCTGGACCAGGTTCAGGACGAGGTCACCCACGAGCCGAGTCTACCAGCGATGGCGGTCGCGCTCGAACGAGGAGTCTCGCCCGGACGTTCGGCCGTCCCGTGGCCCGAACTCAGGGTTGGCGCCGCTCCCCGAACAGCGCCCGTCCGACGCGGACGATCGTCGCGCCCTCCTCGATCGCGATCGGGTAGTCGTCGCTCATGCCCATCGACAACTCCGGACCGAGCGCGGTCGCTCCGGCGAGGCGCGAGCGCAGCCGTTCGGAGAGCTCCCGCAGCGCAGCGAACGTCGGCCGGGCCGCCTCCGCCCGCTCGACCAGCCTGCCGACCGTCATCAGGCCGGCCAGCTCGAGGTTGGTGAGCTCCGCAAGTCGCGGCAGGGCGCCGGCCAGCGCGTCGGGGGCGAAGCCGGACTTGACCGGATCGCCATCGACGTTGACCTCGAGCAGGACGGGCACGCGTTCGCCCGGCCGAACCTCGGCGGCCAAGCGGTCGAGCCGCTCCGCGAGGCCGACGGAGTCGACCGACTCGATGACCGAAAAGGTCGTGAGGGCTCTCCGGGCCTTGTTCGATTGGAGCGGCCCGATCAGATGCCAGGTTGCTCCGCCGACCGCGGCGGCCTTCGGCTCGGCCTCCTGGACGCGGTTCTCGCCGAGCGTCGTCAGGCCGGCGGCGACGGCGGCGACGAGCCGCTCGGCCGGCACGGTCTTCGACACGGCCACGAGCCTCACCCCGGCGGGATCGCGCCCGGCCCGTGCGCAGGCATCCGAGATGGTCCCGAGAATGCGCTCGCGGGCAGCCGCAAACGCCGCGATGTCGACGGGGGCGGGCTCGACCATCAGGCCCGCGAAAGCTACTTCCGGCGAAGGAAGCTCGGAATCTCGAGATCGTCGGCGTCGTATGCCGTCGGCCGCTTGACCGGAACCGGCTCACCGACCGTCCGTTCGACACGCGGGGCCATCACCGCGGCCGCGGGGCGCTCCTCACGACCGCCATCGATCGAGCCGTCGCTCGACTCGATCCGCTGGCGCTCGAGCTCCTCGAGGAAGTCGCGCTCGCGCGGGGCGCGGATCGAATGCTGCTCGCTGGTCGGCTGGGCGGCCTGGCTGTGGCGCCCGACGTCCCGCTTGCGGCTGCCGTCGAAACCGGTCGCGATGACGGTGATCATCACCTCTTCGCCGAGCCGATCGTTGAAGCTCGTGCCGAAGATGATGTTCGCCTCGCTGTCGGCCGCGGCCCGGATTTCCTCGGCCGCCTCGGTGACCTCGAACAGGCTGAGGTTCGAGGAGCCGGTGATGTTGAACAGGATCCCCTGGGCGCCGGTGATGTTGACCTCGAGCAGGGGGCTCGCGATCGCCATCCGGGCGGCCTCGACGGCGCGGTTCTCGCCGGTGGCCCGACCGATCCCCATGAGCGCCGACCCGGCGTCCTTCATGATCGCCCGGACGTCGGCGAAGTCGAGGTTGATCAGGCCCGGCATCGTGATGATGTCGCTGATGCCCTGGACGCCCTGGCGAAGGACGTCGTCGACGACGCGGAAGGCGTCGATGATCGAGGTGTTCTTCTGGACGACGTCCTTCAGCCGGTCGTTCGGGATCGTGATCAGGGTGTCGACCTGGGCCTTCAGCTCCTCGGCCGACTTCTCGGCGATGAGCTTGCGCTTGGCGCCCTCGAAGCTGAACGGCTTGGTGACGACACCGATCGTGAGGGCCCCGGCATCCTTCGCGAGCTGGGCGACGATCGGGGCCGCTCCCGAGCCGGTTCCGCCCCCCAGCCCAGCCGTGATGAAGACCATGTCCGAGTCGGCCAGCGCCTGGGCGATCTTTTCCGAGTCCTCTTCGGCCGCACGGGCGCCGATGGCGCTGTCGCCGCCGGCACCGAGACCGCGGGTGATCTTGTCGCCGATCCGGATCTTGTGCGGCGCGTCCGACTGGAGCAGCGCCTGGGCATCCGTATTGCAGGCGATGAACTCGACGCCCATCATCTCGGCCCGGATCATCCGGTTGACGGCATTGCTGCCGCCCCCGCCGACACCGATGACGCGGATCAGCGCGAAGTTCTCGGAATCGGACCGCAACGCCATCGTCTTCCTCCGGGGCTGGCTGCTCGTGGCGACGGACCGTCCAGCGGGGATGGCGACCGTCGGGTGGTTCTCTGCGACGCAACCGCGGGGACCCCGCAGCGCCTGCGTTCCTCTGGTCCCTCGGGTTGGCGGGAGTCTACCACCGGGTTGTCCCCATGGGGCGACGGATCGAGCGGTTGCGGGCCGGCGGACGCGGGGCCCGGGGCGTGGGTTGGCGCGATCCGTTGCTCGGCCGCACCGATCGGCGGTGGAACCGCGGATGCCCGGTGATAGGGCAAGCGCCCTATGGACACGCTCGCGGAGGCGCTGCGATCCTGCCGGGCAAGTACCGGCACTGGTACTTCGGGGAGAGCGCGCGTGGGACTTCGGTACCGAACGATTCGGGCGGCAGCGTCCGCCCTGCTGGTCGCCGCCGCCGTGGGCACCGGCGGCATGGCCGGCCTGACATCCGCACTCGCGGCCGGTCCGGCAACGGTCGGTCTCGAAGGCACCGTGGTCGACAGCGCGGGCGCGCCGCTGGGCGGGGTCCACCTCGTCATCACCGAGGAGCTCCCGCCCGACGGTGGCCTGGCCGGGTTCCAGGTGACGACCGCGGCGAACGGATCGTTCGGTGCCGACGTCTACGCCTGGGGGACTGCCGACGCCCCGGCCAAGCTGAGGATCGCGACGCCCGCCGACGAAGCCCTTGACGTCATCGGCGCCACGTGCAGCCAGACCTGGGGCGTCGTCGTCGAGGCCGATCGACAGCTTGCCCTGGCGGACGCCGCACCGGACCCGCTCACCCTCACCGCCACGACCACGCTCCTCGGCGAGGTCTGCGGCACGACGGCGACACCGCGACCCGCCAGCCTTGGCTCGAACGGTGGTGGTGCCGGTCTGACCCCGCCCCCGACCGACAGCTTCGTCGCGCCGACCGGGACCGGGCCGGACCGGCTCGGGCCGGCGCTGACGATCGGATTCGCCATCGGCCTCGTGGCGGCGGCCGCGGCACTCCTGCCACGCCCAGGTGCACGCCGCCGCGACTGAGGGCTGACGCGTCCCCCGCGCCGTTGATCGGGCGAGCTGATCAATCCGGAACGAACGAGTGCGGCCAAGTCGTGGGATCGACCCGATTGTGGAGCTCGGCGGCTCGGCCGCTCGTGTTCGTTCCCGAGCGATCGGTCCCGACGATCACCCTCCGCCCGGGTCGTCACCGTCAACCGGCAAGAAAGCTCAGCAGCACCGTCCGCTCGGGGTTGTCGGCGTTCGGGTCGAGGAGTGCGATCGACTGCCACGTTCCCAGCGCCAGCTCGCCGCCGATCACCGGCACGGTCAGCGACGGCGACAGCAGCAGCGGCAGGACGTGATCCGCGCCGTGACCGGCTGACCCGTGGCGGTGCCGCCACCGATCGTCGCGCGGCAGCAGGCGGTCGAGCGTGGCGAGCGCATCATGGTCGGAGCCCGCGCCCAGCTCGAGGATCGCGAGCCCTGCGGTCGCGTGCGGCACGAAGATGGACAGCAGTCCGTCCCCTCCACCGGCGTGCTCGACGACGAACCGCCGGCAGGCGCCGGTGACATCGGTGAACCCTCGCTCGCCACCCGTCCGGACGGTGAGGCGGACCGTGTCTACGGGAAGATGCTCCGGAGGGCATCGCGCAGCCGGCCGAGGCCGCCCATCGCCGGTGCAGACTCATACCGCATCGGCTCGTCCTCGGCCAGGGTCGACGCACCCCACAGGAGCAGCCCGACCGCCGTCGAGTACCCGGGGTTGAGGATCGTGTCGACGAGCCCGCCGATGCCCGTCGGGGCGGCGATCCGGACCGGCGTCCCGAGGACCTCGCGGGCCAGCTCGGCCGCACCCGCCATCTGGGCGCCGCCGCCGGTCAGGATGATCCCGGCGGGCAGGAGTCCGGCTCCGCCGCGGGCCATCTCGGTCCGCAGCAGCTCGAACGTCTCGCGCATCCGGGCCTCGATGATCTCGCACAGCTCGCGCCGCTGGAGCGTCCGGCCGGCGTCCTCGCCGAGGACGCTGACCGTGATCTCCTCGTCGTCGGCAACGGCCGCAAGGTTGCACGTCCCGTGCGAGATCTTCAGCTCCTCGGCCACCTGGAGGCTCGTCTTCAGGCCGAGGGCGACGTCGTTGGTGACGTTGTTGCCGCCGATCGGCAGGACCGCTGTCCGGAACGGCGAGCCGTCCGAGAACATCGCCAGGTCGATCGTCCCGGCGCCGATGTCGGCGACCGCGACGCCGAGGTCCTTCTCGGTATCGGACAGGACCGCGTCGGCCGAGGCGAGCCCCGAGGCGACGAGCTCGTCGATCTTGACCCCTGCTGCGTTGACGCACTTGGAGAGGTTCTGGACCGCAGTCGCCGCGCCGCTCACGATGTGAACCTCGACCTCCAGGCGGAGGGCGCTCATCCCGAGCGGATCCTTGACGCCCTCCTGGCCGTCGACCTTGAAGCCGCGCCGCTCGACGTGGAGGACGACCTGGCTCGACGGGATCGAGATGGCTCGGGCAACCTCGACCGCGCGATTGACGTCCTCGCGGCTGACCTCCTTGCGTTGGCCACTGACCGCGACCTGGCCGGGCGAGTTGAGGCTCTCGACGTGCTGGCCGCCGACGGCGACGAACGCGCGGTCGATCTTCCAGCCCGACAGTCGCTCCGCGCGCTCGACGGATTCCGCGATCGAGCGGACCGTCTGGTCGATGTTGACGACGACGCCCTTCTTCAGGCCCGACGAGGGGACCGTGCCATGGCCCATGACCGTCATCCGGCCGTCGCGGCTGACCTCGCCGATCAAGGTGCAGACCTTCGACGTGCCGACATCGATCCCGACCAGGACCGCTTCTCTCTCCACCGTCGTCGTCCGTGCCTCCTGTGTGGGTGCAGTCCCGGGGGCCGTT
>Ga0207646_10000390_pt1 | contig 58997 bp, 43 predicted proteins | sample KBSK5502metaG_FD_184343 | JGI IMG/M metagenome (GOLD analysis project Ga0207646, IMG submission 184343) | Corn, switchgrass and miscanthus rhizosphere microbial communities from Kellogg Biological Station, Michigan, USA - KBS K5-50-2 metaG... | ecosystem: Host-associated > Plants > Roots >... | reverse complement strand
GCTTGTATCTTTGCCAGCAGGGTCAATCCATCCATGCCTGGCATCTTGATATCGCTCACGATGGCATCGTATTCATGTTCCTGGATCTTGTTGAGCGCTTCGGGGGCCGAGTCACAGGTATCCACTCCTACCCCGTTCATCCGCAGGTACAGGGCTTGGGGCAGCGCTTGTAACAACGTCACGTCATCATCCACCAGGAGGATCTGTGCTGTGTCCTTCATGCAACGTACCTCACATTTCATCTCATGGAGTGTAAAAAGGGACAGGCTTGTGCTCGTCTCTCTCCTATCCCTGAAAGTGGTCTGCACGCTGACTCCATCCAGCATGCGACAAGCGTTCCAGGGTAAGTTCAAGCTGCTTCCCGGTCTGGAAACGCTCCAGTATGGTTTGCTGAATGGAAGCGTTCCGGTTCGCTAAGCCTACCGCCTTCTTGTGCTTCGGCCAACGAGAACAGCCGGGTGAAAGCTGAGAGACACTCTAGAGGGAGAGTTGTACGTGACTCGCAATCGGTTATGGGTCTGAGAAAATAGTACTCATCTTCTTCCGCCCGGCAACGGACTGCGACCTGGCTTCGCCCAGCCGGTCGGAAAGGTAGTACTCTCTCACCTCATTGACAACACAGCATATGCATGGTAAGCTAAAGGTGTACATACACCCAATAATCAAGGAGAAATGGTATGAGCGACCAGATAGATACCAGTGCAGCGCGACGCTGTGCCTGCGCCAATATTCGGCGCACCGATCGTGTTATTACCCAGTTCTACGACGAGATGCTGGCACCGAGTGGGCTCAATGCCCCTCAATTTGGCCTGCTTGCCACCCTTGCCGAAGCGGCACCAGTCACGATCCATCGCCTGGCCCAGATCATGGATATCGACCGGACGACCCTCACCCGCAACCTGGAGGTGCTGGCCAAACAGCACCTCGTTCGCGATGAGGAAGGCGAAGATCGACGCATGCGCCTGGTGCAGCTCTCCCAGGAAGGGGAGCAGGCGCTCAGGCGCGCCTGGCCGTTGTGGCAAGAAGCGCAAGCTCGCATCGAGCGTGCCCTTGGTCGTGAACGCCTGGATGCGCTGCTCACCGAGCTTTCGGCCGTCAGAGCGTTGGCCACATAATCCGTCTCCATGCTGTTCTTCGCAGGGGGAAGTGTTTTTTTGCAAAAATACGTGTATACACACGTAAAAGATTGGAGGACATGATGAGTACAACCCATCGCGGAAGCCAGGTGATCACGCTGGTAGTGACCTGTCTGGGCTTGTTTATGGTGTTCCTGGATGGCTCGATTGTCAACGTCGCCTTGCCAACGATACAGACCGACCTCCACGCGCAGCTGTCGGACCTGCAGTGGGTCGTGGACGCCTACACCCTGCCCTTTGCCGCCCTCATGCTGACCGCTGGCACCCTGGGGGACCGCTTCGGGCGCAAGCGCCTCTTCCTTTTCGGCCTGGTGCTGTTTGTGCTCGGCTCGCTGCTCTGCGGGGTCGCCCCGACACTCGGCTTGTTGCTCGTCGGTCGCGCGGTGCAAGGCACAGGCGCAGCCGCGCTGTCGCCGGGCAGTCTCGCGGTGCTGGTGGCAGCCTTTCCCGAGCCGCGCCAGCGCGCGCAGGCCATTGGCCTCTGGGCCGGCATTTCTGGCGTGGGCCTTGCCGCCGGGCCACTCGTAGGCGGCGTGCTGATCCAGATTGCCAGTTGGCCGGCGATCTTTTTCGTGAATCTGCCCGTTGGGGTGGTGGCGCTCGCCCTGGGGTGGCCACTGCTGGCCGAGTCACGTAACCCGAACGCCCAGCGGATCGACCTGCCGGGCCAGTTGCTGGTGATCGGCGCCCTCGTCTGTTTGATCCTGGGCCTCATTGAGGGCTCCTCACAAGGATGGACCTCTCCGTTGATCCTGGGCCTCTTCATTGGCGCTGCGGTACTGCTAGCGGCGTTCCTGCTGGTCGAAGCCCGCGTGCGCGAACCGCTGCTTCCGCTGCGCTTGTTTGCGAACCGCGTGTTCTCGGTCGCCAATGTGGCCGGACTCCTCCTCGGCTTTGCTATGCTGGGGACCTTCTTTTTCGTGACGCAGTTCTTTCAGGCCGTGCAGGGCTATACGCCGCTGGAGGCCGGCCTGCGAACACTGCCCGCCACGATGGGCATCTTTCTGATCGCTCCGTTGGCAGGCCTGCTCACCGCCCGTTTGGGTCCGCGCCTGCCGATTGTGCTGGGGGGACTGTTGGCGGCGAGTGGGCTGTTCCTACTCATGGGCCTGACTCCTGACTCCAGCTATGCGAGCATCTGGTGGAACTTCGGCCTCTTCGGCATTGGCCTTGGCTTGATGCTCAGCCCGCTGACCGCGGCGGCGCTCTCCGCCACGCCTCCCATACGGGCCGGTCTGGGTTCGTCCGTGAGTAACACCAGCCGCCAGGTCGGATTCTCGTTAGGGATAGCCGTGCTCGGGGCCGTCGTCTTGCAGCAATTTTCCGGCAACATTGCGTCTCAACTCGCGCAACGGGGCGTTCCCGGGCCGCTCGGTGCAGCCATTGCGAGTAAGATTGCCACCGCTGGCGCACAGGCCAGCCGGGTCTCTCTGCCGGGGCGACTGCCACTGCCGCCGGCCGCGCTGCACCAGGCGATTAACCAGGCGTTCGTGGACGCGCTGCATGGGTCGTTTCTCATTGCAGGCGTCGGCCTGCTCGTCGCCGCCTTGCTGGTGGCGTTCTTGTTAGGGCAGAAGCAGCCTACACCGAGGACGAGCGTCGCACCGGCTGACTCGCAAGTGACGACGGTAGCCAGCGCCGTGCAGCACATTGCTGCTGCAGTTGATGCTGGGGAAAGGTAAACAACCATGACACTTTCACGAGTTGCGCTTGTCACCGGAGCCTCGTCCGGCTTTGGCCAGGCCACCGCAGCCCTTCTGGCAGCGCAGGGGTTTCAGGTGTTTGGCACCAGTCGCACTCCTGCGCACAACACTGCTGGCAGCTTTGAACTGCTTCCGCTGGACGTCGATTCGGAGACATCCGTTCAGACATGTATACAGAAGATCCTGGAGCGTACCGGGCGCATCGATCTGCTGGTGAATAATGCTGGCTTTCCCCAGGGAGGCGCGCTCGAAGAAAACAGCCTGGAGGATGCGCGTGCACAGTTTGAAACGAATGTATTCGGTGTGCTCCACATGCTGAAAGCGGTCATCCCCGTCATGCGCCGGCAGGGGAGCGGCCAGATTATCACAGTCAGTTCTCTCCTCGGGGTAGTGGCTATGCCCTATCTCGGTCTCTATTCCTCCAGCAAATTCGCGCTGGAGGGCATGATCGAGGGACTGTATCACGAGCTGCGTCCTTTCCATATCAGGGTGTCACTGGTAGAGCCAACCTTTTTTCGCACGAAATTCGATGCGCGGCCTCCCACGGCACCACTCGCTGTCTATGAGTCTGCTCGCCAGTCGATGATGCGGTTCGTCCGCGATGCAGTGGAGCAGGGGCCTGATCCCGAGCAAGTGGCCAGGCGCATCGTGCAACTTGCGACCAGTGCTGCGCCCCCTCTGCGCTCCTATGTTGGCCCTCGCGCCGGCCTGCTGGTGGCGCTCCGCCGGTGGTTACCACAACGGATCTTTGAGCAGGTGCGTCGCCGGGTTTTCCAGATACAGCGCGTTCCAGGTTTCGACGGGAAGGCGAACCCGGTAATGAATTGAACACAGCAGAGCAGTCCTACTGGCCTGCTTGCCAGTAGGACTGCTTCAGTGAGACATGCCAAAACCTCAACGTTCTATTCACACGAACGCTATGCTTGCGCAAGCTTCAGGAGCCGCTCGGCGTTCAGATGGCTGATCTTCTCCTTATCCGCCGGGCTGATGGATGCGCTCTCCAGGAACACTCGCCCTTGCTCATTCGTACTATAGGGATAATCGACCGAGAATATGATGCGATCGGCCCCCACGGTCTGCAGGGAGAGCAGAAGCGGGGGATCAGTGAAGAAGCCGCTGGTCGTGATATAGAAGTTCTGCAAAAAGTACTCAGGCACTGTGCGCTGCAAATGCCTTGCCACAGGGGTGAGCACGTTATTGATACGAGCGAGCATAAATGGAATCATCTCCCCCATGTGCCCGATGATGATCTGCAAGGCCGGCAAGCGATCGAACACCCCGGCCAGGATTAGCCGCAGTGCATGAATACCCGCCTCGGAGTGCCAGCCCCAACCGGCAGTCGCCAAAGGGAAGTTCACCGCGGGGTCGAAACCTGAATAATATGCCTCCCGCACAGCCGCAGGAGGCACCCCGGGATGAATATAAATCGGCACATCCAGGGTGACGGCCCGCTCCAAAATCGGCAGGAAAGAAGGATCATCCAGAAAACGCCCACTTGTCGTGCCATTGATCATCGCACCTTTAAATCCAAGCGAACGCACGGCCCGCTCCAGCTCATCAGCAGCGGCCTCTGGATCAGCCATCGGCAGGGTGGCAAATCCGGCGAAACGATCGGGATGAGCGGCGACGGCGGCAGCTAACTGATCATTTGCTGCCCGCGCCAACCTCACGCCCTCGCTACCAGGAAGTGGCACGATGCCTGACACCGTGTGAGAGATCACCTGGAGATCGATACCGCCCGCATCCATATCCCTCAAACGAGTCGCGCCAAGATCAGCAAGCTTCGCCTGCTGTTCGGCGACGGACGCCACATTCGAGCTTCCTCCTTGACTGGAAGCGTCTCTCTTCATCGCCTCTCTGAACCCATCGGCCAGGAAATGTTCTTCGATCGCAATTGTGCGCATACTCACTCCTCTTCCAGAAAACGCTGTTCATAGAATTGCCCTGTTTGCTTCTCTCTGGCAACTCCCAACCATCTATACCATATCACCTTTCTGCTGTTCCAAACAGGTGATCTATAGGGTTATCCTCCGCTATTAGCTTGACAAAACGGCAAACGACCAGGTATAGTTGAAACAGGTACACACGTTGATTAGCCAGACGAAGGAAGTGATCCCTCTATGAGACAGCTCGCTTACCAGGCATTAGCGGGGTGGATCATGCTCCTTCGCAGCGCGCCTCCCCCTACATGGTTTCCCCGCGAGTATTGACACAGCCCAGAGCCATTTTGTGTTCATTTACCGGGGATAGCCCGCTCTTTTTCCACTACGGCATTAAGGGGTAAACATTCCCATTCCCTTTCGCGCCTGCGGGCAGCACAACGATCCATGTTTTTTCTTGCCTTTTCCACAGGCTTTTTGCAGAGAAACGAGGTAACTGTTATGTCAACTGGACTACCACCTGCACACTACGATTTACATGTCAAACGCGACCTCGGTAATGGTCTACTCCTGCGCTGGTCGGAGGCAAACGATACCGAGGAGATCGTGTATCTCACCAGTATGGTGTTCCGTGACGACGCGGACGCGCCTCCCAATACTCATCTTGGGAACCTGGTGCGCGAGTTGATGAGCGGCCGGCACCCCTTGATGGGGCCGCGCGATTTTGTTGTCGTTGAGGATACACGGCGCACAGAGCACCGGATTGTCGCCTGCACCTGCTTCTGGTCGCAGGTGTGGGAGTACGAGGGGATACGCTTCGGCTTTGGCAGGCCCGAGATTGTCGCGACCGACCCCGATTATCGCAATCGCGGGCTGGTGCGCACCCTGTTCGAGGAGATCCACGCGCGCAGTGAGGCCGAGGGGCACCTGGCCCAGGGCATTACAGGCATTAGATACTTCTATCGCCAGTTTGGTTATGAATACGCGCTGAATCTGGGCGGGAGAAGGGTAACGAACCTCTCGCTTATCCCCGCCGCAAAAGAAAACGAGCCTGAGCCGTACACGCTGCGTGACGCGACGGAAGAGGATATCCCGCTGATTCAGGAGCTGTTCGACCGCCGCGGGCGCGAGAGCATCGTCACTTCGCCTATCGAGGCGAACTGGCTGCACTACCATCTCAGGATGTGGAGCGTAGTTGAAACTGACGACAACTGGCACTTGCAGATCATCATTGATCGCGCGGGGATGGCGGCAGGCTTCCTGCTAACGCCCGTTGTGCGCTGGGGAAAGCACATGGAGGTCTTCGCCCTGGAAGTCAGGCCGGAAGTGAACTTGCAGGCAGCTCTGCCGCCTATCTTGCGCGCCCTGGCTGTGCAGGGACAACAATTGCAGGCGCAGCCGGGGGCAGGTCCGCTTCACGAGATCAGCTTTACCCTGGGTGCCACACATCCCGTGTATGATGTACTGGGGAGCGCGCTCACCACCAGGCGCGTGCCGCCCTATGCCTGGTATGTGCGCGTGCCTGATGTGCCGCGTTTCCTGCGGCATATCGCGCCCGCGCTGGAACGGCGGCTGCTGGAATCGCCGCTGGCACGCTACAGCGGCGAACTGCACATCACCTTGTATCGCGGCGGGTTGCACCTGGTTTTCGAGGATGGTACATTGAAGCTGGCTGAATCCTGGGGCGGTCCGGCCTATTCGGCCATCGAGGACGCGGGTTTCCCGCCGCTCGTGTTCCTGCAATTACTGTTTGGCTATCGCAGCCTGGATGAACTGCGCTACGCCTTCCCAGATGTGCGGGTAAAAGATGAGGCCGAACTGCTGCTAAAGACGTTGTTCCCGATGAAGCCATCGTGGGTTGTACCGCTTGGATAGGCCGGGAGTCGGATGATTCGTAGGGGCGAGAGCGGATGATGCGGGGAAGGGAGAGCCTTTATGGTCGCCCGGTGCTGGAGGTGTGAGCGCGTTCCCCCACCATGTCAGCACAAGGAACAGGACGCAGGCGACCATAAAGGCCTTGTAAAGATACCCCGTATCTTTCTTGCCCTTCCCCACTCCACCACCCTCGCCCCTACGGAGGTTGATAGGTTTTTCGTTAGATTGATGCCTCTTGGTGCACTGTAGTGGCATCCCTTGCGGATGCCAGGTTCCTCGCGGGAGATGCTTCAATTGGCAAGGTAAACCAGAAGGTCGCACCATGCCCAGGATCACTCTGGACTCCAACGCTGCCATGATGACGTTCAATTAACGCCTGGCAAAAATATAAGCCTAATCCTAAGCTCACATCAAGCTCATGTTGGTCTGCAAACCTTTTAGCATAATAGAAGCGGTCCCATATGCGCCCTTGCTCTTCTAAGGGGATACCCGGCCCTTCGTCATGGACCGAAACACGCGCTACTGCATCCTCTACCGTCAACCGCACGGTCACAGGTTGATCAGCGGGCGAATAGCTGAGGGCATTCGCCAGGTAGCCGTTGATAACCTGTGTGATCCGATCTGCATCGGCGACGATGGGTACGACTTTCTCTGTAGGAACGATATCCAGAACGATCGTGCGTTCAGGCGCTGACCGCTGCTGATAGGCAACAGCTTCTCTGAGCAGCGCTATCAGATCCCAGCGTTGCATGTGCAACTCGAGGGTGTTGCTCTGGATGCGCGCATCATCGATCAGGTCCTTGATCATTCGTTCCTGAAGACGAGCGCTCTGAACGGCAGCTTCTAAGGGCTGCTGGGCCTGCTCAAGTTTCTCGCTGACTTGCCCGTGCTGCTCTATTATCTGGCGCCTCAAGGTTGCTAAACGGCGCTGAGCTAATTGAATATTGCCCTTGATCACTGTCAGAGACGTTTTCAGCTCGTGACTGGCAATGTTCAGGAACTCATTGACGAGGCGATCCATCTCCTGCCGCACGAGTTCTCTGACCCGCGTCTCGTCCTGCTTATGCAAGCAGCGGCAGCATTCAAGGATAAGCACGGTCTCCGTTGCGACAGCTTTCACAAGTTCGATCTCCTCTGGCGTGTACACACTGTCAAAACCTGCCTTGGCGATAACAAGCCCACCGGCCAGCTGCTTCTCAAAAAACATGGGAATCAACAGGAGATTCTCCGTGCCAAAATCTTCCCGGAGCCCAGGTGGTAGGTGCAGGCGATCAGCCGGGATAACCACCTCCTGGTTGGCAGCGAGGCGGGCAAGCACCGTTTCGTCGACAATCTCTGAGGGCAAGAAGCACCCGCGCATCTTCCGGCGATAATGTTCTTGCTCCGAGGTAAAGCCACTTCCCACCACATAATACAGATGACCTGCTGGAGGCCCAAGAGCCAGAAGACTGACATACTGACAATCCAGGACTTGACCGATCATGTTAACAAGCTGCTGTGCAACGAAGAGCACCGGGGGCGACAAGAGGAATAGTCCTTCAGGGCAAGCGAGATCAATATGCTCAGGAATGCGCGCGATGGCTTCTCTCAGGTTCAACACCGCCTGATGGACGCGTTGGATATGGAGTGCTTTCTGATAAAAGTGAGTGATATCATGGAAAATATAGACCGTTCCTACAGCGTGCTTCTGCACATCAAGCAAGGCTAAGCAGTAAATGTGGACGTAGACCTCCCGCCCGGAAGGAACCTGTAGAAAAATGGTTTCTTCTTGCTGACTGGACGCCGCCCCTCCAATGATGAGACTCATGAGCCATGGCTCGAGTGAGAGTGCTCGTTGTTGCTCGTCACTCATCTCGTAGTGCTGAAGAAACTGCTGGTAGGATGTCCCTGATGCAGCAGCCACTTCAAAGAGCTTCAGGGCTGCTGCATTGGTCCATAAGATCTTCCCTTCACGATCACAGGCAATGACACCATCCGGTAATGTATCAAAGATACGTTCGAGTTGGTTCGACGACACTACCCTCGCTTGTGCTGCTTTCGCTTTCATCGCTTCCCTCACAGCGAACTTTCTGGGCGAACTCTCTAAGCGAACTCTCTAAGCTAGATGCCCCAGATATCTACCATGTAGCGGTTCTTCACTGTCAGGTCATCGAGCCATCGATTTGCCTCTTGCTCGCTCTTCCCCGTTTTTTCCTGTTTTATGTTGCCAACGGGAATCTCTGTTAGTTGTTTGATCTGTACCACCAAAAATCTCCTTACGCAAAAAGCACCTTCAAAGTCAAACTGCCACTAGTATAAAGAGAAAGCGTCATGAAAGCGTCATGAGTAGCGTCATGAATATGTTCTTAGCCAAAGGGTAATCAGGATCAATGATGCCCGCTTTTCATGATACACTTACTGGGCGAAGGTAATAAATCAAAGAAGCCTTTTAAGGAGAACTGATATGACTGAAAACGGGCGACTGCAGACCGGCTTTGCAGAAGTAAACGGAACAACGTTGTACTACGAGGTTGCAGGTACGGGCCATCCGCTGACCCTGATTCACGGCGGATTGGTGGACAGGAGGTTGTGGGATGACCAGTTCGATGCATTTGCACAACGCTACCAGGTCATTCGCTTTGATATGCGTGGCTTCGGAGATTCCGGACTGATTAAGGCTGAGGCAGGGCCATATTCCTTCGAAAAGGACCTGCGCGCTCTGCTTCAATTCCTGGGCATCCAGAAAACCTACGTGCTTGGGCTATCTATGGGCGGGGCATCAGCCATCGATTTTACCCTGCTGTACCCCGAAATGGTGGATGCCCTTGTTCCCGTCGCCATGGGTTTAAGTGGCTTCAAGCCTGCGGAGGACGAGTTTGCGGAAGAAGAGAAGGCTTCCTGGGTTGGGGCAGATGAGGCCCTCAAAAAAGGTGACGTTCAACGAGCGGTCGAGCTGACGCTGCGTACCTGGACAGATGGTCCCCTGCGCGAGCCAGGCCAGGTCGATCCCGCCGTACGCGAGAAAGTGCGGGTCATGACGACCCGTAACTTCGAGCGTCCCGATGTGCAAGAGACGGTAGAGCCGCAAGCGTTAGAGCCACCTGCCATCTCGCGCCTCTCTGAGATACACGTCCCGGCGCTGATTGTTGTCGGCGACCAGGATGTACGCTCTATTCTCACGATTGCTGATATCCTTGAGAAAGGCATCGCCGGTGCCAGGAAAGTGGTCATCCCGAATACGGCTCACCATTTGAATATGGAGAAGCCCCGGGAATTCAACCAGGTTGTGCTGGATTTCCTGGGCGCACTGCCAAAAACTGTTTGAGCGTGCTTACCACGAGTTCGTGATCCTCCTGCTGTGGAAGACCTGAAACAGTAATGGTGCCAACCACCCCAACATCTTTAATGATAAGCGGGAACGCACCTCCATGCGCGGCATAGCCACTGGACGGGAGCAAATACTTCTCCTCCATCGTCTGGCCCGCGTTCTGTAAGGAAATGCCCATGTAGTACGAACTGTGTCCAAAGCGGTTGACTACATTATTTTTGCGCTTGATCCATTCGCCATTGTCGATGGACGTTCCTGCCATGGCGAAGTGAAAGAGCTGTTGGCCGTTGCGCGTAATATCTATCGCAACAGGCTTGTCCCGTTTTCTGGCTTCCTGCAACAGCGCCATACCTACTGCGAGCGCAGTATCATTGGTAAAGCTCTCAAACTGGATCTCCTCCTCTTGCTGCCGTAAGGTTTTCAGTAGTTCTTCATACTCGTTCATGCGCTGTCTCCAACCTTTCTTGAAAGGATTGTTCGTTGTCTATCATAACGCTATCTCGGGGCTATGGCATTCCTCTAAGGCGTATCGAAATACCTGCGCAAGAACCAGAGTGAACACCCGTGCAGCAGCAGGGACGCCAGTGCAGCCGCGCCGAAAGCGACCACAATGCCCTCCCTCTCGATTGTGGCAGCGACGATCAGAAAGAAGAAGGCAAAGGTAAAGGTACCAAGTACCACCCCGCGCAGCAAGCGACCGGCAGCAGCTGCGCCCTGGAAGTGATAGGTAAAGGCGCCTAAGATAGTAGCATAGATCGGGAATGGCGTGAGCAGGCCGCTCAACTGAGGGCCTAACAGACCGGAAACCGCCGTCAGCGCCAGCACAAATGCCGTAGCCGTCACCATGCGCAAAAGCACCTCCCATTGAGGTGGGGGCATCACACTGGATCGACCATCATAGGTGGGGAAGAGTTTCAGCACGATGGCGAGGAAGGCGATCACTCCGGCAAACGCGATGAACAGGGGAACGGAGAACCGGTCTAAGACGAAGGTCGAGGCAAAAAACACACACCAACCCACCAGTAGGCCGCCCAACCAGCCGGCACGCAGTGAAAGCCAGCTAAACGCCAGGCAAAAACTCGCTACCGAGATCAGTCCAAGCAATGTACCCTGGGCAGCACGGGCTGCAAAGGCCGTGCCTTGATCGAGCGCGAGGTACAGCGTGATTGGACCTGATGTCAGGGGAAGGCCAACAAACCAGCCGCTTACAGCCGGTCCCCAACGGCGACCCACGAGGCTCATCACGCCGACGAGCATTGGGGTCAAGAGCAGTTTGATCGCCAGCATATCAATGTGGCCATTCTATAGGAAAGCCGCGTTATTCTTCCTCCCGAACCTTCTCAACCACCTGCTTGAGCACATCATATGGCTGCGCCCCAACTACCAGGTATCGATCAGCAAAAATGAGCGCGGGCACGGCAGTCAACCCGTATTCATGCGCCAGGTCGATATCGGCGGTTACTTCAGCATCGAATGCCGGGTTTGCCAGAACCTCATCGAAGTGCTCAGTGCTAAGGCCGGCTTGTTCCGCAATTTCCTTCAGCACAGCCTTATCATCAATCGACCGGGCTTGCTGCCAGTACGCTTGCATGACGGCTTGATGGAAGACTGCTCCCTTCCCTTGCGATTCAGCATACTTCTGAACAATGAGAGCGGGACGACTATCGATGCCAAATGGACCCCTGTTTATATCCAGGCCGTATTGTTCGCGCGCCCGCTTTTGCAACACCGGACTTGACGCCTCTATTCGCGCCCGGTATTCTGGTGAGATGGGGGGAGACCCGGCTGGTCGAAGTTCAAACGATCGCCAATGGACGACAAGATCATACTGCTTTTCAAGCTTCTCCAAACTGGAGGCTACTAAAAAGCAAAAAGGTCAGACGAAATCGGACCAAACATCAACACGAATAGCCATGAGTCAAAACTTTCTCCTTGTGGTAACAACATGCTCCTACAGTATACATTATGCACGCATACACCTTCCAAAATCACCCGGCTATCTTAGACACGTGGAGCCAATGCCTGTCACCCTGAGCGCAGCGAAGGGTCTGGCTCGACGGACGCAGAGATACTTCGCTGCGCTCAGGATGACAGGGCTGGATCTTGCTGGTGGTGAGGAACTGTCACGTTCATGTGAACCATGCCTTACGTAGCCACTCATGCATTATCTCCTGCTCGGTGCCAAAGAATACGTATCAGAATACGTGGTTTAGCGGATGCGCAGCGGTACCAGGGAGGGTAATCTTAACAACATGGAGTGGTGTGTATTCTTCAAGGAAAATCAGCGCCTGGAAGGAGAAGCAGTATGATGCACGATACGGTATACGCGCCCTATGACGACGGCGAAGAAAAACCCGCTGCCGCACAGAGCATATTTTCTGAGAAATTGTCCCCTGAATCTCTGATGCCAACATCAGCCCTCAATACTATGAGCGTTGAAGTCCTTGCGGAACATTGTACAAGGGAAAGTAGCAACTACCGCAATGGAGAACCTTCCGATGATCGCTATGGCCTGGAGCTTTTTCGCCGGGCTGTGATGCAACACGACCAGGAGGCCTGGGAATGGTTGCAGCACTGTTACAGCGAGCTTGTGCTGAGCTGGCTTCGCCGGCATCCAAAGCATGAAGCAGCCTGTTACCTGGATAGTGAAACGAACTATGTCGCCCAAACCTTTGCGCGGTTCTGGCTGGCAACCACTCACAATCAGCAGCTAGCATTCAGCACACTGGCCGCGGCACTGCAATACTTGCGTGCGTGCCTGAACGGCGCAATTATTGACACGCTACGGGCATACTCGCGTTCAAAAGAGGTACCATTCGGGCCGGGCACTCCTGGGGAACCCCTCGTCGAAGACACTGGAGACAACGGCGAGTTATGGCAACTCCTACAAAGTATGTTCCCCGGCGAACAGGAACGGCTCTTGATCTACTTGCTCTATCACTGCGGCTTCAAGCCGAGGGAGATCATGCGGTACTGCCCGCAAGGGTTCAGTGATGTGCAGGAGGTGTATCGCCTGCGCTGCAAGATTTTCGACCGGCTCCTGCGCAACGCGGACTTTCTCCGCTGGCGCCTAGGATGATAGCTATCATGAAGGTCCGTAACCCAAAAGCTCAGACCCTCATCGTTTTAATAGTGATTAACCGGAGTTGATATGATTTGATATCAAGGTGTACTAAACCTACAGTTCGGTTAGTAAACTCTGTCAGTCGTTAGTTTGTACCCAATTGAGAGGAGAGAGCACCATGAGCACTGTCCAAATCTCGTCTATTCAGTCCATGTATACCACTAGTCCAGACAACTTTGGTGGACCCAGAATCACACCGGATAATTTTGGGGGACCCAGAATACCACCAGCGCAGCTGACCTTAAACAATGTCAATACGCCGCAGTTGAACTGGACGGCAATCGTCGGCTATGGCGCTGGAGCTACTGGTTGGTTGCAATTGCCAAGTCCCACACCGATTGGCGGTAATAGCAGTATACCGTTCACCGTCAACGTTAACACAACACAGCTGCCAACAGCAGGAACTTACACAGCTACTGTGAACTTACAATGGAACCCGCCTCATCAGGGTAGTACCGGTACATCCATAGTTACAGTAGTCGTTCAGTAGGGACCCGATTGATCGCGCCCAGGGTGAAGCGGTAGGGCTACTTATGGTCATACACGATGGATCACCCCGTCCCCACGGGGGCGCTCCACCTGCCCGTATACATTAGCTCAAGGACTGAAGAGTTCCCAATCGGTTCCCTCCAGCAGTACCTGCGTGGTGCCGGGATCAGCCTTGCGCCGGCTGACCCTCATCCAATGTGAAATACGTAATCGAAGAAATACGTAATCGAATACGTAAAACATCGGATGCATTCTCGTAGTAAGCAAGCTACACTCTGAGCAGTGATGGTTCGCGTATTGATTTACTCCACAGTTACATGAAAGGTTGGGTCAGTCAATGAAAAGAGTTTTGAAGTGGGCCGCTGGGCTAGTTTGTACAATTGCCTTTTTGGGAGCGATTGTCTTTTCTCCTTTAGGCCATGTTGGACCGAAAGCCCCAGTAGCAAACGTGGGTGGACCGAAAGCCCCAGTAGCAAACGTGGGTGGACCGAAAGCTCCAGTATTTTAACCGGTGTGCAAGTTCTCATGTTGAACAACTCGCCGCGCTAACAATTAGCGCGGCGAGTTGCTTTCTTTCCCCATTTTTTCTGACATCCACTCATCTTGTAACTATTACCTCGTTCATGTATACTCTGTTTTGAGAGGAACGTGCCAGTCGGATACTTTTTGCTCTGTCTTTGTCAAGTCTGCCTTAGAGGTATGTCTTCTCAAGGGAGGCAGGAATGGCTGACCCCATTGGAGACCGCACAGGTCAGCACCTAGGTAACTACCGGCTGCTTCGTCTCCTGGGACGAGGTGGTTTTGCCGAAGTCTACCTGGGACAGCATATCTACCTCAACAGCCAGGCCGCGCTGAAAGTCCTTCAGATCGTCCTCAACGACGAAGACATTGAACATTTTGCAAAAGAAGCGCGGACCCTGGCGAGCCTGACCCATCCCCACATTGTGCGCGTACTCGATTTTGCAGTTGAAAACGGCACTCCATTTTTGGTGATGGAGTACGCGGCCAATGGCACCCTGCGCCAGCTTCACCCGCAAGGCGCGCGTTTACCCTTAGCGACCATCGTGCCCTACGTCCGGCAGGTAGCCTCTGCTTTGCAGTACGCGCACAATCAACACCTGGTACACCGTGATATTAAACCGGAGAATATGCTGCTCGGCTCCAATGGCGAGGTGCTACTCAGCGACTTTGGACTCGCCATGCTTACTCCACATAGCATCGATCAGAGCACACGAGTGATGGAGCCTTCACTGATAGGAATCACGCCCTACCAGGCTCCTGAACAACTGCAAGGCAAACCACAGCCTGCCAGTGATCAATATGCCCTGGGCGCTGTGAGCTACGAATGGCTCTGCGGAAAGAGGCCATTCAATGATTCTCCGATCGAGGTTACTATGGGTTATGTCTCAGCACCTCCACTACCTTTGCACGAGCAGATCGCTGGCATCTCACCTTCAATTGAGGAGATCGTGATGCGAGCGCTCGCCAAAGAGCCGCAGCAGCGCTTTGCCAGCGTGCAGGACTTTGCTACTGCCCTGGAACGGGCATACCAGTATACGCTGCTGCCACGCTCCTCGTTTGTGACTTCTGAAGAAAGTGAAGCGCTTGAGAGCATTCTGAAGCCGGGGCCGTTGTGGAAGGTGCCAATCACCTTTACCCCATTGATCGGACGTGACAAAGAAATAGCCAACATTTGTGAGCTACTGAAGAACCCCGATGTTCGCCTGGTGACGCTCCTGGGAACGGGAGGCATCGGCAAAACCCGCTTGAGCTACCAGGTAGCGAGGGAAATGCAGCCGCACTTCGCCGATGGCGTCTGTTCTGTCCACCTGGTTTCGGTCAATGAACCTGATTTGGTAGTTCCCGCTATTGCGCAAGAGCTTGGGATTCAGGAGGTAGGAGCGCAGTCCATCTTAAATCAGGTGAAGGTTGCGCTGCGCAACAGGCATTTCCTGCTTGTGCTGGACAACTTCGAGCAGGTCGTGACGGCTGCTCCACTCATAGAGGAATTGCTGGCTGCCTGTCCTGACCTGAAAGTGGTGGTGACGAGCCGTGAAGTGTTGCATCTGCAGGCAGAACACGAGTTTCCTGTGCCGCCATTGGATTTACCTGATCTCAGCCAGCTTCCAGAAGACGAGGCGCTCACACAATATGCAGCAGTCGCGCTTTTCGTCCAGCGCGCCCAGGCGATCCTGCCTACCTTCTATTTGACTCAGACCAACGCCCATGCGGTTGCAGAAATCTGTGTGCGCCTGGATGGGCTGCCGCTGGCGATTGAACTGGCTGCCGCTCGTATAAAACTACTGCCACCACAGGTGCTCCTTGCACGACTTTCGCAGCTTTTCCAGGTACTCATTAACCCATCACGAACACTGCACCCCCGCCATCAAACGCTGCGCAACGCACTCCAGTGGAGCTATGACTTGCTGGATGCTGGCGAAAAGCGACTCTTTCGCCGGCTCTCCGTTTTTTCCGGAGGCTGGACATTGGAAGCGGTAGAGGCTATGGAGAAAGCGCTCAATGAAAGAGAAAGCAGTGCCATATCTGTTCTAGAAAGCATGGCATCGCTGCTCGATAAAAGCCTGGTAGTACAGACTAAGCAAGAGGATGAGGAGCCGCGCTTGTTAATGTTGCTGACCGTGAGTGAGTACGCACTGGAACTTTTACGAGAGAGCAGTGAGGTCGAGAAAATCCAACGCGTCCATGCACTGTATTTTCTCACATTCGTTGAGGAGGTGGAACTCCAGCTTAAAGGCCCACAGCAAACCAGATGGATAGCGCGGTTGGAGCTGGAGCAAGAAAACTTACGGGCGGCACTGGCATGGCTCATTAAGAACGAAGAGGCGGAGCTTGCACTGCGCTTCTGTGGAGCGCTCTCGTGGTTCTGGTATCTACGCGGGTACTGGAGCGAAGGGCGGCGCTGGTTGGAAGATGCGCTGGGACTATCGCAAGCAGCAAATCCAACAGCGGCGCGAGCAAAGGCACTCTATGGCGCGGGGAATCTGGCCTATTATCAAGACGATTACGCGATAGCACGTCCCTTGCTGGAAGAGGGTGTAGAGATCTATCGTAAGCTAGGAATCGAAAGAGAATATGCCAGCGCTCTGGGCGCTTTAGGAGTGCTCGTGCATATGCAGGGTGCTCTCGTAACAGCGCGTCCGCTGTTGAAAGAAAGCGAGATGCTCTTGCGCACACCAGGCAGCAAATGGGAGCTGGCCTACCTGCTTCGCAAGTTGGGGCAGCGAGCGTTACAAGAGGGTAATGTGGCAAAAGCTGTAGCATATGCCCGGGAAGGTCTCGCGCTCGCACGCGAACAGGGTGACAGGTCCCTCATAGCCACGGCCCAGATGACACTGGCGCAAATCATGGAAGTCCAGGGCGACTTAACCCAGGCCGCGTCACGTACGCGAGAAGGGCTAACGATGGCACGCGAGTTAGGCGACAAATCGCTCATTGCCCTGGCGCTGCAGAACCTGGGATACCTCGACGCACTTCGGGGCGACCTGACACGGGCAGTTGTGCGTGCTCGGGAGGGACTTGCGCTGGCACGCGAACTGGGCGACAAGAGTTCCATCAACCACGCGCTCCATAGTTTAGGGTATATCGCGTCGCTTCAGGGCGATACGAAGCTGGCTGCAGCATGGTTCCAGCAAGGCTTGTCCCTGGCCCAGGAGATCGAGAACGAGACGCAGGTTGGCTGGAACCTGGTCGGACTGGCCGGCGTCGCCGCGGCAGAGGGGCAGCCCAGGCGGGCTGCTCGTCTATTTGGTGTAGCAGGGAAGAAACTTGACATTAGGAGGGATATGAACACTGCAGAACGTGCTAACTTTGAGCGTGTAGTAGAGAGTGTGCGAGCACGCCTGGGTGAAAAAGACTTTGCAGCGACATGGGCTGAGGGACGTACCATGACACCAGAGCAGGCACTTGCTACACCCGAACAGGCTCCTGTGACGCGACAGCATGCCGTGATAGATCATTCAATTGCCCCCACCTTCCCTGATGAGCTGACTGCGCGTGAGGTGGAGATTCTCCGATTGTTAGCACGGGGGTGGAGCGATGCACAGATTGGTGAGCGACTGGTGATCAGTCCACGCACTGTCAGCTCACACCTTACCTCCATTTACCGCAAGATCCAGGTGAACACGCGCGGTGCAGCCACCCGCTATGCTATAGAGAAGAAACTGGTGTAGGATGGAGCTGCTCTTTTCCACTTGTGTTTCATATTTCACTCATGTATACTCTGTGCAAAGGGGAGCGTCCTACAATCAACAGCCCCAGCAGTACTTCACAAGGCTTACTGGCCAGCAACACGAGGGATGGTTTAGAGGCTATGCGGCGATGGCACACAGTGGAATGCGCAGAACATCTTCCTATTCTCACCGTTGAATCCATTATGCTCGCCGGGTACCTCTCCGGTCCTCTCGCTTACAAGCAATGCCCGTGAGAGGCGTGTCCTCTAAAGGGAGGTAAAGATGGCTGACCGCGAAGGGCAGCAGGTAGGGAACTACCGGTTGCTTCGTCTCCTGGGCCGGGGCGGCTTTGCCGAGGTCTACCTTGGACAGCATGTCTATCTCAACAGCCAGGCCGCTGTAAAGATCCTTCAGATTGTGCTCAATGACGAGGACATTGAAGGTTTTGCAAAAGAAGCGCGCACCCTTGCAAGCTTGACCCATCCCCACATCGTTCGGGTACTCGATTTCGCAGTCGAAAATGGCACACCGTTTTTAGTGATGGAGTATGCTGCCAATGGTACGCTTCGTCAACGCCACACCTATGGCACACGTCTACCAGACGAGACGATCATTTCTTATGTGCGGCAAGTGGCTTCCGCCTTGCAGTATGCGCACGATCAGCGCCTGATCCACCGTGATATCAAGCCTGAGAATATGCTCCTCGGATCAACTGGCGAGATTCTACTCAGCGACTTTGGACTCGCCATGCCTGCATCGCATACAGTTGATCAGAGCACACAAGCCATGGAGATCTCATTCGCGGGTACCACACCGTACCTGGCACCTGAACAACTGCAGGGGAAACCGCAGCCGGCGAGCGATCAATACTCCCTGGCAGTGGTGGTCTACGAGTGGCTCTGCGGAAAGAGACCATTCAATGGTTCTCCGCTCGAGATTGCGATGCAGCAAATCTCAGCACCTCCACCACCTTTGCATGAGCACATCCCTGGCATTTCATCTTCGATCGAGGAGACCGTGATACGGGCGCTAGCCAAAGACCCGCAACAGCGCTATGGCAGTGTGCAGGACTTCGCTACCGCCCTGGAACGGGCCTATCAATATACCCTGCTGCCGCAATCGTCTTTTGCGCCCTCCACAGCAAGTGAGGCGCTACAGACAATCCTCAGGCCGGGACCGATGTGGAAGGTGCCAATCACCTTTACCCCATTGATCGGACGCGACAAAGAAATAGCTGACATTTGTGAGCTACTGAAGAACCCCGATGTTCGCCTGGTGACGCTCCTGGGAACGGGAGGCATCGGCAAAACCCGCTTGGGCTACCAGGTAGCAAGGGAAATACAACCCTACTTCTCGGATGGCATTTGTTTTGTCCTCCTCGCTTCGATCAGCGACCCTAAGCTGGTGGTTCCCACGGTTGCCATAGAGCTTGGAATCCAGGAGATAGGAGCACAGTCGATCCTTGAGCAAGTAAAGGTTGCCCTACGCGACAGGCACTTCCTGCTCGTGCTGGACAACTTCGAGCAGGTTGTGGCGGTTGCCCCAGTTATCGAGGAACTGCTTGCTGCCTGTCCCCGCCTGAAAGTAGTAGTGACGAGCCGCGAAGTGCTGCATCTGCAGGCAGAGCGTGAGTTCCCTGTGCCGCCACTGGGTTTACCCAACCTCAACCAGCTTCCAGAAGACGAGGCGCTCGAGCAGTATGCAGCGGTCGCGCTCTTCGTTCAGCGTGCCAGGGCGACCCTGCCCACTTTCCAATTAACCCGGACCAACGCGCGTGCGATTGCGGAAATCTGTGTGCGCCTGGATGGTCTGCCGCTGGCGATTGAACTGGCTGCCGCTCGCATAAAACTACTGCCGCCGCAAGCGCTCCTTGCACGACTCTCGCAGCTTTTCCAGGTGCTTACAGGTGGAGCACGAACGTTACCACTGCGCCATCAAACGCTGCGCAACGCGCTTCAGTGGAGCTACGACCTGCTGGATGGTGAGGAACAGCGACTCTTTCGCAGGCTCTCAGTCTTTGCCGGTGGCTGGACATTGGAGGCGGTAGAGGCTCTGGAAAAAGCGCTCAATGAAGACGAAACCAGTACCTTGTCCGTCCTGGATGGCATAGCTTCGCTGCTTGATAAAAGCCTGCTCGTACAGAGGGCGCGAGAGGGTAAGGAACCGCGCCTGATAATGCTGCGGACGGTACGCGAGTACGCGCTGGAACTCTTGCGCGAGAGTGGAGAGATCGAGCCATGCCAACGCGCTTTCGCATTATACTTTCTCACATTCGTTGAGGAGGCGCATCTCCACCTGAAGGGACCACAACAAACCACATGGTTAGAACAGTTGGAGCGAGAACGAGCGAACCTGCGGGCAGCGCTGGCATGGCTCATTGAGCATCAGGAGGCAGAGTTTGCGTTACGCTTTTGTGGCGCGTTGTGGTGGTTCTGGTACCTGCGCGGCTATTGGAGCGAAGGGCGGCGCTGGCTTGAAGGGGCACTAGGGCTGGCACAGGCTGAAGGTTCAACAGAGGCGCGAGCAAGAGCACTCTATGCCGCTGGGAATCTCGCCTATTATCAAGTTGACGACGCGGCAGCACGTCTCTTGCTGGAAGAGAGTATCGAGATCTATCGCAAGTTGGAGAATAAGAGAGAACTTGCCAGCGCTCTGGGTGCTTTAGGAGTGCTCGTGCATATGCAGGGTGATCTTGTAACAGCGCGTCCGTTGCTGGAAGAGAGCGAGATGCTTTTGCGCACACTGGGCAGCAAATGGGAGCTTGCCTACCTGCTTCGCAAGTTGGGACAAAGCACGCTACAGGAGGGTAACCTGGCACAGGCTGTAGCATATACTCAGGAAGGTCTCGCGCTCGCACGCGAACTGGGCGACAGGTCCCTCACCGCCACAGCGCTTTTAACATTTGCGCATATCGCGGAAGTTCAGGGTGATCTGACCCAGGCCGCGGCACGTACGCGGGAAGGACTCACGCTTGCACGAGAACTGGGCGACAAAGCTCTTATCGCGCTTGCACTACAAAACCTGGGCTATCTCGAATCGCTTCAGGGAGACCTGCCACGTGCCGCGGCACGTATCCATGAAGGGATCGCTCTTGCACGCGCCCTGGGCGATAAGCTTTCTATCAACTATGCACTCAACAGCTTGGGATACATCGCCTTGCTCCAGGGCAATTTAAAACAGGCCGCAACGTGGTACCGTGAAGGTCTGAACCAGGCTGAAGAGATCGGGAACAAAACGCAGGTTGGTTGGCACCTCATCGGATTGGCCGGCGTCGCCGCGGCGCAGGGCCAGCCTGTGCGAGCAGCACGCCTATACGGAGCGGCAGAGACGCGCATCGATGTTCAGGTGAGCATGAACGATGTGGAGCGGGCTGACTACACAGGCAAAGTAGAGAGCGTACGCGGCAAACTAGGGGAGAAAATCTTTACTGCCGCGTGGGCCGAAGGGCGCTCTATGATGCCGGAGCAAGCTCTCGCGGCACCGGAAAAAGCTCCTGCTCTTGTGCCGCATACACCTGTGGGTCCTCCTGCTGCTCCCACCTACCCTGATGGGCTGACTGCTCGCGAGGTGGAGGTACTACGGCTGTTGGCTGCCGGGCAGACCGTCGCGGAGATTGCTGAGCACCTGGTGATAAGCCAGCGCACCGTCACCACGCATATAACCACCATCTACCGCAAGATTCAGGTTAGCACACGTAGCGCAGCCACTCGTTATGCCATAGAACAGAAGCTTGTTTGAGGTTTGTGTCCCTTCCTGGTTACTTCCTAAAAGGCCTCGTGGCTCGTTCAAGAGACGAGAGGCGCACAAACGCCTCCTGTACCGAATGACCACACATGTCTTCAGAAGGCTGCAACCTGGTACACACCTCCGGGCGCTCGGGTTTGCCGAAGAGCTGGCAGCGATTGTCTCTCGTCAGATGAATACAGCGCATCCCTGCCGGTTTTCCATGCGGCATACCGGGGAGGGCTGATGAAATAGACGGAGCAATGCAACACGCTCCGCAGCCAACCCTGCACTCCATGCGACTTCCCAACCTTTCCGCTACAGTTTCGTCCCAACGTGAACAGTGACTATCCCGCGCGTGAGCCGGTAGTAGCGCACATTACTCCAGCCCACCTCTTCTATGATAGCTTTCAACGCGGGCGCATCGGGGAAGTTCGTGAGAGAATTTGGCAGGTAGTTGTATTCTTCAAATGCCTTGCCGAGGATCGTGCCGAATAGCGGGGCCAGTTTGTAGAAGTAGAAATGGAAGAGGGCGCCGAAAATTTTGCCGGGCGGATGACTGATTTCCAGGCAGACCACTCGTCCCCCAGGTCGCACCACCCGCAGCATTTCGCGGAATCCCTGACGAAGATCGGTTAAGTTACGCACCATGAAAGCGGAGCAGCAGCCATCGACACTGTTATCGGGCAAGTCAATATGCTCGGCATCTCCAACCCGCAGGTCAATCCGATCCTGCAAGTCCAACCGCGCAACCTTGATTCGCCCTACTTCGAGCATCTCCGGCGTAATGTCCATAGCGATGATGCGCGTTCCTGGACCAGAGCGGCGAATCACTGCAATGGAGAGGTCGGCTGTCCCGGCGCCCAGGTCAAGTCCCAGTTCTCCCGTTCCCAGCGCCAGGTAACGCGCGGCAAATGCACGCCAGCGTCGATCTAGTCCAAAACTCATCAGGCGATTCATGAGATCGTAGATACGCGCAATCCGCCCGAAAAGATGCTGCACATAGGAGCGTTTGCCCCCGGTCTCGCGGAACTTTTCCTCTAAAGTGATCTTTGTAGTCATGACGTCAACCCCTATAGTGCCGCTATTACAATGCCTAACGCCAGCATCACCCCAAACTGCAGGTGCAGCGCCGAAGTTCGCTTGATGCCGATGGCGAATGCCCTGCGCTCAGTTGCGGTCAGAACAGAGCGCACATTGCTAAACGCCAGGGGGAATGTGATCCAGACGGCGAGGCTGTAGAGCGGCAGCAACCTCAGTAAGACAAAGAGGCTCACTGCCACGTAGCTACCTATCAGCAGAAATGCATGGTAGCGCTGGCCAAACACCTGGCCAAATCGCACGGGTAACGTTCGCTTTTGTACCGCCAGGTCGTCTTGATAATCGCGCACATTGTTCATGTTGAGAATAGCCGTGACCAAAAAGCCAACCGGGACGCTGGCCGCGAAAGCCTGCCAGGACCAGTGAGGAATCTGCACGTAATAGGCACCCCATGTCATCAGGAATCCCATCGCCAGGTAAACCAGGATATCACCAAGCCCACGCGTAGCGAACTTGAACGGCTTTGCGCTGTAGAAGTAGGCTATCGCCATACCCACTATCCCAAACAGGATGATTGCAGGGCCACTCAGTAAGATCAGCGCCAGGCCAAAAGCGGCGGCGATCACAAAGCTGCCGGCACCGCCTGCAAGCACCTGAGCCGCCGTCATTTCGCGACGAAAGATAACCGTACTGGAACCCAGTGACTCGGGGCTATCCAGCTCATAACGGTAATCGAAGTATTCGTTGAAGTAATTTGCTCCTACCTGTAGAAACAGGGATGAGCACAAAGCCGCCAGAAAGTTCAGCAGGTGAAATGTGCCATCGTAGGCCGCCACTGCTGTTCCAACCAGGACTGGACTGACACTGGCAGTCAGTGAAAATGGGCGTGCAGTCTTCACCCAAACGTTCCACGAGACAGGCGGCGTTTTTCCACCTGCACGCGCCTGATCATCTCTCAAATTGGTATCTCTATCAGCCATCTCTCTTCGCTCTTCACTACTTGTTATTGTTCGCTATATATAAGCATAGTGCGGTTCAGTCAAAAAGGCAAATTGGCCAATTTGATACGCAGCGTCTTTGCTACCCAACCCCATATGTGAAAACATGGTGCGCAACGAAGTTAAACACCGTCGCAACCACCAGCGCCATCGCCTGCGCAAACAGTGCCGGTATATGCAACACATGCAACAACGAGAACGAAATCCCAAGCGTCACCAGGGTTCCACCCACGCTCGTCACGTGGTAGCGCATACAGCGCGCCTGCCATGCGCTACCACGATCATGCAGTTGGCGGAACGTAAATCGGTCGTTAAGCATAAAGTTTACAAGAATGGACACCTCGGTGGCTATGACGAAAGCGATTGCATAGGCTAGCAGGCGGTTGACCGGCCACCCCAAAGCATAATATGCGCACGAGAAGCAGACCAGGTTTACAACTGCTCCAAACCCACCTACGAGTAAAAAGCTGAAGAGCCGCTTAAGCATCTCATGAGTTTTTTCTGGGCCATTGTGTATAATCTGAGTTATCATATTGCACCTGTACTAGTCAAAATGCTTGACACTCGGCCATATAGCTTTCATTGATGTCTTCAAATGAAGGCAGACATACACAGGGAGATTATTTTCCGCCGGCATGCAGTACTTACATGTGATCGTACCGGCCTGTGTGACGCTCTCGAATACTGGCTGCAGGGCGTCGAGTTGATAGCCTATACCGATCACGACCGCGCCCGTGCACTTTCCCGGCCCCCACAGGTAGTAAGTGTTATGCCCGCTGATGGCCTGGGGCAGGTGATACTGTGGGCCGAATAAGTCGACGGCTCCGGCCTCACCATAGTTTTGCGTGAGGATGCAGGCTTCTGCCTGCTCATCCTGCGGCAGGCTATGATAGACCTGTGCCACGGTCGCAACCATCGTATCCCACCCGAAGCGGTCCGCCAGTTGCTGGGGCAATTGCCCGGTTGCGCGGTTCTCTACCTTGATGCCTGCATTTCCACCTATGATTGCAGTCGCACGACCGTATATGGATGGGGGAAGTATAGGCATCGCTATAGGCGCCAGCAGCAGGCCCAAGAGCACCAGCAGGGTAATGTACACCGGCCTTACCCAGTACCAACGGCGTTCGCGCACCACGCGCTCAACCACCAGCGCCCCCGCGGCAAACAGCATCGGATATGCCGGGGCCAGAAAGTACAGCTTGGCGCGGCTGATGGTAAACAACACAAACAGGATGACAAATGTCCATCCTAACGCTCTGTACGGTGTCCGGTTGAAGAAGTAGTAATACAGTCCTGCAAGCCAGAGTGGAAGCGTCAGGGGATTCATGCCCAGTACCTGCTGGTAGAGAAATCCAAGTACCGAAGCAGGGTTAGCATGCCCATTGGTATAGCTGCTCCAGAATTCGAGCGTGGGCCAGCCATTTGCAGCGTTCCAGAGCGCGTACGGAACCAGGAAAGCCAAGGCTATTGCGCCACCGATCCAGGCCCACTTGTTCAACAGGTACTTGCGCTGGGGCGTCAGCAGCAGCCCGGTGACAATGGCGAAGCCGAACGTGAGTATGGTGATCTTGGTCATCAGCCCAATGCCCGCCACCAGCCCGAAGAGGAGCCACAGCTTCGGCTGGTCCCGCTTGATCAGGCGGATCAGAATGTAGACCGCGAGCACCCACCATAATTCATCGAACGAGTCCATCGAGAAGAGCGAGCCGATAGCAAGAAATGTGGTTGCGACCAGGCTTGCCAGCGCTGCAAGGCACTGCGCGAAACGGCCCCCTCCCAGTTCCCTGGCCATCAACCCGGTCAGCGCCACCAGCAGCGCGCCTGCCACCGCGGGCAGAGTATGATAGGCTACCAATGAGTCGCCAAAAACGTTGTGGACGAAGGCCGCCAGCAGAGCTATCAGCGGTGGGAACTCCACGTAGCCAAACGCAAGGTGCTTACCGGCATCGATGTAGTAAAGCTCATCCCTGAAAAACCCATAGTTTGCGCTTGTGGCAAGGTGCACCAGGAATGTGATCAGCGCCAGGTAGATCAGCAGCGCTGTGTCGCTTACCAGTGTTTGCCGCGAGATCAACTTCTTTTGCGAGCCCAAGAAAGATTTTGGTGAGTTTACGTATACAGCCATTTGATTGCCTCCTTTGTAAGAAAAGGTATTTGTTTCATCGCACATTGCAAGTGTATCCAGGGAGGAGGCGAAATGACGTGTGCCAGGTGGACTATTTCTAACCACCAGAAGTACGATTTGGGAACGACCGTTAAAAGGGATGATTAGCCATTGGTCATGTGCCCTCTGGCTAACCGGTTTGTGAGGTATGGCACTTTGTTTTACACTCAGCTTTCGGGTACACTATTCATACTGGTTGTGTAGATCACTGACTGGTAGCATGCTATGACGACAAAAAAGACACTCGCACACATCAAAAGCTCTTCAACGGAACAGCCCTACCGGAGGCGAGGCTGGACCTGGTGGCTGATACCGAGGCCCTTTGACCTGATGTCATCCCTGCTCTACATCGGTGTGCTGGTACCTTTCCTCTACAGCTTTGTAACCCAGACCGGTTACAATCCGGCTCTGACCTCCTGGCAAGTCGTGCTGATGATCGTCGCCATCATGCTCTTGCTTGCCGTGGACCGCCTGGAGTACCGCCTCTATGGCGAGGAGACGCCACCGAGAGCCGCCATTTTCATGCTGGCAGCACGCATCGCTTTAATAGAAGTGGTAACGTGGCTCGATAAGATCCAATACTCACCATTTCTCTACCTGATTGTGCCCTTTCTGGCCTGCCTGTACTTTGGAGAAATTGTTGGCTATTGCCTGACTATCCTCGCCTGGATTGCGTATTTCATCGAACATTTTCATTACAATCCTCACTGGTTGAGCAACGGTACGGAACTGCACTATCTGGTCCTCTTCACGGTGGGACTCGTTCTAGTGATAACCATAGCTCGTGTTGTGAATAAAGAGAAAGCCAGCCGCGCGCGTGCCGAAGAACTGCTCGCCGAATTAGAGGTATCGCACCAGCAATTAAAAGACTACGCCGGGCAAGTAGCCGAACTGGCGACTACGAGGGAGCGCAACCGCCTTGCCCGTGACATTCATGACACCCTCGGTCACTATCTGGCGGTGATTAACGTGCAGCTTGAGAAGGCGCTGGCCTTCCGCGCCAAGAAGCCCCGGGAGGCAGACCAGGCAGTAAGCGATGCGAAGCAATTAGCCAGTGAGGCGCTGCAGGACGTGCGCCGCTCGGTGAGCGCCCTGCGGGCAACCGGGGAATTGCCGGAGCTTATCCCGTCCCTTGCGACGCTGGTGGAACGTGTGCGCAGTGGCCACTGCCTGGTTGAGCTACATATAGAGGGCAGCGAGGATGGCTTCTCAAAGCCGGGCCTGCTGACGCTCTACCGCGCGGCGCAGGAGGGGCTGACCAACATCCAGAAACATGCAGGAGCGAGCCACGCCTGGATTGAATTGCACTTTGGAGAACAGGAGGCGACGCTGTCCCTGCGCGATAACGGGCGTGGTTTCGATCCACTCGGACAGCAACATTTACAACCAGGACGCGAGGGCGGCTACGGCCTGCAGGGATTACAGGAACGCCTGGAGCTCGTCGGGGGGAGTTTGAAGGTCGAAAGCGCGCCAGGCGCGGGAACCTCTCTTCGAGTTACAGTGCCGAGGGATGGGTAATCGTTTTTCTCATCAGAATTTCTGAATACTCCTTCGTAAATTGCTTTCTTCCCTCGAACGCCACTCGTAAGTACACAACTATGTGCCTACTCTCGTTGTAATATATGAGTGCTCAATTTAACTCACCTAAACGATTTCATGTGCTTCTTAGTCTGGAGTATTGTATTACATGTCCTGGACACCATTAGCAGAACGATTCTCGTCCCTACCACTTATTCTCGCGGGCCCCATGCTGCGGCGCACTGAGCCTCGTGCTGTCAGCGTATGGCTCGCGTTGAAGGAATCCCGGGTGGTCACACTGCGCATTTATGGAAGAGATACAGAGGGAAAGCTGGTTCAGCGGCTGGAGAGAACACGTCATACCATTCGCCTCGGCGACCACCTGCATATTGTGACCGTCACAGCCCGTCCTGAAAACGAGCACGAGCAGTTGGCCTGGGGTGAACTCTACTACTATAATCTTTTCTTTCAATCTGACAGCGCGCCTGGAAGTCACGAGGCACAGCCACTTGCTGATCTCGATACGCCGGGCATTCTCACTATCAATCCTTCATCGGCTGATCTGCTCCAGCGTTTGATCTACCCGGGGCATCCACTTCCCAGCTTCGTCTTGCCGCCTGAAGATTTGAACCGGGTTAAACTACTGCATGGCTCGTGTCGCAAACCGCACGGGGTCGGCAAGGAGATGCTATCGGCAATCGATGCCATGATCGAGGGTGCGGCGGGCAATCCCGCAGAGCGCCCCCAACAGCTTTTTATGACGGGCGATCAGATCTATGGTGATGACGTAGCTGCATCGCTCTTATTTACGCTAATCGATGCAGGCGATTTCCTCCTGGAAGGAAACAAAGAAGAGGTGCTGCCGCTGGTGCATAAACCTGCTCGCATGCTGGCACCCGGGCAACGTACGGAGATAGTGCGCAACAAAGCGCTGTTTACCACGACCACGCCGCAAAACCATCTGCTCTCCTTCGCGGAATACGCCAGTATGTATCTTTTTGCCTGGTCGGATGTGCTCTGGCCAGGCGACTTGCCCGGCGCTGAAGATGTGTGGAGGATCTATCCAGAGGCGCGACCCCAGCCCGACTCACAGCAGAAAGCAGAGGCCACATACAAGGATCAGATGGATAGGCTGCGCGAGTTTCGCTCTACCTTGCCTCAGGTGCGCCGGGCGCTGGCGAACATCGCTGTGTACACGATTTGTGATGACCACGATGTCACCGATGACTGGTTCCTGGATGGCGCATGGTGCCGGCGGGTCCTGGTCAGTTCCCTGGGGCGTCGTATAGTGCGCAATGCACTGCTGGCATATGCGCTCTTCCAGGCATGGGGCAACACGCCAGATCAATTCGATGCGCCCAACGGTCTCGCCTTGCTCAATACTCTTGATACCGGGCGTTGGGAAGAAGAGGATACGATTGCCGCAATCATCGGCTTGCCTGTCTCCTTTGAAGGAAGGGGCGAATTATCCCATTCAGAGCGGGCACTCCGGTGGAACTACACATTTTCGGCTCCTCGCTACCAGGTGATTGTAATGGATACTCGCACCCACCGTTACTATCGATCCCCTAACGATTTTCCGGGACTGCTGGCCCCTGATGCTATAGAGAATCAAATAGTCGCAGCTGAGCGTAAGGATGCAGATGTTACCATCATTATTTCGGCTGCTCCCGTGCTCGGTGTGGGATTTATGGAGGCTATCCAATATTGGAGCCGGCTGCGCATCAAAAATAATTATGCGTACGATCGCGAGGCGTGGAATCTGCAGCGGGAAACCTTTCAAAAATTTCTCAGCACTGTTAGTAACATGGAACGGGTCATCTTTCTCGCTGGGGATGTCCATTACGCGTTTGCTGCGAGTTTGGAATACTGGGATGTCGCGAAATCTAAGACGGCCAAAATGATCAACTTCACCTCCAGTTCCTTACGTAATGAATGCTCAAGTTCCCAGATGGCCATGCTCGCCGTCGGCTACCCTTACCTCTACAATCTATTAAGACACTCTCAAATGCCAACGGAGGATTTCTTTGCCTGGGATATCGTGGCTGTTAACCGGCATATCCTGCAAAAAATGCTAAAAATTATACAGTCAAGGATAATCCTGTTCTGGTGGGCGGTGCCAAGGTTGATAGACGCGAGGAGATCCCCTGGTGAGATTGTATTGCCAGCAGAAGGATGGCCTAAGGGGGCATTCAAAGATATGCCTCCCAATAGAAGCTATCGCTTGCACTATCTTCCCGACATGATGAACCCCACAGGCGCTCGCGAGGTGAGCATTGACCAAAAACAGCCATACCCCATGTTACCGGCCGGGCTGGGTTTCAGGCTGAAACGCGTGGCTTTAAGAGTAATAATCTTTGTGGATTCACAACTGGCCAGGGGCAGGCGCAGGCTGGCGAGAAGGTCACTGGCTGCTCAACAGGCTTCTGAAATGCTTCCCAGGGGTACTCATCATATTGTACACGGGTCAATAAAGGGTGCAGAACGCGTAGAGCGCAGATTGGAAAAGCGCAGAAATAAACTAACGGATGCGCTCTTCCACCGCGAGGAGTGGCTGAGCCGAGGGAAAGCCGGCGCATATATCATCGGGTATGCCAACATCGGTGAAATCGGTTTTGATTGGAGCCCAGAAGAAAAACAGGTGTTTCAGCGTCTGTGGTGGTGGCATCCCGACAATCCCGATGGGCCTACCCTGGCAACTGAGTATCGCGATACGCTCGAACTTCCCGAGCCTGGTGCTGCTCCGCCACTCCCATAGGACTATTATCTTCCCTCTGCTACAAGCACCCTGCATAAGCGGCGGCATTCTGCCTTCCACTGAACAGATGGATTTCCATGCATAAAAAAGCGGGCACTGACAATGGTGGAGGGAGGAATTCAGTACCCGCTCCAGGGAGAGAGATTGGCATTGGCCTGATCTATTCCCGGTAACAAGCAGGGCGTTCACCGCTCATTGCTCTTATATGTATTATTACGCTGGCGAGTTACATCACACCCTCACCAATGAGATTACCCTGCATGCAAGAGCAGGCCGATGCCCACGCCGGCCAGGGTGCCAACGGTGACTATTGCCAGAAATTCGAGGCCAGCACGCACCGGACTCTTGGGGGTATAACGGGCTTTCACGGCTCCCAACACCAGGGCGGTCACCGCCGTGAGACCGTACGCCCACCAGCGAACTTGCGGCAGGGAGAGCAGCACCGGAATGGTGGGGATAAGCCCGCCCACCAAAAAGGAGATGCCGATCTGTACCCCTTGCAGCCACGGACTGATCCGCTCCTCTGCTACCACCCCCAGTTCGTCATGCACCATCGCACGGTGCCAGCGTTCATCGTTGGCAGTCAGATGGTTAACCACGCGGTCGAGGAGTGGACCACTGAAGCCCTTGCCCTGGTAGATTGCACGTAGCTCCGCTCGTTCCTCCTCCGGCTCATGTTTGATCTCATAGCGTTCGGTGGCGATGCGCCGATCGAGCACCTCCTGCGCAGTGCGTGCGGAGAGATAGCCTCCAAGGGACATGGAAATCCCACCGGCCAGCACCTCGCCAAGGACAATCAACGCCAGGTGAGTGGGCGCAACCCCACTGACTACCATGAGAAACACCAGCGTGGTGACCAGGCCATCGTTCAGCCCAAAGACGATCTCGCGCAGCCAATCACCTCTATGAGGATGTTGCTCATTGATCTGTTCCATTGTAATCTATTCTCATCTTCTTTGTATGTTCGTACTGAATCATCCAGGACAGGCCGCGTATAAAGCGGGGCCTGTTTTGTGATACACTTATCCTGAACCATACCCAAATGCCCACCGCTTCATAAAGTTAGCAACTACTAGTAATTATACTAGCCATGCAGGACTAATTTATCACATCTCCTGCTCGAATGCACCCGGGAGGAAAAAGCAAGCCATGACCGGCGAACACCAGGAACAAGCCGCCCCCATACGCGTGCTGGTCGTCGATGACCAGCGTCTCATGCGCGACGGCATTGCCTCACTGCTGGAAATCCAGGAAGGCATTGTAGTCGTGGGTATGGCTTCTAACGGCCAGGAGGCCATAGAGAAGGCTGTGGCCTTGCATCCCGATGTGATCTTGATGGACCTGCGTATGCCTGTGATGGATGGGGTCTCGGCAACGGCCCAGGTGCGTAGCCAGTTGCCAGACTGCCAGGTGCTCATGTTAACTACATTCGACGACGAGGGGTATATTGCAGAAGCCTTGCAAGCGGGAGCCAGTGGCTATCTGCTCAAAGACATTCCCGCACCTGACCTCGCCAAGGCGGTGCAGGCGGTACACAGTGGAATATACCAGTTTGCCCCATCCGTTGCCGGTAAAATGATGGCTTCTCTTAGCAGGCCGGATAGCATGCATCCTCCCGTCTCCAAAGAGAGCAGTAAAGAATCTTCTCCTGCTTTCGCCTCTCACTCGCTCGACCTGACCAATCGGGAAATCGAGGTGCTGCGCCTGATAGCCAAAGGCGCAACAAATCGAGAGATTGCTGACCAGCTGGTCGTCAGCGAGGGCACGGTGAAGAATCATCTAAGTAGCATCCTCAGTAAAATGGGGGTGCGAGACCGCACACAGGCGGCTCTCAAGGCAAGAGAACTTGGGTTGGCTTAAGCCATTCATTTAAACACATCCACTCATTTAAACACATCTATATGGCCTCATGCACGAATAGTCGGAAAATACTTTATTTACATTCATGCGCCTTTCGTTACGCTGTGGATGTGACAATAAGTACTAGTTATGTAATCCCTTTTTTTTGCCAACGTATAATTACATGGATGTGTATTGAGAGCAGCGGAAACTGAGGGCGAATGATGATGAGTGTATCGTTTGAGAAGCTGACCGGCATAACGCTCGGGAACTACCATTTGGAACAGTACATAGGGCAAAGTAAGATAGGACCCATTTTTCTTGCCCGCGCTGATGCGACCACCACGTATCTCTTACGCTTCCTGACCGGAACGATGAGCCTGCCAGCGAAGGATTACGAAGCCTACCTGGAGCGCTTTCAGTACCAGGCCGGCAGGATTGCGGCCCTACAACACCCCTACATCCTCCCTTTGCTTGACTATGGAGCCTATCGCGGCCTGGCATACCTGGTCTCACCACGTCTCCCCATGCGCTCACTGGGGACTCGTCTTGCCAGGAATGGACCGCTGGATATCGTCACGGCTGGTCGCTACCTGGATCAGATCGCCACTGCGCTGGAATATGCCCATGAGCATGCTGTTCTGCATGGCAGCCTCTCAGTAGACTGTATTTTCATCCGGCTTGATGGGCACCTGGTCGTGGCAGACTTTGGTGTTAGGAGCCTGGTTGAGCTGCAGCAACAAGACACACAAAGAGGCCTGCTAGATGAGTGGAGTATGGAGTCTGCTCCTGAGCAACTGCTGGGCAAGCCTGCTGGGCCTACTGCTGATGTGTACGCGCTGGGGGCAGTAATCTATTATCTCTTGACCGGCACACCCGTGTTCTCTGGCAGCACGCTTGACGAGGTGATCCAGCAGCACCTGTATGCTTCCATCCCACCGCTCATCCAACTACGCAGCGACTTGCCCGCGGGACTCTATAGCATCCTGGCCCGCGCACTGGCGAAGGATCCAGCCCAACGGTTTCACCAACCGGGGGCGTTGGCGAATGCCTATCACCACATTGTTGCTCCTAATAACCGCACACGCATGCCGTTTGTAGTCTTCCCTGTACCTTCTTCCCAGATGCAGCAGCAGTTTATGGCAGCAGATTCACAAGCGGACACGCCGTTTAGAGAACAGGAGTGGAGTTCCAACGGCACGTCAAATGCTGAGCCTATGCCTGCCGCGCAGCATCCTGCCCGCCAGAACTCTATGCCACACTCACTGCATGGTTTCCCCGATGCCAATTTCGTGAGCCTGCGTGACAGCCCTCGACCAGAATTAATGCGCCGGTTGCGGCAGAAGAACACGCGGCGCACTGCACTAATCTCGGCATTCATTGCCCTGATGGTAGTTGTCGCCAGTACAATTGGCATCACGCTGCTCGCGCGGAACAGAAGTGCAGCGCAGAAGGCTACGGGACAGGTGACTTTCTTTACAAATCCAAATGAGTCGACCCTTCAGACTGATGCTCTCAATATCGCCTTGCGTGGCCTGGACGCTCCTCCTGCTGGCAGCAGCTATGACGCCTGGCTCATTAACGTGCAGACAGAGCAGGTCACGGCCCTGGGCACGCTAAAAGAACACCAGCAGAGTTGGACCTTGCCCGTGCCCTATACGGATGCGAACAGGAATCTGCTCGCAACCGGAGCGAAGCTGGAAGTCACCCAGGAACAGGGCGCGGTCAAGGTTCCCACCGGCACAGTGATCCTCACCGGCAGCTTCCCTCCACAAGCCTTTGCGCATATTCAACACCTGCTCGTCAGTTACCCCGATACGCCGCGAAAGATTGGCTTGCTGGTAGGAGCCCTGGAGCAAACCCACCTGCTGGGTATCCAGGCAGCAGTCTTGCAGAGTGCCACAACCAGCCACAATACAGTCGCGATTGGCTGTATTGCCCAAAGTCTGATCGATATTATTGAAGGGAAACATGGCTCGCACTACCAGCCGCTTGATGCCACTTGTTTTCAGCAGGATGTCACGGCAACCGGTGATGGCTTTGGCTTGTTGACCAAAGGCGGCTACTTGACAGGGGCGGAAGAACACGCCTCTCTGGCGATCAGCCAACTGGACGCGACGAGCGGGATGCACCAGCACGCAGCCCTACTGGATATCGCTCTTACGAATATCACCGGTTGGGTGACGACGATTGATCAAGATGCTCTGCTCCTGCGCGCGAACCCGGCGAACCTGACACCCGTACAGGCAATCGTGACGCTGGCTGACACTGCCTATCATGGGATTGATACGAATGGTGATGGACAGATTGACCCGGTCGTGGGAGAAGCAGGCGCTCTCACCGCCTACCAGCAAGGGCAGTTAATGGCAACGCTATCGCTCACTCCTGGCTAGAGCATCAACCAGGGCGCAATTCACTGCGCCCTTACCTTTTATTGACCAGAACAAAGCGGCTATAACTGTGCTATAATATACACCATATATACTCTTCACAGCTCTGCTTATATGCATTTTGTATATTCCGCATAGTACACTTTTTCCTTGCTAGCATCGTGTAGCAGATAGAGACCATCGGTTGGTTGGCAAGGAAATAAAGGGGCATATAGAACAGGTTTCCAAGAGGTGTACCGGGCATGCAACAGGTCATTTTCCGCCTCTTAGGTCCACCGGAGATTCGCTACAAAGAACAACTCGTCAAGATCCCTCGCCGGCGTTCGCGCGCCCTGCTGTATTACATGGTCTGTACACATACGCCCCAGCCGCGTGAGCGATTGCTTGCCCTCTTCTGTGGAGAAATAGATGAAGAAAGCGCACGTCACACTTTTAAAACATTGCTTGCTGAAGTGCGTGCCCTGCTGCGTGGTTTCGATTCTACAATCGAATGGATCACTGGCGAGGGAGACCAGCTCACGTTTAATCCCCTTGCTCCTGTCTGGCTCGACACGGAAATCTTCGAAAAAGCGACGGCCACCACTTCACGCAACTTGAACCAGGCCATCAATCTGTATCGTGGCGACTTCCTTGACGGGTTTTTCCTCAAGGATTCTCTGGGCTTCGAGGCCTGGGTACGCAGTACGCGAGATCATTTCCATCATATTTACCTCTCTGCCCTTCGTCACCTCGCAGAGCTTTACGAGTCAGAAGACCAGCTAGAACAAGCGATTACCTGCACCCAGATGGTGCTTACCGCCGATCCCTTATCAGAGGAAGCCCATGCTCGCCTTATGGGCCTCTACTGGACGGCAGGCGAGCGAGTAGAGGCGCTACGTCAGTATGAGAGACTCTGCATCGTACTTGCTAAGGAGCTTGCAGTGAAACCTTCAGCTTCCACACGGGCCCTCTACGAGCAAATTGCGCACAGCAGCAAATGGCCTCCCGCCGCTAAATCCCTTTCTCCAGTTTCCCGCTTGCAGCCAAAGGAGGCACAAATAGGACCGTCGCCTGCTCCAGCTATAGGCGAGCCTTCAGAACTACCAGTATCGCCTTTTGTTGGCCGCACAAAGGAACTGGCATGGCTGCAGCGTCAGCTGACCGGCCCAGCAAACTACCATCCGTTGTTGCTTATTCAAGGCCAAGCAGGTATCGGCAAGAGCCGTCTCATCCAGGAAACACTGAGACGATTCTGCTCTTCCTGGATTATCCTGCAAGGTACATGCCAGGAGATCGAGCGCGAGTACCCTTATCACGCCATTGTTGAGGCGTTACGCCAGGGACTTACAGAGGAAGATTTGACTCAACTCAACCTGCCGAGGCCCTGGCTAACACAGATTGCCCAGCTTATTCCAGACCTGCTTCAATCTGACACCACTGCGCTGGAACTAAGTCCCATCGAACCAATCATCCTGGCTGATGCATTAGTGGCGCTCTTCAATCAACTTGCTCATCCTCAACGGCCTTTGCTTCTTGTACTTGACGACCTGCATTGGGCTGATACAACCACCTTAGCACTTCTAGGGCACCTGGTACGCCATGCACGGCAAGGCAGCGTTTTTCTCCTGGGTACCTTTTGTAACGCTATAGCGGGAGAACGGCTGGCTCCGTTACGACAGAGCGCATATCGCCAGCATGCCCTGGTTGAACTTGCCCTTTCTCCCTTGCAACCCGAAGATATATCCGAACTCGCGACACTCTTCCTTTTCAGGCATTACACATCTACCGGGCGGGCAAAGGACAGCGAATTTCTGGTTAACTGGTGCTGCCAGCGAAGCGAGGGAAATCCTTTCTTTGCAGTTGAATGGCTCTCCCTAGCGGTAAGAGAGCGTGGTGCAGGGCAAAATTTACCCGACACCCTCATACCAGAACCGGTCGAAACACTGATCAAAAACCAGTTGGGACTATTAAGTCACGATGCCACTTCCTTACTGACTGCAGCAGCTTTTCTAGGCATGCCATTTAACCTTTTGACCGCCGCAGCATTGATGGATTTCGATAAATGTACTACTATAGCTGCCAGCGCTGAGCTCATCAAGAGGGAACTCGTCGTCGAGGCTCCTGCTGCTGGTAGTGGGTATTACACCTTTACACATCGCGCAGTGAGAGATGTTATTCTCTCAACAATGAGTACGACGCAGCGGCACCTTCTACAACAGCTCTCGAAAGCCTTGTAAGCCAAAGCGGCAGCCACTGTAGAACAGTTGTAGCCCTGGTTACCTCTTCTGCAACCTTTGTGTAACCTTTTTGCAACGATATTGTGACACCTCTTGGGTAAACTCTTTCTTATAAAGAACCCAGGGGCGCATGTTGGCTTCCTTTTTTGGAGGGTTTCATGGTGGTTCCCCATAGCAACCAACAACTTGCTCTTTTTGGAGACGTCAAAGTTCAACGTTGGCCCTGGTCCATTGAGCGAGACAGCGACCTGGACCACCCATATGTCACTGCCGGTAATCGCGTTTATAGTGTAGCCACTCAGCATGGCGAGTTTCCAGAAATCGGTTGGCGTCAGCCAAGCGAAATGTCGGGAGTCTGGGATCATCCCATCAAATTACTGGATGGTTTCTGGCTTGGAATCACTTTTGGACAACCTGATCTCGTTGGCCCTGGTGGTAAGATCCAGTGGCTTACACAGGCCAGTCGCTGGCACATCACTCCTGGCCAGGTAGAGATCACCTATCGATTACCAAAGCTGGAGGCTATCCGGCGCGAATATGGGGTGGATGATCACGAGGGAATGCTGGTACGCCTGGAATTAATTAACCAGAGCCGGAAAAAGTTACCTTTGACCTTGCATTTCCTGGCGCGTACAGATCTCCGCTCAGCGTGGCTGGGAGAAAATCGCTTGACCTGGCGCGATGGACGAGATGAGGCGGTTTACCTGGATGAACTTGCATGCATCGCTGCCTATAACACGGTCAATCCCGTTTACGTGCTCTTTGGCGCGCAGAGACGACCGTCAGCGGTAGCAATTGGAAGCGAATTCTGGGCTACTAAACAGACCAAGGGGCAGGGAATTTCCGGTCACCTGGGCTACCTGCTGAACCTGCCCGGCGGAGCTTCGGAGGAGGTGATTTTTATCATTGCCGGCTCAACACGCTCCAGCGAAGCAGCACTAGCGACTTTTCAGCGCTTACAAGCTGCGCCTGATGAATTGTGCGCACGACAGCGTCAACGCTACCTGCAGGTCATAGAGCGCTGTGCACTCCACAGTGACGACGAACTGGTAGACACAGCTTTTGGTTGGGCCAAAATCAACTTGCAAATGTTAGAGCGCAATGTGCCCGGCATCGGTCAGGGACTCGCTGCCGGACTCCCTGACTTCCCCTGGTGGTTCGGTACAGATACAACTTATACTACACTGCCATTGGTTGCTTCCGGCCAATTTGAACTTGCCCTGGCTTCTCTACGCAATCTTGCACGTTACAGCCAGGCCATTCACAACGATGGTAGAGTAGTCTACGAAGTCCTCACCCAGGGGCACGTACACGATAATGGTCATCTCGTCGAGATACCTCTCTTTGTACGCGCGTGCTATCACGCATTCCGCTGGACGGGTGATCGAGACTTCTTGCAGGAGCTTTACAGTTTCTGCAAGCGCGGTCTCCTCGACGTGGTGTTAGGAACACACGACCTGGAAGGAAATTTATGTGCCACTGGTAAAGGTCTCGTGGAGACGCGTGAGCTGCAGCATAGTGGCGGTTTTAAGACGCTGGATATCGCCGCCTATACTTACGAGGCGTTGCTTTGCCTGGCAGAACTGGCCGAGGAGGTCGGCGATGCCGCCATCGCTCCTGAATTGCGGGAGAAAGCGCAGCGCTTACGTGATATCGTCAACACCTCCTGGTGGATCGAAGAAGAAGGTCTGTATGGTGATATCTACACATCGGCAGAAGCTTTATCTTCATCGCACCAGGCGCTGCGAGCCGAAAAGCCGTTATGGCAGCCTGGAGATCTTGTTGAACTGGAGCATAGTGAAGCTATTCTTGAACGCTTTGCTGAACAGTATCAGTTCAATAGAGAAGCCCTGGAACAGGAACGTCCCTGGCTCTTGAAGCATATGATCGCGGCTACGCCGATGGAAACAGGCCTGGCCTCTCCAGAACATGCAGAACAAGCCTTCTCGCGTCTCGAATCTAACGAGTTCAATGGCCCCTGGGGGATTTACTTAAATCCCGAGACCGAAAGGGTAACGATGACGTTGCCCAATGGTATCATGGCCACCGCCGAGGCACAGTACCGGCGCATCGATCAGTCTCTGGCTTACAGTCACAAAATTGCAGCCTTGCTCTCGCAAAGAATGCCCGGCGCATTCAGCGAAATCTCACCGGATGGAGGGTGTTTCATCCAGGCCTGGTCAAGCTATGGCATTATCTGGCCGGTGGTTCACTACTTTCTAGGATTTCGACCAGATGCCGCAGAACACCGCGTTCGTTTCATCCCTCATCTTCCCAGCACCTGGCATACTGCACGTTTGCAGGATGTGCGTGTAGGTTCGGCCAGCATGAACCTGCTGGTGGTCAAAGCCGAGCGGGAAATACAGGTAATCCTGGAAACAAGTGATCCATTGTATGAAATCACCCTCGGATATACGTGTACTGTAGAGAAGAGACCTCGTAGCGTTACGCTGAACGGAAAACCTGTCACTTTTCGTATGGATTGCGTTGACGACCATTCAAAGGAGAATGGACACCCAACCTGGTGCATTGTGCAGGCCTCCTCCACACGAGGCCTACACCGTTATGAGTTATTTGTAACCTAGTAATGTTTTTGTGTCGCCTCACTGCATGCGTAGTGTGTGCAGTTGCTAGCTCAACATTACAGAGTAGTGTTGTGACTCGTTGATGAGCCACAATCAGGAGGTTCGTTATGAGACGGCTAATTGCATCTCTTACACCCGTATTCCTTATCTTCACACTAGTTTTGGCCGCCTGCGGTGGCGGCAGCAGCGGTAGCAGTAGCAGCAGTGGCGGCGTTAACCAGCAAGGCCTCGCCGGCGGCAACAGCTTCATCAGTTGCCCCAGCAGTCCCAATACCACTGCCGCCGCACCAGAGAGTGGCACCGTCACCCTCACCGTCTCCGGCTGGTCTTCGACCCCTGCCGAGGATGCGCTCGTCCAGCAAAACCTACAAAACTTCGAGACGTCACATCCCAACATCAAGGTCAACTGGTCGCCTATCCCTGGTGATTACCCCACCAAGATGCGTGCCAATGTCGCCAGCGGCACCGTCCCCGATGTCTTCTACCTGCAACCGGGCATGTCCAGTGAGTATATCGGCTCAGGTAAGTTGCTTAACCTGTCTCCCTACATGGCACGCGATGGGGTCAAAGCCAGTGACTATTATTCTGCGTTGACCAATCCATTTGTCTGCACCAGCGGCCAGGTCTACGGGTTGCCCAAGGACTGGAGCAGCCTGGGCGTCTTCTATAACAAGCAGATGTTCCAGGCCGCAGGCTTGTCTGCTCCGACTGCGAGTTGGACCTGGGACGACTTGAAGGCAGACGCACAAAAACTCACGAAAAATCCCGGCACGCCCAATTCGGTGTACGGCGTTGTCCTGTCCGCCGATGCGTCCCGTTGGGGCGCCTTCTTACTGGCAAATGGAGGTTCAGTCCTGAATAAGAATGGGACACAGGCCACCTTCAATAACCAGACCGGGGTCAGTGCGCTGGACTACTACGCGAGTTTTCTGAAGAATAACACTGGTGCTCTCCCTACGACCGTTGGGGCGCCGTGGAATGGGGATGCCTTTGGCAAACAACGAGCGGCCATAGTGATTGAAGGGAGCTGGCTCATCCCCTACATGACGACTACCTACCCGAACGTCCAGTATGGCATCTCACCCCTGCCGATGGCCCCCAACGGCAAGCGTGCGGACCTGACCTTCACGAATGCGTGGTCGGCCTCTTCGAGTACGAAGCATCCTGAGGCGGCCTGGGAACTGGTCAAGTACATGACAGGATCGACCGTACAGGCAAGCCAGCTCAATGCCGGCTTTTCCCTGCCGAGCTTGCAGAGCCTGGCCAATGTGCCCTACTTCACCTCGCATCCCGATGTCAAGGTGCTCTTCGATGCCGCGACCTATAGCTACGCGGACTACTACGGGCCGCAGGATTCCGCCATCCACACCGACCTGGCGAACGCGATACAGGAAGTGATGCTGGGCAAGCAGGATGCGCAGACCGCCTTGAATAATGCGGCAACCCAGGTGAATACCTCGTTGCAGGGAGGGTGACGGTCCTGGCAGCTTAGCCAGGTTGTGAAGCGCCGTTTCCTGAAGAGTAGAAACATACGCTGCATTACGCCTCAGCTCTCCTCGGGGCTGGGGCGTAATGTACAGACCAAAGAAAAAACACGTGGCATTTCGTCTCGATTGATGCTCGCAAGTCAACCAGAGATGCATGAGGGCCTATCACTCTTCCGATAGGCATAGTTAAGGAGGGCTTTTTATGGCTACAGAACCAGTAGGATCCTCCCTTGCTAGCGCTCCTCCGCTCACTGCGGAAGGACGGCAGATGCGTGGCATGCGAGGCAGACCAAAACGGCTTGGGCGTGACACGCTCACTGCCTACCTCTTTCTCACTCCCTACCTCTTCGTCTTGCTCGTCTTCCTCATCTTAACCTCGCTCTATGGGATCGGGCTCAGCCTCTTTCAGGTGGATATTGGCTTTACCGCGCCCCAGTTTGTGGGATTTCAAAACTATCAAAGGCTCTTTGAGCAGCTCTTCACTAACCCCGGCCTGAGCGTCTTTTGGATATCGATGGCCAATATCCTCAAATTTGTTATCGCGGTGGTGATCTGCCAGACTATCCTGGCGTTGATTTTGGCCTTGATCTTACAAGTAACGCTAGTTGGCAAGGGCATCTTTCGTACGATCTTTTACATCCCTGCCATCACCTCCTCGGTGGCGACGGCCCTGATCTTCCTCTGGCTCTACAATCCCGATGGCCTGATCAACTATCTGCTCTCGCTGGTACATATCTCCGGGCCGGACTGGTTGAATGATCCCCTGTTTGCCTTGCCCGCCCTGATGCTGCTCAACATCTGGACCACCGCCGCTGCGTTTATGATCTACTTCATGGCGGCCTTGCAGGATTTGCCCAAAGAGCTGCTCGAGGCCTCCGCGATCGATGGCGCCAATCGCTTCCAGACCTTCAGGTACATTACAGTGCCGCTCTTGCGTCCGACGATCTTCCTGGTGGTAGCCCTGGGTACCATCGGGAGCTTCCAGATGTTCGACCAGGCCAAGTTCATGACCAATGGGGGACCGCTCAACTCGACGCTGACCCCTCTGCTGGAGATTTACAATGCCGCTTTCCAGGATGCTCACTTCGGCCTGGCGGCGGCGATGTCGGTGCTCCTGTTCATTATCATTTTCATCGTGACGATCGTCCAGCGGCGCTTGATCGAGCCGAGCGCCAGTAATCGATAAGGAAGGAGCAAGCTCATGGCGCAAGTATCAACACAAGCAGCCGTCCAACCTGTAGAGGTGGCGCGCGAGGCGCGTCCCGAGCGACACATTAGCTGGTGGCACCTGATCGTGTATCTCTTCCTGGCTATCTTTACTATCACCTCGATCGGGCCGCTGATCTTTTCGTTTCTCTCCTCGTTCAAATCGATGTCGGAGGTGCTGATCTTTCCGCCGACCATCTTTCCACGTACCTGGATCACGACCAACTATACGACTGTCCTGGGCGATCCGGCTTTCCTGCGCTGGATCCTCAATGCATTCATCTACGCGTTCGCCGCTACGGTGCTCAATGTGCTTTTCTCGGGGATGGCCGGCTATGCCCTCTCGCGCCTGAACTTTCCGGGCCGGAACCTCATCTTCCTGGTGACCCTGGCGGTGATGATGATCCCCGCAACCGTGACGCTCATTCCTAAGTTTTTGGTCGTCAATGACCTGCACCTGGTCAACACCTACCTGGCGTTGATCCTGCCCGCGATGGTGCAACCATTCTCGGTCTTCATCATGGTGCAGTTCATGAAAGGGCTGCCCAAGGAATTGGAAGAATCGGCCAAGATTGATGGGGCCTCGATCTGGCGCACGTTCTACCAGATTATTCTGCCCCAGGTCAGGCCGGCGCTCGCCGCGGTGGCCATCCTGACATTCCAGGGGGCCTGGAATGACTTCTTGTGGCCCCTGGTTGCACTGGGGACGCGAGACATGTATACGCTGACGGTGGGGCTGTTCTACTTCAAGAGCACCCACTACACGGAGTATAGCCTGTTGCTCGCCAGTTCGATGTTCAACACCATTCCCATCTTGATCCTGTTCTTCATCTTCCAGCGCTACTTCATCGAAGGCGCCGTATCTACAGGCGTGAAGGGGTAATCTCTTGTCATCACGAGGAGGAGCTATCCGTTGCTAAGAGTAAGGGAGTCTCCTCCCGTGAACTGATTTCATAAGCATCAGAATTGGGAAAGGTTCAAGGTGGAAATCGTAAAACGACCCGTTTTCTCTCAAACAGACCTCGCTCTCGAGAGCGAGGTCTTGCATACCTTCTGGCATAATGCGCTGGCAGCGCTACAATCGTTGCAGACACCACTGGGCGTGACGGCCAGCGGCCGGGATGATCAATTTCACGCGATTTTTGGGCGTGACTCGCTCTGGACCGTGTTGCTTGCACTGGAGGCAGGCCGCTTACTGCAGGCGACAAAGATGCAAGACGAAAAGATATATACTCCCTCCCTCGCGTACCCTGTTGACTATCATACCTGGCTGCATGAACTGGCAGCAACCGTGCTGCGCGGGCTGGCGAGCCTGCAGGGGCGCGTTGTAAACGATGTCAACGAGGAACAGCCCGGTCGCATTATCCATGAATATTGGGATCCTGTGCCACAGCGGATGATTGTCGCCCGCTGGCCGGTCATCAATGGACGCTATTATGGGGCCTTTGACTCGACGTTCCTCTATGTCATCACGGCGGCACAGGTCGATGCATACTTCCATGACGAGGCGCTGCTGGAAGAACTCTGGCCACATATCGATGCAGCCTTGCATTGGATGCTGGCCTGGTCCGACCTGGACCAGGATGGGTTGGTGGAATACAGCAGGCGCAATCCGGAGGGGATTGGCCTGGCAAACGAGGTCTGGAAAGACAGCGCTGAAGCCGTCCAGCCAAGCGAGCATGAACCACTTCGCCATCCGCTCGCCTGGATCGAACTGCAGGGATATGCCTGGGCAGCTTATTCCAGTTATATCGAGCTGGCGGAGAAGCGACAGCGTCCCGACCCCACCCTGTACCGGGAAATCCAGCTGCGCATAGAGGGGCTCCAGCAGGGACTCCAGCGCTTCTGGCTCGCCAACGAACAGTATCCGGCAATCGCCCTGGATGGACGGAAACAACCCATCCAGGCTGTTTCGTCAAACCCGGGTCACCTGCTCTGGAGCGGCATCCTTAACAAAGAACAGACGGAGCAGGTCGGCCAGCGGTTGATGCGGCCGGATCTGCTCACGCCCTGGGGAGTGCGCACACTCTCTGACCAGGCCTACTACTACAACCCATTCATGTACCACTGTGGCGCGGTTTGGCCTTTTGATAATGCCGTGATCGCCGTTGGCCTGCAGCGCTATGGCTTCAACGTAGAGGCGCGTAGCATCGCTCAGCGAGTCCTGCAAGCCATCCATGCTACTAATGATCCCGTGGAGCTTTACATGGTGCTGCCTTCGCTCTGGATACGCTCGCCACAAATCCAGCAGGAATGGGTGCTGGTAGATTACTTCTACGCCAGCAGCATCCAGGCATGGACCGCGGCCGCCATACTCTACCTGGCATCACTGCTCCTGTACGGCTGACTACACCATCGCCCGCCGCATCGAGCGCGTGGCCCACACCAGCGAGAGCACTGTGAGCACGATAAAGATCGCGAAGGCTTGCTGCACTACAACATCGCCAGGATTGCCATTGATCAGCGCCCGCGAAGCATCTACCGCGTAGGCGAACGGATTCAGCCCGGCAATCTTCTGCAGCACGCCGGGGGCCAGCGTCAGCGGCAGGAAAACACCCGACAACAGCAACAGCGGCATAGCGAAAAGATTCTTGCTTGTAGCTCCGTGATAGGATAAGGCGTATTACATAGTAGGTACTCAAACGAGCACCTCCAGCAAAGCGTCAAGTATACTGAACCATACCCCATGGAGGAGCATAACATATATGACAACCAGGCAAGCAACGAAAATTCAAACCAAAGCCTACCCTGCCTCCCGGCAGTTGGCGACGGTGACGGACCTGACCTCAAAGGAGGCGCAGGCGGTCACGGAAGCCGTCAACCAGCTTATCGCCGATGCCTTCGCGCTCTACGTCAAGACCAAGAACTTCCACTGGCACCTTTCAGGCTCGCACTTCCGCGACTATCACCTGTTGTTCGACGAGCAGGCCGAAGCTATCTTTGAATCCATTGACATCATGGCCGAACGCGTGCGCCGTGTCGGGGGCACAACTATTCGCAGTATCAGCCATATCGGCCAATTGCAGACCATCGACGACGACAACGACGACTTTGTTCCGGCCGGTCAGATGATTAAACGGCTGATGGATGACAACGCGCACATCGCGCAGATGATCCGTGCAGCGATTGAAGTGTGTGACAAGCAACGCGACTCGGCGTCCAGTAACGCTTTGCAGGAGATTCTCGACGAAACGGAGCGCCGCAAGTGGTTCCTGTTCGAGATCATGCAGGGCCAGAGCAATACCGAGTGACACAGGAGAGGCAAATCAGTTGTAAGGTGCCCCGGGATGCAAAGCATTTTCGCCCCGGGGCATCTTTTTATACCGCGCGAGGATTACCCGGTGAGAAACAGGTAGATAGCCAGCATAACGCCGATAAGACTTGCCAAAATCGCTAAAATGATGGGAAAACTGGTAGAAGGATGGAAACGTTCTGCGTCGATGCCACGACGATGATGCAGGAATTCCAGGAGAGCTACGATCATCATGATAACGCCCAGGACTGTCAAGCAGACGCCAAAGAAAGAGGAAAGGTCGTAAGGGATTACGGTCGTGTTGCCTTTGAAGCCCAATTCACGTAGAAACAGTCCAAAGCGCGCTACTACAAAACCAAAGGTGATAGTTGCCAGACCGGTACGTATCCAGGCGAGAAAGGTACGCTCATTTGCTAAATGATCAGTGACCTTCTTGCTTGTATCAACCTGTTTGGAGGTAGGAAACATGGATCTTTACCCTGTGCCAGGCGTTGTTCATGTAGCCTTTGAAGTTCCAGAGTGGTCTCACGTCCTCTGGCTGTGTCTGCTTCGATGCGTCCCACGCTCGTACGATCATCTGGCAGTCGCCAGGGGAAAGAACTACTGTCACCTCCCAAAAGCACCAGGCATAAGGATCAGCGCGCTCGATGATGTTCGCTGTCGTCCAGGTCTTTCCTCCATCAACAGAGAGTTCGACCCGCTCAACAGGAGTTCCTTCGCCGGTTATTGCATAGCCCTGGATACGAGTTGGTCCTGCCGCTACAATCTCGCCTTCTTGCGGCGTAGTGATGACAGCATTGAGTATTAGATCTTCTATGGGCTTTGCGCGACTCCAATCGGCTGTTCGCGCGGTAACCTCTGGAGGGAAAAGCTTATAATCGCGATCCTGGTAAGGGTTGGTCGACGCGTGCTCCTGAAGCGTGATTTCGCGCAGCCACTTGACGCTCCTGGCGCCAATATAGCCCGGCACGATGACGCGCAGAGGAAACCCATGTTCTGGAGCAAGTGGCTCATCATTCATCTCATAGGCCAGAAGCACATCTGGAGAGAAGGCCTTCTCTAGCGCGATGGAGCTTCCAAAATGCACCTGTTCCCCCTCAAATTGCGCCTCATCGAGACTGGTAAAAGCGACGTACCGGGCACCTGCTTCCATGCCGGCAGCCTGCAGTACCTCCCGTAAGGGAACGCCTCGCCATTTTGCCGTACCGATGACGTCCGCTCTCCAGGGAACTTCTCCAGGAATAGGCTTCGCTGCCATGAGTTCATTCCTTCGATTCCCCGCACACTCAAGTGTTGCCGTCACGGTGTGGGCAGGAGATATTGATCGTAGTTCGTCCAACGATAGTTCTCGTTTTCGCTGGACCATACCTGTGATAAGAAGGCGATAGCTCGTCGGGTCCACAGCCGGAATGGACCCATGCGTGCGTATATAGAAATGCTGCTGTGGTGTGAGGAATGATTGACGCAAGAGGTCCCCAGGTGGTTCAGCGTTTAATGGTTGTTCTTGATGTACAATCAACTGCGATTGTGCATGATGTATTGTCATGATGTTCTCCCATCAGATCATCTGAGGGCATTTCCTCACGCAAAGGCCCAGCCGGAAGGGTTTCGGGCCACGACCCAACTGGCGCGTCTCGCCCTCTCTGGTCCTAGTATAAGGAGGAAGTGTCATGAAAGCGTCATGAGCCTCGTCATGAAAGCGTTATGAGTTCTCGTCAGACGAAAGGAGCCGTAGGATACAGTCACGTGTCGACTGAACTTAGCGCTGGAGCAGTTTCTGCAATTGGAGAATGGTATTCCAATTTCTTGCCGTTCCAACTGTTTTCAGCTTTTTCTCCATCAAACTGTTGGAGAGTTTTGAGCGTCCAATACCGTTCGGATAATAAATATATACTTCTTTGCCGGTGAAGAAGAGTTCCTCTGGGCCGGCATACGTCTTGAGAAGATCTTCCTGTGCCGTAGCGTCGGGGCGCGCTGCCAGAAACATCACGACCACCCATTTTGACTCTTTGCCTGGTTGGCTCTGAAACGGGTTTTGGTCAATGATCTCTCGTAGCTCGGCTGAAGTACGAACGATGACTTCCACGCGAAAGCCAAACCTTTTTTCAAAGCCATCTTCAATGTGCCTCCGGAGTCGTGCCACGTCTGCGTCATCACTGGTAAAGACCACGTTCCCACTCTGTATATAGGGGAAGACATCCTTGAGGCCCAGAGCTTCGTGCATATCTTTGAGGTCGTCCATTCTTACATGATGGTGACCTCCAACATTGATGCCGCGGAACAGTGACACAAACGCTGTCATTTTCAATCCTCTTCCTTGTCTGTTCTTCTCTCTTTGAACGCCATACTACTCGAACGTTCGTTTTCATTCGAACAGTTGTGAGTTCTGGCGAAGGTCTCCCAGGCGGGCTCAACAGAGAGAACTATAGCACGGAAACAAGGATTTCCGCAATGAATGCTTCTGTTACAACGCCCAAAACCTGCTAAAATAGGGTTAAACTAGAGCCTCTTGTACCAGCACACGGAAGGAAGCAGCGTATGGACACGAAACAGGCACCCGAAACGGTCTCCCAGCGCCTCAAGGGCCAGTTCGCCCCGGCCTACCTGACGCTCACGAGCATCATCCAGGGCGTTGCCCTCGCGTTTCTCGCGGCGCGGGTCGAGGCCACCTACACCCAGTTCGATGCGACGGATTGGCTGCTGACCGCCGCCACTTTCGTGGGCTTTCTCGTAGTGTGGAACGAGTACCTGATGCAGGTGTTGGCGTTTGTGTGGGTGCCGACCCTGCTCGATTCGCTCGTCCCGTTCGCCTTTCTCGCGTGCGAGCTTTTCATGGCCCACTTCGTGTACCATAATCTACGTGGCTGGCTCCTCACGCTCGGCCTCATCTTCGTCGTGGGTGGGGCAGCACAGATCCTGACCGTCACCCAGGCCCGCTCCCTCGCCGACGAGAACCGCGATATGACTCGCGTGCTCGCGCCCCAGGGCTGGTTCCGGGCTGCGCTCGACGTGGTCTTCGTGGTGCTCAGCCTGTGCGCGTGGGCGCTCTACGACGCGCTGCGGCTCGGGCAAGCGCAGTTCATCGTCGCCCTTGTCGCCTTTATCAGCATCATCGTGTTTGTTGGTAGCTCCGTGCCCTACTGGAACCAGTTGCTTGCCTATGCACGAGGCGAGCGCAGGACCCCGTGACAGCGGAGCATTCAGTGAAGAAGGAACACCCATGCTTAATGACCCTATTCTACTCAACGACTGGCACGTGGTGTCACTTGTATCCAAATGTACGGAACACACCTGGACACGATCGTTTACGCCGCCCCTCTCCATTCGGCCTTCCCAGCGTTCCTGCCATATTCCAGGAGGCTAGTGGATCGGGTGCTGTCCGCGAGAGCACACGGGCTGGAACGTGCCCCCTTGGGACCAGCGAGAGCCCCACCACCTTGACGTGTATGCTCATCTGCATACGGGCCTGGCCTGCTTCAGCGGGGTGTCCCTCCACAGGCTTCTCCCCCGCGACCTGTAGCCGCAGAGGGCGGGATGCGTTCAGGTGCCGTCTCCACCCATGGATGGGGGCTGAACCTTAGCGTGGCGTGGCAGCCAATGCCACTCCCGATAAAACGAGTGATGCACATTCACCGAGGCGTTAAAATCGGCATTCGCCTCATAGTGACACACTGGACACCAGAACAGTTTCCCCCACTTCGCTTTGATACGTTTGTCGCCAAGATAGGAGAACCTCTCCCCCTTGGCGCCGCAACGCGAGCAATACTGACTGGTCCCATGTGGATTCACCTCGACCGTGACCACCTGTTGAACATAGGCTTTCTCTTTGGCGTGTTCTCTGATTTTGCCGCGCAACTGGTTGGCACGCCTGCGGTTCATGCGCCGCGATTTGCTGCCTGCGCCTGGCTTGATTGTGCGCAAGCGCTCGAAGAGCAGGATACAGTCAGGATATTTGGCGCAAACGCAAGCAATGCGGCGAGCGACCTTGTGGGCCGCGTCTTCATTGAGACGATCGATATGCCGCCAGAGCTGCTGGTTACTGTGCTCGCCTTTGACCGGCTTGCCCGACTGCCACTGCTTCCTGGCAATGCGCTTGAGATGGCGGTAGCGGTGGGCATCCAGGCCATGATCGGTCACAAACACCGTCTCGATAATCTGGTCATGCTGCCTGGCCGTGATCACCGCCAGATTCTTCACATTGAGATCGACCGCCACCGTGACCAGGTCTGGGTCTTGCTTGCGCTCCATCACCTTCCTGGCGGTGATCTTCTTGACCTGCGGGATGTGCAGTTCCGCCGCATGCGCTCGCAAGACCAGGGTGGGGCTTTGACGCTCCCAGTCCGCTTCTCTGAGCCGCTGCACGGTGTAGCGACTGGATGAGACCGGGTAGTGCATCCAGCGCCACTCCTCTCCCGTATAGACGTTGATGCGCACAAAGGCCTCGTGGAGATCGAGTGCCTCCAGCTCGAGGGCGAGGCATCCCTGGTAGAGCGTGGGGTGATCACTGGCCGCAGGCAGGCCCGGCTTGCCCTTCTGCTTGCCGCTTGCTTCCCAATTCGCATGATTCGACAGATAGGAGCGCACCTTGCCGATGGCGTCCTTGATCACGGACCGCCGGTAGGCAAAGGGCATGCCTGGAAAGCGCTCGCTGAAATTCCAGCCTGCCCAGGGATGGGGATGGGCCGCCGTTGCCACCGTGCAGGACTCGGCCCAGGTGAGCAGCTCATGGGCGGAAATGAGGCGTTCGCGGAACTCCAGATGTTCCTCGCTGTAGTAGGTCACCTTTTCTGCCAGCTTGTCAGCATGCGCCAGAAAGAAGTCCACATAGAAAGCGCGTGCTCGGTTGAGCACCTCTTCAGTGGCTTGCAAATAGGCACGCTTGCCGGTATTGGCTCCCCCGACGTTCCGGGGGTCCAGATCAATCGGCAGCTTGGTAGTGCGGGTGGCCTGTCCCATCTGGTGCTGCTCCTCGTGCGAACAAACGTTCTTGCTGCCTTCAGTCTACTGCTCTTCTGTCTTGTTGTCAAGCTTTTTGGACTGACATCCACCCATAACTCACTGGGGGAGACCAGCCCTGTAAGAACGCGGTGATATTGGCCAGCAGTTGCACTTCAGCCCACTGAAAGGTGACCCCATCTGGTAGAGAAACCCGGCAGTGACCCAGACGAGCGTGACTAAAGTCTGAAGCGCCTGCCAATCGAGCGCCTGCACTCTTCCCAGCCCAAGCACTCTTTGGTCACTTTGAAACTGTCCTCAATGGTACAATCACAAATGACAAATTCTGTATGAGCCGAACAGGACGATTACAGCTCTCCTGGTGGCGACTGCCGTTGCATGCTCGTGAAAGGGTCACGGTTCGGCGTGTTCCCCTGAGAAGGAGACATATGAAAAAACGACAATGGAGCAGATCGCGCGTCAGCACATCGAGCATCCTGACGCCTACTACCGGTGGGATCGCAACTACCAGTATCTTGTCCAATGGAGTACACCTGCGCTTCCAGGATCTTACCTCAAGACCACTTTTGCAGGAGGGCACAAATGAAAATAGCCATGTACTTCCGGGTCTCGACTCAACATAAAAATACCCAGGGGAGTGTTTTCCCCTGGGGCGTGAACAATCAAACGATCATTTCCCGTCTTCAGGAAAGTCCGGCAGGAACGGGTCAATACCCGCTTCTTCAGATGTAGCCAGCTCTTCCGCCGGCTTCTTGTCGAGCATCTTCATATCGCTCGCGATCACATCAACTGCTGTCCGCTGTACGCCTTCCCTGTCAGTGTACTTGCGCTGGGTAAGTCTACCCTCAATATACACCTTAGAGCCTTTGTGTAGGTAGCGCTCGCAGATTTCTGCAAGCTGGCGCCAAGTCACAATACTGAACCACTCGGTTTCCTCTTTTTGCTCGCCATTTGCGCCTTTATAGCGCCGATTGACCGCAAGGCTGAACTTTGTGACAGGCGTACCGTCCGGGGTAACGTTCAATTCCGGGTCTTTGCCTAAATTTCCGATCAGAAGAATTTTGTTGAGCATCTAAGCCCTCCTTACGCGCGTAGTAATGCATGTTGCTAAGACAACAACAAACCGGCAGTAGTATGACAAGCGAGAACAAAAAAACGATGTTCTCTGTTTACAGTATTCTTTTTTCTCTGCTGCCAGCGGTGATCGCAAAACGGCGTTGTGCCGTAGCCATACCACGTTGCTTGATTGACAGGCTGAATCGAGCGCAATTGTTTTGCCAAAAATGCGAAGCAGTTGATATGCTTCGCATAGATCGCTTTTTCAGGGCATTATATATGGTCACCTGGCCATAGTATATTCTTCGAGTGGCCGATCTCATTTCTCAACAAACAGCCCTGACCGGCGGTATAAACGATCAGTCCGGGCAGTATCATCGTCATTAACTGCCCCGTCCGGGTCAGTGCCAGTAAAGGGGCCTTCGTCTGAAAAGACAAAACCGATGTCGTGATACTTTCCTGTTTCCAGCCGGTAGAGCGCCTGTGAAAAGGTACCCCACGTTCTTCTGTCATTGGTTTTTGCTGCTCTGCCGTTGATAGGATTGAACGGCTTTTTTTCCATTAATTGTTGACTAGTTGGTAGCGCCAGACAACCCACTGCCGGCAGGGGAGCAGTTCGGACAGAATACCTTTTTCCGGCGTTTCATCAGTGTTTGGCTGTCAAGGCGCGTCTGGTCGGTTTTTTCATTGATTCCTCTCCCTGTTGTCTAAATGTGCCATAAAAGGCTAGAGGAGTGTAGCAGGAACCGCGTATGTCCGCAATGGCAGGAGGGAAGGATGACACAGTACTCCTGCAATCATGGATTCTGCTCTTTTGTGACTTCGTGACATGCGGTATAGTTGTATAAAGAAATGCCACCGCCGTTAGTGACGACGAAAGGAACTATTATGTTGAATGATCCTGTTCTCATGAATGACTGGCACGTCGTAGCATACGCACCAGACCTCAAAGAAGGGAGGCCTATGGCAGCCCGCCTTCTCGAAGAAGACCTTGTGCTCTGGCGTGCCGGAGACAAGATCCATGCCTGGCGCGACCTCTGCCTGCACCGTGGCACCCGGCTCTCTCTCGGCAAAGTAGAGAACCAGGCGCTCACCTGTCCGTATCATGGCTGGACATATAACGAAGAGGGGCAATGCATCCGCTTTCCCGCGCACCCCAACCAGACACCCCCGGCCACAGCCCGCGTGAAAGTCTACCATGCTCAAGAGAAATATAATTGGATATGGGTAACGCTCGGCAACCCATCACAAGATATCCCCCCATTCCCGCAGTGGGACGACTCCACCTTCCATAAAATCCACTGCGGCCCATACCACTTTAACGCCAGCGGTCCGAGAGCCGTTGAAAACTTCCTGGACGTGACGCACTTCCCGTTTGTCCACGAGGGAATTTTGGGAGACCCGGCTCACCCCGAAGTGAATGACTACGAAGCCGAAATAAACCCGGACGGCGTAATCGCCAGGGACATCAGCGTCTGGCAACCCGATCCCGACGGCACAGGCCAGGGAGCAAGAGTAACGTACACCTACTACGTAGCGCGCCCCCTGACCGCTTATTTTGTGAAGGAGTCTAGCGGTCCAAAATTCGCCATGTATTTTACCGTCACGCCTGTGTCAGAACTCGCTTCGATTGCCTGGACCTACGTAGCCAAGGACTACGAGAATATTCCTGATGAAGAGACACAGCAATTTGAGGATATGATTACCTTGCAGGATGTTCCAATTGTGGAATCTCAGCGTCCCGAACTCTTACCGCTGGATTTGCAGGCGGAACTGCATCTACGCTCTGATCGCACGGCTATTGCCTATCGCAAGTGGCTGAGGGAGTTGGGGTTGACGTTTGGGACGGCTTGAGGGTTGCGTCAGATCACACGGACCCAGCAGTAGCTCTCTGCTATCAAACTCAAGTGGTCCCTCTTTTGGCAGGCCCCGTGCACAGCGATCTCTTGGACCTTCCATGTCAAATGCAACTCTCAGTCTGGGCATTCCTGCCCATTTCTTCGTTCTCGATGTGCATCGTCTCAAGAAGAGAGCATCGTCTGGTAAGCATATCAGGAGATCTCTCGTCGCCATGTGTTTCGTAACGATCCTGTAACGAGCCTATGCTATACTCTCTCAGAGCGTGTGAGTGTCTTCTCATACGTAGTATTAGAGGCAGAGGTAGGAACAAGCGCATGCTCCGAGCAATGAGATGGCGCAAGAGGATCCCAAAGGAGCAACGCTGCAAACGGACTATTTATTATAGGGATTTTATAAACCAGCCATCCGTAGTGCTGGCTGTTGGACCGAGCTGTCGCTGTAGTCCACCTGGATAAAGTTTGAAGTGAATCCCTTTTGCTGCCAGTGTTTGCATTACTGGTGCTAGTTCGCTGCCGCCCACTACCCAGACACCTCCACCTTTCTCGCGATTATCGATTACTCTCAGTCCTTTCGTTTGTAAGAAAAGGATAAGGTTGAACTGAGGACTCTGGCTACTCTGAGGTGAGGCCCCTGAGCTATAGCGAGTTGGGCCGTCATGCCGCATAGCCTGGTTTGGTATTCGTCCATCAGTAGCTTGTCTTTCTTGCCTTGGTGGAGGTAGAGGTGTATCTATCGGTCGAGATACGGAGGAAGTTTTTTGTAGTGGTGGTACACCTGCTGTTGTGCCGGATAAGAATGTTCTGCCAGAGGCATTGCCGGATGTAACAGGTCTTTCACTTTCGGTGTCTCTATTTTGAGAGCGACTGGATACAACATCAGAAACAGAATGATCGGTAGATTCTTTCCACTGGCCGCGCAATTCATCGGCCCGGCGAATAATACAGTTCTTTAGTTCCTGTCCGCTTGGATCTCCGCTATTCTGTGCAATAGAACCTTCGGGCGGAATATCGAGCGCTCTTAGGCGAGTAAACACAGGTTCTATTGCGATATCTGGATTTCTGAAGAACTGACTGCCGCGAATACGCACAAAGCGCCAGCCCAAGCGCTCAAGGATGGCCTGACGAGCCATATCTTCTCCCAGCTTTTCGGCTGAATGCCAGCGCTCCCCATCGCATTCTATTGCTAGTCGTCTGCCAGCGCCTTCAACTACCAGATCGATACGGTAGGCCCCTACAGGCCACTGTGTTGTCACGCGATAGCCTGCTTTCACTAATCGCTGAAGCACCTGCCTCTCAAATTCGGATTCTATTTTCTGCTCCTGCTCTTTCAAAACCTGGTTATGCAGGTGTTGATCTCTGGCATGAAGGATTAATCTGCGGCGAATATCACCGGGCTTCAAGTCGGTACTGGGGTCAAGAGAATAGACTACCCATATCTGGTCACGAGCACGGCTGGCAGCTACATTAAACCGCTTTTTAAACATGTACTCATGACCTTCTTCATTGCGAAGGGGAAGTGGTCCATCACCTTCCGGTACATCAACCATAGACAAGAACATCACATCGCGTTCATCGCCCTGAAACTGGGCCGGGTCGCCACAAAGCACGCGGCGCTGCACGTATTCTGTCGCGGGCATGTATTTACGCAATAGCGATTCAATATAGAGTGCTTGCTCGCTGCCCACCATAGAAATAACACCAAAAGTGGCATCTTTATATTCCGGCTGCTCTGAAGCAGCTATCAGCAAGGAGGCAACGGCAAAGGCCTCTTCTTTGTTAACTTTGCCGCTTCTGCTTAAACTCTTGATTTGATAGGCTACTGTAAATGGGCGCCTGAGTACCTCACTATCGTCACGCAGCGGCTTGATCTTTCCTTGATAGGATAAATCATTGCTGAACTGAATAATGGGGGATACGCAACGAAAATGCTCCAGGAGGCAAACTGGCTCAAAAGTCGTGCGGGCAAGGCTATAGATGGAGAGCTTGCCGTCGTACATATTGGCGAGTGGAATACCTCGTAGGTGTTCGTCAATCAAATGGTCGATTTCATCTACGCGCTGTCCAACGGCTGTAGGGCTAACTTGTTCATCATCGCCTACGACGACAACCTGGTCCCCCATGTAGACTGCCATCAACGCCGTAATATCCGCTTGGCTGGCTTCATCGATAATAACCACGTCGAAACGATTGCGTTTCATGTCAAAGTTTCTTGCGACATAACTCAGCGGCATAATCCAGACAGGCACTGCTGTCTGACATATAGGTATCAGCTTTCGGGCCTCTGCTAACAGGCGAGGTGCGCGCTTGCCTGTTCCCTTACCCACCTTTCTCATAAGTTCCCGCCAGCCCTGCAATGCTCTTCGCTGCTCAAGGGATGTGCGCCGGATTTGCTGGGCCCATGCTCGCTTCTCAACCAGGTCTGCGGTAACAGTGAATAATTCCTTGCTTAATCGGTTAATGCGGTCCTGTATCTCCTCGAGTGACAGTCTGGCCAGCCGATCAAGTTCGTCGTAGAGCTGTCGCCAGAGCCAGGCTTTCTCAGGCTCGCCAGGCAGGTCTCTTTCGCCATGTTTTCCGATCCGTTCACGAATAGCTGTAGCCCAGCCCGGGGCTACCTTTTCCAGTTTTGCCAGCAGAGCGCGCCGACGCTGTAGACTCTCATGTTTAGCGTAGAAATCTAAAAGGCTGCTGTAGGCAGCGCGATAAGCGTGGGGATCTCTTCGCTTTGCAGCATCGCGTAGAAGCAGCAGGACCTCGGCTTTTGTTAGATTGCTTCCTCCCTGCTCCAAATGGCGTTCAAGTTCCAAGAAACGTTCATTGATGCGCGTAGAGGCCCGGCGCTGTCTCTCTGCTGCGATAACTGTGGGGAGTTTCTCTACCACCGCCATCCGGAGGCGTAATCCTTCGCTATGTTCGTTATGCCCTACTGGCATCTCCGCCAGAAAAGCATCCCATTGAAAGCCCTGTTGTCTCAACTCGCGTTCTAATGGTGCCCATGTATTCACGAACCAGTGCAGGCAGCGGCGCAATGGATCAACATACTGATAGAAAGTTCGCTCGGGTTCAGGCCCAAATTCATTGATCCCTGGTCCTCCCAGGACGGTCATCTGTCTCTGCCAGCGTCCCACCAGGTCTCCACGCATCAGGTGCAGCTGTACCAGGTCCCGCAATGCTTCAAAATGCTCTACTGTTTCTGGTTGTCTGCCCTTGACAGTTGTGCTCTCAATAACCGCTTTCCATTCCCGTTTTGTCAGTAGTTTGAGGCCATTAAGCTTTCCACCTTGGGAGAGATACCCGATAATCTCATCCAATATTTTATCTATGTGATCTGTAGGACAAGTTGGAGAAATAGCTGGATCATATTTCAAGATGCGCAGTTGTGCCTGTGTAGCAAAAGTGTAGGCCTGCTGTATTTCCTGCAATAAATCTTCCCAGGCCTGGCGGCGCGGACCTCCCTCGCGCCCGGCTATAATTGCCGCCAGACGCCATCCTGTTAGTTCGCGAATTGGCTCGACCTCCTGCACCAGGCGTTTCTGCAATTCCTGTAATGCTTCTGTCGACTGCCTGTAGCTTCCTGACAACCAGAGATCATGCCGATAGCTTATGGTTGCATTGTTCAATTGCACCTGCTCGGTGAGCATACGTTCGAAGTCAACCGGGGAGAGCAGCTTTTCAGGATCGGGCAGCGACAGGCCCATATCACGTTCTTCTTTACTCGTTACCTTTGCGTTCGTGTTATAAAGTTCTATCAGTTCGCTTCTGGAGAGGGGAAGCGTTGCACCCGGAGTGGCAGGCCCTGGTATCCACGAATCTGTTGTGCGATGTTGGGCAATATAACGAGCAGCTTCTGTAGGAGAGTAGCTCTCGCCTGCTATGATTACGGGACGATATTCGCTTCCACGGGCTTCCAGAAGCTTTTGACGAGCTTCGCGTAGCTGACGCAATAGTTCAAGACGCTGTCCGGTCAATGCGGCAGCCTCACGATCTAATCTGTCAATACTTGAGCTTGCTAAACGTTCGCTGATCGCGTCGATGGTACTCTCCATGTTTTTTCTGCTGTCATCTTCGAGAATGCTGACGCATAGAGGCTGGAGCGGCTCCACAACTTTTTCGCGCAGCACACGCAGAGCTTTGGGTTTTTCACTGGTGACCAGGACGCTTTTACCTTGCGCTAAAAGGTGTCCAATGAGGTTAGCAATAGTGTGGGTCTTACCGGTGCCTGGAGGACCCTGGACCAGCACGGCGTTGTTCTGCTCGAGACGGCGTGCAATTTCCAGTTGCTCCGCGTTGGCGGGTTTGCTTAAAAGAATATGTTCGTCCTCGCCGTTAGGAGCATCCAACAGCTGCTGCGCTGTAAGTGTATCCTGCCGTTCATTAGAAGTGCCAGCGATTCCGACAAGGCTGATCAGCGAGTAGGGCAGATGATCTATCTGCGGTAGAATTTCCAGGATGCTTTCCAGGGCCGTGCCGATTCCTAATGTGCGTGGGCGCACAAAGATGACGGGATCGCGAGCGATAGAAGGTACAGTCGTCTTTTCAGGAAGGCCCTGTTCGATAAGTTCTCCGTAGGGCGAGAGCTGACTGACCAGCCGCCGGAAAAAGTTGGTTGTCTCTTCGCCCCCCAATGGATGCCATTCGCCCTGTTCATGATCGTCGCGACAACGCCCTATCGCCGAAGCGTTAACCTCTGCTATAGATTGAAAGATTGCTGTGTAGAATTCTGATGGTTGTCCTGTCTCAATCAGAGTAAACTCTGGGATTTTGGGATCAAAAAGGAGCTGAAGCCGCAAGAGGAGCACCGGATAGTCGAGAAGGAAGCCTTCGTGCGTGCGCCAGCGGATGCGGCCATCCCCTAGCATAAGCTCTAACCGTTCGCTTTCGCGCTCGAACTGACCTTGCAAAGCATATAATTTCTCGAAGATTGCCATAGTACGGCGTGCTGGGCGTTCAGTCTCGACCCAGGCCGCGCGTTTTGCTTTCCACTCTTCTAACAGAAATAGCCTTTGTGGGTTATCTTCAAACCTCGTTACTACCCCGTTTGAATCAGCAACAGGCGGTTTGACGGCAACGCTGCCATCTACCTGCTCCCAGCCTTCCTGCAGCCAGGAGCGAATCTCTTTTGGTGGCTGCGGCGGATCACCTAATCTCGGGCGACTGACTTTTAAAATGAAGTCATTATCGTTATCGATTGTTTCTGTATCGGTACGAAATGTCGTGTCAATTATTATTCCATGCCGGATGCAGTGGTGGATGGGAAGGTCATGAAACCAGAGGGTCCATACCTGCGGATCAAAATTTCTTTGTGGGGGATTACGTATCTGGTTCAACGCCTGGAGATAGCGAAATATTTGGATAATTTTTGGGCGAGTCTGCTCCTGTGCTTCGCTGCCACTACCTAACTTCATCTACAGGTCCTTCCTACACTTTTTCGATAGCCTGCATCACCGTCTATTAGAGTGATATTCTGAAAAATAGAAATGGTGTTGTTGTACATCAGTAACGGCGTAAGGTACGGACTATCAACAGGCAAAACCCTACAAAAGATACTATTTGTTCCTCTAAGTATACCAGTTCTGCTGATTTCTGAACAGCTATCTTTTGCGTCCTACAACGATCTGACGTGTGCCCTGGCCAAACGGTTTCCAATCGTACCCGCCATAAATGGCTTCGATAGCGAAACCTGTGGCCAGGAAGAGCAACTGGAGTTCACGCGGGAAGTAGATGTGTGTATCGAGCCTGGTCAGGTAACGTTCCAGAGTGTTGAAAAACTCCAAATAAACTCATCTTTTTACATTCGCTCATCAAAATCTGAGCGCAAATGAAGAATATACAATAGATCAAAATCATCAACATGAGCGCTTTTCAACAAGCTGGTTTTTTCTGTCTCTAATTGATGAGCTAATTCCTTTCTAGCCGCTTTGCTTTCTCTAGAGCCAGTTCCCTAGCTTTTTTGTCTGCGGGTTCAATGATCTCATCTTGGAGGGATGAGATTAAGCTTTCTCGGTCTTTATACAAATAGACGGGGAGTACCCTGGGATTTTTCCTCTAATGAATAATTGGTGTTGGACCCGGAGGGATCGTCGGAGTCGGACTCGGGCTGGGCGTTGGACTCGGACTCGGACTCGCCGTCGGTGAGGGCGCCGGCGAAGCACCAGGCGTGCCATTGAGGTTCTTCACATATATAGTAACCAATTTAGTCACGTCATAAGAAGTACCAGGAGCCGGAACTACTCTCGATACCGTA
>Ga0207646_10000389_pt1 | contig 59040 bp, 46 predicted proteins | sample KBSK5502metaG_FD_184343 | JGI IMG/M metagenome (GOLD analysis project Ga0207646, IMG submission 184343) | Corn, switchgrass and miscanthus rhizosphere microbial communities from Kellogg Biological Station, Michigan, USA - KBS K5-50-2 metaG... | ecosystem: Host-associated > Plants > Roots >... | reverse complement strand
CAAGGTCGGTTGCATGGGCTGGAGCCAGGGCGGCTACATCTCGGCCTTCTTGACCGCCTCATCGAACCGCTTCGCGGCCATCTCGGTGGGCGCGGGCATCTCCAACTGGGCGACCTATTACTACAACACCGACATCACGCCCTTCACGATTCAATACCTCGGCAAAGACCCGGCGGGCGACCCCGAGATTTATCAGAAGACCTCGCCGATGTCTTACATCAAGCAGGCGCGGACGCCGACTTTGATCCAGCACGGCGAGCTTGACCGGCGCGTGCCGATTGCCAACGCCTATGAGCTGCGCCAGGGCTTGGAGGACCGCGGCGTTACAGTCGAGATGGTGGTCTACAAAGGTTACGGCCACGGCATCACCAAGCCGAAGTCGATGCGCGCGGTCATGCAGCACAACCTCGCCTGGTTCAATCACTACATCTGGGGCGACCCGCTACCGGATTTCGCCAACCCCGACGTGCCGAAGAAAGAAGGCCCGTCAGTGATCAGTGGTCAGTAGTCAGTGATCAGTGGTCAGGAGCAAGGCGAACCAGGATAACTGACCACTGGCCACTGACCACCGACCACTACCATTTCTATCCCTTCAAACGAGGAGCTTCCCAATGACGATGATGCAGACCCAACTTACGATGCCGGTGCTGATGGACCGCGGGCCGGTGTTCGCCTTCGATGTGGAGATCGTCTCCAAGATGCGCGACCGCATTCACCGCTACACCTATGCCGACCTCGGCCGCCGCGCCCGGCAATTGGCCAATGCGCTCAAGCGTCTCGGCGTCCAGCCGGGCGACCGCGTGGCGACGCTCGCCTGGAACGGCTACCGCCACCTCGAACTCTACTACGCCGTGCCGTGCATGGGCGCCGTGCTGCACACGCTCAATCTCCGCCTGGCCGCAGACCAGCTCGAATACGTCATCAACCACGCGGAGGATTCAGTCATCGTCGTGGATGATGAACTCTTGCCGATGCTCGAAAAACTCGCCGGCCGCCTCCCGACCGTCAAGCACCTCATCGTCATGGGCAACGCCGGCCAACCCGCTGCTGGCTTAGCCTCGGCGCACGACTACGAGCAACTCCTCGCGGCCGAGACGCCCGAGTTCACCTGGCCCGAGATGGATGAGAACGCCCCGATGGGCCTCTGCTACACGAGCGGGACGACCGGCAATCCGAAGGGCGTGATGTACACGCACCGCTCGAATTACCTGCACACGATCGCCGGGGCGCTGCCCGATACGATGGGCCTCAGCCGCGGCGACACCGTCATGGCAGTGGTGCCGATGTTCCACGCCAACGCCTGGGGCTTGCCCTACAACGGCACCATGATCGGCGTCAAGCAGGTCTTCACCGGCCCCCAGATGGACGGCCCCTCGGTCTGCCAACTCATCCAGGACGAGCGCGTCACCTTCATCGCCGGGGTGCCGACGATCTGGCTCGGCGTGATGGCCGAGCTGCAGGCCAACCCCGGCAAGTACGACCTCTCCAGCCTGCGCGCCATGCTCTGCGGCGGTTCGGCGCCGCCGCGGGCCATGATCGACTGGTTCGAGACGAACCTCGGCGTCGAATTCATCCACGCCTGGGGGATGACCGAGACGAGCCCTCTGGCGTGCCTCAACCACCTCAAGCCGAAGATGCGTGAGTGGTCACGCGACCGCGTGCTGGACGTGAAGCAGCGAGCTGGGATCAGGACGCCGGGCCTCGAAATCCGCATCGTCGATGAGGCCGGCCAAGACGTCCCCCACGACGGCGTCTCGATGGGCCGCCTGCTCATCCGCGGCCCCTGGATCGCCAGCGCCTACTACAAAGACCCGGCCCCGGAGAAGTTCCCCGATGGCTGGCTCGACACGGGCGACATCGCGACGCTGGACGCCGAAGGTTACATGGCTATCGCCGACCGCTCCAAAGACCTGGTCAAAAGCGGCGGCGAGTGGATCTCTTCCGTGGATCTGGAGAACGCCATCATGGCCATCCCCGGCGTCGCCGAAGCCGCCGTCATCGCTGTCTTCCACCCCCGATGGCAAGAGCGCCCGCTCGCCTGCATCGTCCCGCAAAAGGGGGCGACGGTGACGAAAGAACAGGTCTACGATTTCCTCGCCACGCGGTTCGCCAAGTGGTGGCTGCCTGATGACGTTGTTTTCATCGACGCGGTGCCGAAGACGAGCGTCGGCAAGTTTGACAAGAAGGTGCTGCGCGCGCGGTTCGCAGATTACAAACTGCCATCTTGATCGGTACCGATAGTGGTAGCGAGCGGATCGTCCCATAACTGCCCACACACTCGCTACCGCTACTGGTACCCTACCAAGCGCTATTCCCATAAACCTACCTGAAGGGGAGGAGCCATACGCGAAGGAGCGGTTAACATATGAACATCCAGAGTGCCTTCGAAGCTTCCCTAAGAAATGTCGCTCATCATGGGGATACAGATATTTTCCCATTCCCTTTTGAAAACCTGATCTTTGCTGACTGCCCCACCGAGGCAAAGGTAATCTTGGAATCAATCCATAACGATTTTCTGAATTGGCTTTCATCCTATCCACCTCAAACGATTCCGAGCTTAGCTCAGGTCGGTTATACTGGATTTCGGTGGGCAACGCTGATTGACCCTTTCTGGAACGCCTATTACTTAAGCCTAGTCGTCAGCATCGCTGATCAAATCGAAGCACAGCGTATTCCTGAAGCACAGGAAGCAGTTTTTTCCTATCGATTCATGTGGCAAGACCAGGATGCCAAGCTTTTCAAAGATAGCACTTGGATAGACTTTCGACGGCGATGCTTAGATCTCAGCAATATTTCGCCAATCGTAGTTCAAACCGACATATCTGACTTCTATCCGAGAATTTACCACCATAGAATTGAGAACGCGCTCCATCGGCTGCCGTCAGCGGGTGATATTCCGAAGCGGATCATGGATATGCTCGGTGCGTTTTCGAAGAACGTTTCTTACGGCTTGCCAATCGGAGGACCTGCATCACGCATATTGGCTGAGTTGGCATTGAACGGCGTAGATACAATCTTAGCTCGCAAAGGAGTGAAATTTTGTCGCTATGCTGACGACTTCGCGATTTTCTGTTCGGACAAAGCAGAAGCATACCGAACTCTAGTGTTTCTCTCAGAAAAGCTTGCCAATGAGGGCCTAGTCTTACAGAAAAAGAAAACTAGAATCCTAGATGCAGACGAATTCAGGCAGACTGCTCAGCTTTTAGATCCAGCAGAGGCGGCAAACAAGCTTGCGACCGAAGAACAAAAGCTTCTTAGTATTTCGATCCGCTTTGATCCATACTCGCCAACGGCTGTTGAGGATTACGATGAATTGAAAGAGGCCGTTCAGCAAGTAGACATTATCGGGATCCTTGGACGCGAAATCGCGAAGGCTACAATTGACCCCGCAGTTTCCAAGCAAGCTATACAATCAATTATAGCGCTCGACGTCGGCCAGCGTAATGGAGCTATTCAAATGCTTCTTGACCCTGAGAATCTAATGACTCTTGCGCTGGTCTTTGTAACAGTTATGAGAGTGATCCGAGATCTGTATCCGCATCTAGATCCCAACCTGCAGTCCTACATAGACCAAACTCTGTGTAATCTCTACACCCAACGGTCCCCTCTATTGTCTGTTGAGGTGAATCTCACCTACTACCTGCAGGCGCTAGCTGGCAACCAAACACAACGGAAGGAAGAAATTCTTATAGCGCTGTTTGACGCGACAGCAAACCCTTTGATCCGAAGATTAATTATTCTTTCCATGGCGAAATGGGCTTGTTACTATTGGCTGTCCGACATTAAGAATCGATATGGCGCAATGTCCCTCTTCGAAAAGCGTGCGTTCATCGTGGCTTCATACTTTCTCGGAGATGAGGGTAAGCACTGGCGTGATCACACAAAAGGGTCGTGGCGACAGATGGAGGTGCTTATTCGAGATTGGTTTTCTAAACGGTTTCAGAGTAATCGGAGTGTTCCACTATGATTTCGGAGCGGGCATTTGCCCGGTCATTCAACTCATTTTGGAATGAGCTACTCCCGCTTCTGAATCGAAACTTCGTTTCGATTTTCAACGCGGCGTACCAGCACTCGCTAGTGGATTCAGGAGGGGCTACTCCCGAGATAATTCCCATTCCCGTAACGCTAGAACATCCAGATATCGTAGCGGAATTTGCTTTTCGACTTGCGCGGTTAGCATATTGCGATAGGATTCCATTGGACCAGATTGAACTCTTAGAAGCCATCGTTTCAGAAGCAAAGGTAGAGGCACTAAGCCTAATCCAAAAATATGAAGGCGAGAAGGCAGACAATAACTTGGTGATTTCACAAGATGAACAAGCTGAAGGAATTAGACTGTGCAAAAGATACCAACTGCTCTACGCTGCTTTTTCAAACGATTCTCAAGTAGAATTCTGCCCTAAATTCCGCGGTGCTGGATTCCTCGATTCCTGTGAGGGCGATTTGGGGATTTCCAACTGCCTTGTTGAGGTTAAGACTACCGTCCGAAAGTCTTCGAGCAAAGATCTGCGGCAGATCTTAGTTTATCTGGCGTTAGATGCGAATGCAGGAAACAAACGCTGGAAAGAACTCGGGCTATTCAACCCACGGCGCGGAACGCTCCACCGTATTAACATTGATGTGCTAGTGCTTCGACTATCTGGTGGCCGACCTCCATCTGATGTTTTCTCGGATTTAATCTCGTTCGCCGAATTAAATGAACTCATCGTGGATAAGCAGTTTTAGCTAATGCTTGGAGGTATGAATAGAATCCTATACTGGGGGGATTGACCTGGGCGTTAGCTCATCCGGTCAGTTTGATCCCAAACTGAATAGCTATGCAGGAATTGGTAGCAGTACTAAATCAAACCGCACAAGATTGAGACACCGAATGAAACCACAGCCACCTATGCCAGGTGTTCAGAGTACCGACTTTAGTCGGGCTGTTCGTCCGGCGAGAGCAAAGCCCGACTAAAGTCGGTACTCTGAACACCTGAGTTGTGAGCTTGTTCTCTTCCTGCTCATGCAAATGAAAAACGCTGTAAGCCCTCACCCGTGGCCACCGGCGCTGGCGACCTCATTCCCTGGGCCTCGGCGAGGCACGTTGATCAGAACTGCAAACGCAACGCGAATTGAATCAGCCGTGGGCCGCCGAGCGGGCCGGCGGTGGTCCCGACGGCGGTGGCAACCGCGCTGCCCACGGTTTGGGTGATCTTGCCGAAGTTCGCGTTGGCCATGTTACCCACCGGGTTAGCGAAATTCGTGTGATTGAATAGATTGAAAAAGTCGGCTCGGAACTGCAGCCGTGTCTGCTCCCTGAAGAGCGGGAAGTTTTTGTTGACCGAGAAATCGAAGTTCTTGATCCCCGGACCGTAGTACTGGTTGCGCCCGGAGGTCCCCACCCGACCGGCGAAGGCCTGGGCGAAATAGGTTTTATCGAAGGCCGCATCGGGATTGCGATTATCCTGTTGCAGCCGCCCGGTGCCGACCACGTCCGGGCGATCATTGAATTGATTGAAGCCGCTGAAATCGGTCGCGGTATTGGTCAGCACCGTAAAGGGCGTGCCCGACTGTAAGGTGGTGATGCCTGAAATCTGCCACCCGCCGAAGACCTGGCGGTTGAGGCCGTTGTCCCAACCGAAGAGACGGTGGCCCGGACCCACCGGCAAATCGATGACGTAGACGGTGACGAAGCGATGGCGGACATCGAAGGAGGAAGGCCCGTGTTCGAGCCGGAGATTGTTATTGTCAGCCACCCCCGTGCGCTCGCCCGAAGAGCCGAAGTAGGCCGAGTTATAATCCAGCGATTTCCCGAACGTGTAACTAGTCTGGAGGAAAATCCCGCGGCGGCCCTGGTATTTTCCGGTGAAGACGACGCCGTTGTAGTTGGAGTTGCCGATGGCTTTGCCCATGCTCACTGAGCCGTAATGGTTGTAGGCAAACACCTGCTCATTCGGCGCCTGCGGGCCGCGCTTGCTCGGATCGCGCACGATCACGGCCGGCTGATTGGCGTCGGTGAAGAGGCCGAGCTTATGGCCCGAACTTCCTTGATAGTCAATCTCGAAGGAGAAGCCGCTGCCGAGCTTGCGCTGAATACCCAGGCTGTATTGATAGAGGTACGAGCTGCGGATGTTGGGGTCGATGGCGTTGAAGCTCAGCACGCCCACGGTCGGCGTGCCGGGGCCTTGTTTGCCGACATTCGAGATCAGCGGGACGCCCTGATTGTAGCCAATGGCCCAGGAATATTTGCCGGGCTGGGTGGTCCCGGCAATCTGGTTGGTCAACAGGTTGTACGGCGGATTGAGAGCCTGGTTGGCCGGGATGTTATTGAAGACTTCGTCATAGCCGACGCGGAATCCGCCGCGGATGACGGTGGCGTCTCGGCCGAAAAGCTGTTCGGCGAAACGCGGCGTGTAGGCGAAGCCCAGGACGGGCGCGAAGTTGTTCTTATCGGGTTTGACGCCGCTGTTGGAGAGCGTGAAGGGCGCCTGCCGGAAAATAATCGATTCCGGCCCTTTTTTCGTCGGGTCGATGTCGAGCACTTGATTGCTGCCAAACACCACCGGCCCGACGCCGGGCACGAAGTTGGTGCCGTGGTTGCGGATCTCATAAATCGCGGACGGGTACTCATAGCGCAGGCCGTAATTCAAAGTCAGGTTCTCTCTCACTTTGAATTGATCCTGCCAGTAGACATCCCACGGATAGCGGCGGAGGTAAGCCACCGTCTGTCCGGTGCGGAAAGTGGAAGTGTTGATCAATCCGGCGGCAAAATCGGTAAAATTGGAGAAGCTGAAGGAGCCGCGGGCCGAGCCGTTCAGATAGCGCCGCGCATCCTCGCGCCGGATGTGGAAGCCCCAGCGCCAGGAGTGACGGGACCAGTCGAACGGGGCGATGTAGGAGACATTATCGAAGAGTTCAAAGGTCCCGGTGATGCGCCCCTGCGGCAGGTTGTTGGTGCTCCCCAGAGAGGCGAAGCCGCCCGAGACGTTGACGGTGGGCAGACCGGAATTGACCAGGTCAGCCCCCGCATCGACGACGCCGGCGAGCGGCTTGCCGCTCGCGTCGGTGAAGATCGAGGCGGCGTTGAAGCCCTGATCCTGGACCGTGATCTTGGTCTCGTTGCGGGAGTATCCGAGGCGGAATTCATTGAGGAACTTAGGCGAGAAGGTGTGCGTCTCGGTGAGCACGACCGACCGGCTCAGCGGAGCGTTGGCGTTGCCGCCGTTGAGCGGGAGCGCGCCGGGGGTCACGGTCGTGCCGCGAAACTCCATCCAGCGCCCGGAGAGGCGATCCCGGTCGCTGAAATTGTGATCGAGTCTGAGCAGCCCCGTGTTGTCAGTATTCCGGGCGCTGATGTTGGCAATGAAGTTCAGCGAGGCGTTCGGATTGGCCGTATTCGGGTCCGGCCAGAATTTCAGGAGCTGTTTGGAAATCGGGTCGGTGACGCTGGCGCGCTCGGTCGCATTCGGCACGCGCGTGCTGCTGACGGTCGGCGCCACTTGGCGAAAACCTTCGTAGGAGACGAAGAAGAAGGTCCGATCTTTGAAGATCGGGCCGCCGAAGGTCGCGCCGAATTGATTGCGCTTGAGGTCGTTCTTGCGGCCCCCCAGTTTATTGGTGAAGAAGTCAGCCGCGTCGAAGACGGTGTTGCGCAGAAACTCGAAGGCCGAGCCATGAAAACTATTCGTGCCGCTCTTGGTCACCACGTTGACCTGCCCGCCGGTGCCGCGCCCGAACTCCGCGAGCGCGACGCTCGTTTGCACGGCGAACTCCTGCACGGCCTCAGTGATGCGAAAATTATTGAGCGGCGAATTGATCTGCGTGTCCTGATTGCTCACGCCGTCCACCAGGAAAATATTCGATTGCGACCGCGCGCCGGCCACGTTGAAGCCACCGCCCTGGGTGCCGGTCGCCGCCGGCAAGACGCCCGGAGTGAGCAAGGCGAGGTCGAGAAATTGGCGCGCATTGAGCGGCATGCTGGCAATGACCCGGCTATCAACCACGTTGCTGAGCGTGCTTTTGTCGGCTTCGAGGATGGGCGCCACCGAGGCCACATCGATCACCTCCGACATGTTGCCGACCTCTAGCGCCAGATCGACGCGGGTCACTTGATCCACCTGCACCACCACCTCGGCGACGCTCACCCTTTTGAAGCCGCTCGCCTCGACGGCGAGCGAGTAGGTGGCGGGCGGCAGTTGCAGAAACTGATAGGCGCCGTTGGCGTCCGTAGTCGTGGTCAGGCGCGTGTTGGTATCCTTCCTCAACAGCGTGACCTGCGCGCCGGGGAGGAAAGCGCCCGAAGGGTCCTTGACGAACCCCGTGATACTTCCGGTGGGAGAGGCCAAAGCTGAGCTGGCCCCGAACCACACGATGGCGGTCAAAGCAATGCCTAGGCTAAGTCGCTTCATAGATTTTCTCCTTGTGCTCGCCTCGCTTGAGTAGGCGGATCTAACGCTTCCATGCGAATCTTGGCTGGGCAGAGATCAAGCCTGTGCCCCAGAGGAGTTCCATCGCCGGCAAAGCAGCCACAAGGAGCGAAAGGTGGGACCCAGCGTAGAAGTCTGCTGGTGCCGCACTCAAAGAGAAACTCAGGCGTGATCGCGAACTTTCTTCAAAGCGCATGAGCAGGTGTACGAAAGGCAGTAAAAGTCCGCCGACCGAGTGCAGTCTATGCCCTGACCGGATGCTTGTCAATTCAGCGGTGAAGGTCTTACTCAGCCAAAGAGCTTTCCGAAATAATAAGGCAGGGCCTGGCGCCACCACGGCCAATCGTGGTTTACATCGTGCCCCCAGACGTCTAACCAATGCGGGATGCCCTTGCTGCTTAAAATCTCCGAAAGCCGGCGCGAGCGGTCCGGCGCCTCATAGGCTCCCTGCCCGGTGAAGATGATGATCCGCCGGCCGCCGTGCCGCAGGATCGGCAGGTGGTAGTCATCGTTCAGATTGGAGAGATAATCGACCGGGTTGTTGAAGTAGACGTTATCGTCGTAGTAGCCATTCAGGTATTGGCGAATGTCGTAGCTGCCGCTCATCAAGATCGCCCCGGCGAAGAGGTCCGGGTGACGGAAGAAGAGGTTGCCCGCGAGGTAGGCCCCTAAACTGATGCCTGCGACCAGCGGCAACGCGCCAGGGTCGCGGCAGTCCTGGCGGATGAGGGGCAGCACCTCTTGCGTGATGTAGCCGTCGTAGCGGCTCAGCCATGCGATCTTTTCTGGCGGCGAGGCGTAGTCATTGAGCAGGGCTTGCCGGTTGACGCTGTTGACCGAGTAGATCTTCACGCGCCCTTCGTCGAGCAACCAGCGGACGGCGTCGATCAGGTGGAAGCGCTCGTATTCGAGGAAGTCGGCCGCCGCCGTGGGCAGCATCAACACCGGGGGGCCGTAGTGGCCATAGGCCACGAGCGGCATCTCCTGATACAGCCGCTCGCTGTACCAACTGGTCATCTCACGACGCATCGGGACATTCTCCTGGGGTTGTCACGCGGTTCGGCATTCTATGCGTAAGCTCGGCCCAGCGTCAACGGAAGGACGGGCTGAGCCGTTTTCCATTTTCCATTTTCCATTTTCCATTTTCCATTTGTCATTGCGCTCGGAGCCGCCTTCAGTCAATGACAAATGAAAAATGATAGATGGAAAATGGAAAATGGAAATGATCACACCTCAGAATGTTTGGGTTGATCCTTAGCGCGATGGCTTGAGGCTCTCGATAAACTCCCGATCCTTGGTGCCCGCGTGACAGACGAGGCAGGATTGCTGGCCGCGCTCTTCGAGGTCAGAGACCAGGGCGTAAGTCAGCCCGCGGTCTGACCAGGTGATGACCTTCAGGCCGTCAATCGAATCGTAGTGGAACTTGAGGCCCTTCGAGACGATCTCTTCTCCGCCCGAGGGCAAGGCGACCGAGTTGGAAGTGACGACGAGGGTGATCGGCCGCTGGCGCATCTGATAGGCGACGTAGGCCGCGTAGTCGCTTTTGAAGCCGACCAGCCGCGCGCCCTCAAGTCGATAGAGTTTCTCCTGGCCCGATGATTCTTGATAGTTGGGCAGCTTGAGACTGAAGGGGACCTTGCCCGCAAACCAGCCGGAGATTTGTGCGGGCGAAGCCGAGACGATCTCCAAAGGGAGTTGGCCGCGCAGATAGCGCAGGTGTGTATCGACCGCCATGAGCGCAAATTCGGAGATGGGGGAGCGAGGCACGCGGACGCGATCCATCATCACATACCACATGCCTCCGAAAGCGATCAGGGCGAGGCAGGCGACAAGGGCGATCAAACGTCGATCACGAAATAAGCGAGGCGTGGTCGAGGCGGCCGGCCATAAAAATCGCTGGATGCGACGGCGCAATTCGGGCGGAGCCGTGTGGGGCGAGGGCGTCTCGCTGACGATCTGTTCGACGCGCGCACGCAACGCGGGCGGAGGAGAGTAGAGAGGCCGCGCCTGGCGGACGCTCTCCAGCCAGCGCCGTTCGTCGGCCACCGCTTGGCGGCAAGCCTGGCACTCCTGAAGGTGCGCCTCAAAGGCAGCTTGCTCACGGCCGCGCAATTCATCATCCAGATAAAAAGCGATCTGGCCCCGGATGTGATCACAGGGTGTCATCTCAGTCTCACTCACCTCGACGCCGCCTCCGTCCGCCATCCACCAAGCAATAGGCGGAGTTTTTCTCGCGCTCGGCCGAGCCGCGACATGACGGTACCGGCCGGACAGCCGACGATGCCGGCAATCTGCCGATAGCTGAAGCCTTCGATGTCACGCAAGACGACCACCTCGCGGTACAGACGCGGGAGTTGCTCTAAGGCGGCGCGGACCTCTGCTCGCTCGACCTTTCTCATCAACTCGACGTGGGGATCGTTCGCCACGCGATCAAGCCACTGCGGGTGGTCGCCCTCTGCTTCCGCATCCAGCTCGATGAACTGTGGGCCGCTGTGCGCGTGGCGCAGTTGATTGAGCCAGACGTTGCGCAGGATCGTGAAGAGCCAGCTCTTGAGATTGCTATCAGGCATCAATTGACCGAAGGCGCGCACGGCCCGGAGATAGGTCTCCTGCACCAGATCTTCCGCCTCCGTGCGGTCGTGGGTCAAGGCCATGGCAAACCCATAGAGCGCATCCAAGTGCTCCAGCGCTGCTTGTTTGAAATCCGGGTTGCTCATCTTAGCGCTGCTCGCCTGTGCGGGCCTGCCCGCTCCCTTGCCCCTGACTGGCCGCCGTGCCCTATGAGCATAACACGCCACGCCGCAGGATATTCCTGGCCCGATGCAATTTCTCTCTCGCGATGGAATAAACCGGAGCTTCGCGTGTTATCCCCTACGTCAACAATATTCCCCTGGCGCCCGGTCAGCGCGCCCGCGTAGTCACGAATTTGTTCGTTTGACTTCGGGAAGCACGCTCGCCCGAGACCGAACGAATCAATTCGTGACTACGTGGACAGACGGCTTGAAACAACGCGGTCGAGAACATCAATCTCAGGGAGGCAAAATCATGATCAGTCGAAGATTGAAACTCACCTTGGTGGCCTGCTTGGCGGCGGCGCTGCTCGCCTCAGTCTCCGCTCAGGAACAAGGGAAAAAAGATTCCAGCTACGCCCCGGTGGATATCAAAGAGTCCTTTGCGTCGATTATGGCTCGCATGAAAGCCGCCAAGGCCGGGGTCATGCAGCGGCAGATGGCGCTGCTCAATGAGCGCTATGACCTTGCGAAGCGCGTCACCTCCGAGGTCACGATGTCGCGCGGCAAACCCATTCCGGTCGGGCCGGCGGCCAAACTCTCATCCGGTTTGACGTGGGAGAAACTGGCTGAGATGTCACCGGCTGAGGTCCGAGAGAAGGGACTTTTCCCCAAAGGATTCTTGCCCCTGCCGCATCCCAATCACGCGGAGGGCGGCATGACCTTCCCCAAGATGATGATTGACAAGTTGGTCGACATGGGCGAAGGCAATCGGTTGGAGCGCTTCGACCTCGACTTCGACTTGCCTGAACATTTTCTCCCTGAATTCCCGCCGCCCATCTTCCTGACGACCCGGCCTGACCTCGGCGATGTCTCGCAAGGCAAGCTGGTGACGTTGGATAATTTCTACGACCTCTTCAATGGCATCCTCAACCCCAAACAGCTCGAAGGGCTGCGCCTCTTAGTGACGCAGTTTCCCCAACAACAGTTCAACGTGACTGAGGACCGCCGGTCGGAGAAGCCGAGCCGCGGAGTGACTTGCTTTGATTGCCACGTCAATGGCCACACCAACGGCACGGTCCATCTGGTGGGCGACATCCGCCCGCAGGCTCACCGGCGCCGGATCGAGACACCTTCACTGCGCGGGGTCAATATCCAGCGGCTGTTCGGCTCGCAGCGATCCCTGAAGAGCGTCGAGGACTTCACCGAATTCGAGCAGCGTGCGGCCTACTTCGACGGCGATCCAGTCATTGCCACCAAGAAAGGGGTCAACGTCCTGGAGCGTGGCAGCGCCGTCCACAATATGGCCGAGTTTCAAGAGCTGCTCGATTTCCCGCCCGCCCCGAAGCTCAACCTCTATGGCCGGCTCGATGCGACGAAAGCCAGTCAGTCCGAACTGCGTGGCGAGGCGCTCTTCTTCGGCAAGGCCAACTGCACGGCGTGCCACACCCCGCCTTTCTACACCGATGGGTTGATGCATGATCTGAAGGTCGAGCGCTTCTACAAGCCGCAAATGATCAATGGGCTGATGGCCACCACGCAAGGGCCGATCAAAACTTTCCCGCTGCGGGGAATCAAAGACTCGCCGCCATACTTGCACGACGGGCGCTTGCTGACGTTGGAGGATGTGGTCGAGTTCTTCAATCTGATCCAGGAGTTGAAGCTGACCAAGCAGGAGAAGGCGGACTTGGTCGCCTTCCTGCGCGCGCTCTGATTCTATGTTTGGAGTACCGGCTTTAGTCGGGCTTTGCGTTCAGCAAGAGCAAACCCCGACTAAAGTCGGTACTCCAAACGCCTGCTTTAATTTCCCATCAACTCCGCCGGCAACTGCTTATCCACTCGCGGCCGGCTGGCTGTATTGGCCAGTTCCCAGGCGGTCGCGAAGATGGTGCGCGCGACCTGCTCCATCTTCTGGTAGTCGATCTTGTCGGGCGAGTCCGTGGGCCGGTGGTAATCCTCGTGCACGCCGTCGAAGTAGAAGATGATCGGGATGCCTTTCTGCGCGTAGTTGAAGTGGTCGCTGCGGAAGAAGAAGCGGTTCGGGTCCTTCGGGTCGTCGTACTTGTAGTTGAAGCTGAGATTGAGGTACGACTTGTTGACCGCCTCGCTGAGCGCTCCCAATTCGGTGCTCATCATCTTCGAGCCGATGACGTAGATCTCATTGGGCCCCGAGAGTTCGCGGTTGGCCGGGTTGGTGTCGCCTTCTTTCTTACTGCGCCCGATCATGTCGATGTTGAGCTGAGTGATGATCTGGTTGAGGGGGACGACCGGGAATTGGTTGATGTAGCGCGAGCCCCAGAGCCCCCTCTCCTCGCCAGCGTGCCAGACGAAGAGGATCGAACGCTTCGGGCGCGGGCCGTGGGCGAAAGCGTCAGCCATCGTGAGCACCGACACGGTGCCGGAGCCGTCGTCGTCCGCGCCGTTGCAGATAGTGTCCTCATTCACCGGGCGACAGGCCGGCGCGCTATTCCCGACGTGGTCGTAGTGCGCGCCGACAGCCACGTACTCGTTCTTGAGCACAGGATCGCTGCCTTCGAGGACCGCAACCACGTTCTGCGTCTGCACGGATTCGCTTTTGTCCTGCACGGTCAAGCTCGCTCGTTTGTCCGGGCTCAGCTCGAAGGAGTCGGCTGGCTCATTGGAGGCGGCACGCTTCAGGACCGCTGCGGCATCCTCCTTCTCGCCCTGGAAGAGGGCCGTGAGCATCCGCTCTGACGCGGTGATGGTCGGCAATGATGGGCGACTGTCCGGGTGCTGAAACTTTTCGACCATCGGGGCGGACGGCTGGAGCGAAGCCTGACGGCGCTGATCCCAGGTGGAAAGAAGGATCGGGTTAGGAATGATGATCATCCCTTTGGCCCCGTTCCTCTGTGCATAAGTTTGTGGCCGCTCCCACTGATCACCCTCCTCACCTTTCAGGTCAGTTGAGTTCACGCCCTTCGGCAGCCGCCCGCCCGCATAGACGACGATCTTGTCTTTGACATCGATGCCTTGATAGGGGTTGAGGTTCTTCGATTTGATCACCCAACCGTGGCCGACATAGACGAGCGGGCCGCTCGCGCTCCCGCTTACCGGCGCCGCAAGAAAATCATCGCCGAATTTGAAGCCTTGGCCGTTGACCTCGGCGCGGGTCTGAGCGGGCTCAATCTTGTTACGCCGCAGCGCGATGTGCTGGAAGTAGGTGCCGTCGTCGCCGACCGGTTTGAGGCCCCAGCGCGAGAGGTGGGTGGCGATAAACTTGGCCGCAATGTCCAGCCCGCGGGAGGGCGTGTTTCGCCCCTCTAGTTCATCCGCCGCGATGAAATAAAGATAATCCTTCAACTCGGCAGCCGTAATGAACTCCGCATTGCCGTGCGAGAGCGCTGGCGCCGCCGCTGCCGCTTGGTTGTCAACCTTGCGCTGCTGCCCATAGCCAACCGGCACCGGCAGCACGAGTGCACCAATCAGCACCAGACTAATCAACTTGAATCTTCTCACATACCCTCCATCGATCTTTATTCCTGCAACCCGAGCAGGGGCGCAGTAGGCGCAACCTTGATCATGCCTGGTCCGGATATTTTTCGCCAGGGCTCGGCACCAATTCCTACGCTTGAGCGAGAGGAATAAAAATCGACTCATCCGACGAGAGAATTGGGGCACCATCGAAGCTGATGACGCTGCTCCCGTGATCGCAGTTGCTTAATTCTGATGGCGGATTGGTGAGCAGGGTTGAGTGAGTTTTGAATGTTGAGGGCTCTCAGTCAAGACCCTGATATAGTTTGCGCCGCGGGTGCCTGCTCCGCCTCTTCAGCGTCGCCAGGCATCAAGCTTTCGATAGCCTCGAAGAGGTCCTTGAGCTGGACCGGCTTGGAGACATAACTATCCATGCCGGCCGCCAAACAGCGTTCCCGGTCGCCTTTCATGGCATGGGCGGTCATGGCGATGATCGAGATGTGGGAGCCGGTCATCTTTTCTTGCTCGCGAATGGCCGCCGTTGCTTCGAGTCCCCCCATCTCGGGCATCTGGACGTCCATCAGCACCAGGTCAAAGCTTTCTTTCTCTAAAGCGGCCAGCGCCCCTATCCCATTGCCGACCACCGCTATCGTATGCCCTTGCTTTTCCAGGAGGCGGACCACCAGCCTTTGATTGACGACATTATCTTCAGCCAGCAGGAAGCGGAGAGACTTTTTTCTTCGGATCAATGCAGGCTCAGTCCCCAGGGCAGCCCGGTTCTCGCCTGGCGGATGCGTGTCGAGCACGCCCAGGATGGCGGGCAATAAATCGGATTGCCTGATGGGTTTGGTCAGGTAAGCAGTGATGCCTAGCTCGCGGCAACGGGTGCCATCGCGCTGCTGCTCAGCCGATGAAAGCATCATCAGTGACGCGCCGACTAGCCCCGGTCGCTGCTTCATCTGCTCGGCCACAGCAAAGCCATCCATCTCCGGCATCTGGGCGTCGAGCAAGACGAGGGGAAACGGCCGGCCGGTACTCTGGGCCTGTTCCATCGCGGCCAGCGCTCGGCGCCCTGCGTCGACTGAGGTGGGCTCCATCCGCCAGCCTCTGAGCACTTCTTCGAGGATGCGTCGGTGCGTGGCATTGTCGTCCACTACCAGCACCGGCAGGCCGACCGGAATTGCGGATTGCGGATTGCGGATTGCGGATTGTTCAGCCGTCGCATCTTCAGTCCGCAGGCCGAACCGCGCGGTGAAGTGGAAGGTGCTCCCCGGACCTGCGGATTGCGGATTGTGGATTGCGGATTGCGGATTGGCAGATGCGCCATCTCGCATGAGCGATCTTTCTGCCGCAGGTTCGGCGCAGAAAGAATCGGGTGTCGGCACCAGGGACAATCCGCCATCCGCCATCCGCCATCCGCCATCCGCAGGGCTTTCAACCCAGATTCGCCCGCCCATCATGTCGACCAGCCGGGCCGAGATCGTCAAGCCGAGCCCGGTGCCACCATATTGCCGCGTCGTCGAGCCGTCGGCCTGCGTGAAGGCTTCGAAGACTGCCCTCTGCTTTTCGGCGGGGATGCCGACGCCGGTGTCTGCGACAGTGAAGTGCAAGCAGACTTGGTCTTCGGCCCACGCTTCAATCTCCACCCTCACCACCACCTCACCTTGTTCTGTGAACTTGATCGCGTTGCCGACCAAATTGACGATCACTTGCCGCAGGCGCCCCGGGTCACCCACGACGGCATCGGGCACCCCCGAAATGATGTGGCAAACCAACTCCAGTCCCTTCTGGTGTGCCCGTAAAGCCAGCGCCTTGATCGTCTCCTCGAGCGTGTGGCGGAGGTTGAAGTCAACCGGGCTGAGGTCCAATTTACCGGCCTCGATCTTAGAAAAGTCGAGAATGTCGTTGATGATGGTTAAGAGGGCATCAGCCGAGGTCTTCACCATGCCGAGATACTCCCGCTGCTCAGGGGTGAGGTCCGTGTCGAGGGCGAGTTCCGTCATCCCGATGATGCCGTTCATGGGGGTGCGAATCTCGTGGCTCATGTTGGCGAGGAACTCGCTCTTGGCGCGGCTGGCGGCCTCCGCCGCCCCTTTCGCCCGCTGCAGTTCCAACTCCACTCGCTTGCGCTCCTCGATGTGCCGGGAAAGCTCTTCAATGTGGCGTTCATCCTGCTCCGCTCGGGCCGAGGCGATCTCGAGATTCTGAAGGTAGACTTTATAAGTAAAATAGATGATGGCGATGAGCGGCGTCGTAATCAGCACCGCTAACATCCCAATCGTGTCAATGAGCCGGGCGAAGAGTCCCGCCGCGACGGCGCCCGCGATGTAGGTGATGGATGCCCACAGGTAATACCCGGTCCAGGTAGACCAGAACGGTCGGGCGGTCTTTAAAGCTTGCGCCAGGGCAATGATCCAGGTATTGGCAAAATACTCCACCAGCGCCATCACGCAGATGGCCGCCGTCAATCGGGTCAGCGAACTGTGGCGGGAGAGTTCGGTCACCTGGCCGAAGGCTAAATGCAGCGCCCACGTGGTGAGGAAGAGCGCGCACGCCCTTTCCGCCGAGTTGAACAAGATCGCCGTGGCCTTCTTGCAGGTGCGGATCGATAAGCAGACCCCCTCCGCCACGGCCAACCAGAGGGCCGCCTCGCCGCCATAGAGCAGCAGCGTCAGAAAAATGAAGGTGTCCGAGACGGTGATCTCCGAGGTGGTGCGCGGGATCTTGATCGTGATTCGTGAGCTGAGGCCGATTGTGATGAGGGCCAGGAGGAGATAATATACATCCAGTCGCGCGGCCGTGAAGTGCCAGGCGGAAAAGAGACAGGCCCCTCCCCCAAGCGTAATGATCAGCCACAAATATGGCTTAAGGAGGCGCTGTCTTTCCATAGCTCGGGACGCGGGACGGGGCTACACGGTCAAGATCAGGGTTGCATCGCAAGCTCGCACTGGCACTTGAAGGGCGGCTAGGAGAGGGCCATTTATCGAGGCTGGCATACCATAAATCAAAACCGGTAGAATGGCAAATGATTTTAACGACTTACGCCAGTTGAAAAATCGTCTGGTTGATTCAGGCGAGCAAACTGTATGGAACTAAGTTTTCGCCTTGCCGGTGAGGCCGACATCGACCTCCTCGCGGGGTTGATGCGCCAGTTCTACGCGATTGACCGGTACCCGTTCGATGAACAGATAGTGCGCACGGCACTGGCGAAGCTCATCGGCGATCACTCGCTCGGGCGTGTGTGGCTGATCAATGACGGCGAGGCCGCGATCGGGTACATCGTGCTGACGTTCAGCTACAGCCTGGAATTTCACGGGCGCGATGCCTTCGTGGATGAGTTCTTCGTGCAAGCCGGCGACCGCGGCCGAGGCGTGGGGACCCAAGCGATGCAGTTTGTGGATGAAGCCTGCCGCGAACTTGGGGTCCAAGCCTTGCACCTGGAAGTCGAGCGGGCCAACGTCGCGGCCCAGGCGCTCTATCGGAAGTTCGGTTTTGCGGACCACGACCGCTACCTGATGACCAAGTGGTTTACAAGATCGATTTGCAATTGAGTCTACGGGCAAGACCGTCGAGTCAGTACCGCGAGCGGTAGCGAGCGTGACTTCGGCGGCGAGACACTGGTGGCAGCGACGCTCGCTACCGCTCGCGGTACTGATCCGTAACAAACGAGAGCGTGGCCCTCAAGCCGGCGGCTCTCCCCAACCAGAGGAACAGACGATGCGAACATTCACCACCCGCCGTTTGACCGCGGCATTTCTCGCGATCCTGGCGCTCACAGCTTTCCCGGCTCTCGCCCAAGACGCGAGTCAAGTCTTGAGGCTCTCGGTCAGCTACCGCACGCTGAAGAACACGGCGACGCTCAGCGAGGAGCGGCGCAAAGAGGTTGAGCAGTTGGAGACGCAGGCCCGCGCCGCCGCCCAGGCCGGCAAGTTCGGCGACGCGCTCAGGCACTATCATCATGCGATGGTCCTGCTGCGCAACCAGACTTGGACGCCGGCACGCGCGCTGGGATTGGCGCTGCAACTAAAGGCTGACCGCGTCATCTTCGATCCGGGCGACGCCTTGCGCCTGAAGCTCACTCAATCTTTCGCTCTCGAAGAACCGCTCCAGGGAAAATTCACCGGCTCGCTCACGCTGGCTCGCCAGAAGGACAAGAGTCTAGAGGCGGTCAAAGAACTCAAGAGCCTGACCGGCCTCGACACTGATTTTACGGCCCAACCGCTCTCACTTGAGACGGCGGTCCCCGAAGTGGCGGACGGCGATTACCAGTTGGTGCTTACCCTCAAGCCGGGTGACGGCGAGCCGATTGTCAAATCGACGACGGTCCGGATCGCCCGCGGGCTCGCGGCTTCGGCCTCGGCGCTCAAAACGCGCACGGCGGCTGTGGCGTCAGACCTCAAGAAGCGCAACCAGGAAGGAATGCTGCGCGCGTTGGCGCCGGTCGAGTATGCGGCCTCGCTGCCCGACCTCGCGAACGCCGGGCAACTCGCCGTCGAGCGTCTGGATTTAAAGAGTGAGTTGGCGGCGGCCTCTTCCTTGCTCGATGTGATCGCGAAGGGCGAGAATCCTCTGCGCGCCAAACGCGGCGACTTCCGATGGGCGTATCGCTCAACCGTGGACGGCGAGTTGCAGCCCTACCGCGTTTACGTGCCGGCGAACTACGACCCGGCGAAGTCCTACCCGCTCGTTGTAGCGCTGCATGGGATGGGCGGCGATGAAGGCAGTTTCTTCACCGCTTATTCCAACGGCATCATCAAGCGCGAGGCCGAGGCGCGCGGCTACATCATCGTCTGCCCGAAGGGGCGTGCGCCGGCCTCGATGTACCTGGGCAACGCCGAGCGTGACGTGATCGATGTCATCGGCGAGATGAAGCGCGACTTCACGATTGACCCGGATCGCATTTATCTGATGGGTCATTCGATGGGCGGCTACGGCACGTGGTCGGTGGCGGCGAATCATCCTGACCTCTTCGCCGCGCTCGCGCCGATCTCGGGCGGCGGCTCGGCCGCCGCGCTCGGCAAGATCACCCACATCCCGGAGATCGTCATTCACGGCGACAAAGACCCGACGGTGCCGGTCGAAGAATCGCGCAAGATGGTGAAGGCGGCGCAAGAGCTGAAGATCGAGGTCAAGTATATCGAAGTGCCGGGCGGCAACCACGGCAGCGTCGTGGTCCCGGCCTTCAAGGACATCTTCGACTGGTTCGACGCTCACAAGCGGCAACCCAAGGGGGCAGCCAAAGCCGCCGTTACCGGCCAGACACGCTGAAGAACAACCACGCCACATTGGAACGGTACGGGGAGCGTCAGCGACCTGGTGCTTCCGCAAAGAGTCGTTCGGGCGAGCGGCAGGTCGCTGACGCTCCCCGTACCGTGGTTCGAGAAAAGATGGCAGCCAACGAAGAGCTGAGCGAAAGGGCGCTACGGGTGCTGCGGCTCTTTCAGGAGATGGGCAGCGAGACGCTGGACCTGCACACCCTTTTAGAGTTGGCCGGGGGCAATGACCCGGCTGAGCGTGAGGCGGTTTTCGATACCGTCGAGGGGCTCGTCTCGCAAAGGTTGCTCGCAGAGCGGGGCAACGACTATTACGCCCCGACGGAGTTGGGCACCAGGGTCGTCACGTTGCGGGACGAACTGCTCACTGCCGACCCGGCCCCAGACTCTCCGAGCCTGACCGGTCGCATCGCCCTCTACGCCGCCATGGCGGCTATCGTGGTGTTCGTCTTTCTGGCCTTCCGTTGCACTTGAAGAGCGCTGCCTTGATTCCCGCCCCCAATGCTATAATTCAATTCCCCTGCAATTACTACGGAGGAAAAATCATGAAACTCTACTTCAAGCTCTCCCGGGCGCTCGTGGTGATCGCCGTCTCGGCGCTCGTCGCGCCAGCGCAATCACGCCGCCCGATGACCTTCGATGACCTCGCCGCGGTCAAGCGCATTGCCGACGCGCAGGTCTCGCCCGACGGGAACCGGATCGCCTACGTCGTGACCGTGATCGACAAGGAACAGAACCGGGGCAAGCGCAGCATCTGGGTGGTGCCGGCGGCGGGCGGCACGCCTCAGCAGTTGATCAGTTCAGATAAGAACGATGACACGCCGCGCTGGTCGCCCGATGGGAGCCGCATCGCCTTTATCTCCTCGCGCGACGGCGTCCCGCAAATCTATGTCGCGGACGCCAGCGGCGCCGGCCCTCGCAAAGTGACCGGCGTGCCGGAAGGCGTGGCCGAATTCATTTGGTCGCCGGACGGCAAGACGTTCGCCTTCACAACCGACGTCTACCCCGAATGCCAGACGCTCAAGTGCTCGGAGGAACGCACTGAGGCGACGTCGAAGAGCAAGGTCAAGGCTGTGATCGCCGACCGGCTCCTCTTCCGCCACTGGAACGCATTCAAGCAAGGCAAGCGCAGTCATCTCTTCGTCGTCTCGGCCGACGGCGGCGAGGCGCGTGATCTGACACCCGGCGATTATGATGTGCCGCCCTTCTCGCTTGGCGACCCGACGGCCTTTGATTTTTCGCCCGACTCGAAAGAGATCGCCTTTGCGCGCAACACCGAGAAGGTCGAAGCCACGAGCACTAACAACGATCTCTTCATCGTCCCGGTCAGTGGCGGCGAGGCCAAACGCATCACGGGCGGCAATCCCGGCTCTGACACGACACCGCGCTACTCGCCCGACGGGCGGTGGATCGCTTACCGCTCGCAGTCGCGCGGCGGGTACGAGTCCGACCGCTTCCGGCTGATGCTCTATGACCGTCAGGCGGGAACGTCCAGAGCGCTGGCTCCCGACTTCGACCGCTGGGTCGGGGAGTTGATCTGGGCGCCAGACAGTCAGAAGATTTACCTTGTCGCTGAAGACCGCGGGCGCGAGCCAGTCTGGGTCGCCTCAGTCAGCGGCGGCATCAAACCGCTCATCACCAACTCGGCTAATAGTGGTCTGACGATTTCCTCAGACGGCAAAACACTCGCCTTTACCCGAGCCAGCATGACGACGCCGGCCGAGGTCTTCAAAGCCAACACCGACGGCACCGGCATCACACAACTGACGCGCACGAATGCCGACTTGCTGGCACAACTCGACCTCAACCCGGCCGAGGAGTTCGAGTTCATCGGCGGGAAGGTGCCGGTGGTGCACAAACTCAAAAAGGGGCCGGTTTCTACTTCAGTCAGTTTCGGCGGTGGCAAAGGCGAGCCGGTCCGCGGCTTCATCGTCAAGCCGCCGCACTTCGACCCAACGAAGAAATATCCGCTGGTCCTGCTCATCCACGGCGGCCCGCAAGGCGCGTGGCTCGACGCGTGGAGCTACCGCTGGAACCCGCAGCTGTTCGCCTCGCGCGGCTACGTGGCGGTCATGATCAACCCGCACGGCTCGACCGGCTACGGGCAGGCGTTCACCGAGCAGATCAGCGGCGACTGGGGCGGCGCGGTCTACGAAGATTTGATGAAGGGCGTGGACTACATCATCAAGCAGGGCTACGTGGATCAGAACCGGATAGGCGCGGCTGGCGGCTCTTACGGCGGCTATATGGTCAACTGGATTCTTGGCCACACCGACCGCTTCAAGGCGCTCGTCTCGCACGCCGGCGTCTACAACCTGACGAGCATGTACGGCGCGACCGAAGAGCTGTGGTTCCCCGAGTGGGAGTTCAAGGGCGTGCCGTGGGAGAATCCGGAGCTTTACGAGAAGTGGTCGCCGCATCTCTTCGCCAAGAACTTCAAGACGCCGACGCTCGTCACGCATGGTGAACTCGACTACCGCGTGCCGATCGGTGAAGGATTGCAGCTCTTCACCACGCTGCAGCGGCGCGGCGTGCCGTCGAAGCTGCTCTATTTCCCTGACGAGGGGCATTGGGTCTTGAAGCCGCAGAATAGCGAGTTGTGGTACAAGACCGTGCTCGACTGGTTCGATCAGTGGCTCAAGCCGAACGGGTCGCAAGCTTCGCGGTAAAAATGTCCCGCGACCTGTCAGGTTGCGGCTGCTTTCATTGAAAGATCTCATGAATTTCAAAAGGCTGGTGGCGCCAGCAGCCGCAACCTGACAGGTCGCGGGACTAGATGATCCTTCAAAGATGAGCATCACGAAACTCAACCGCTCAAAGAGAAGCTTCTTCGAGCTTCCGCGTACGGCCCGCCTGGGCGTCTACGTGCCGGTGCTCTGCTTGCTTCTTTTCTTCGGCCTGCGCCGGCTCGAGACGAATCTCACCTACGCCCCTTCCGGTTATAGCCCCGGCCCGGAGTGGACGCCGCCCGCGGGTAGTGAGGACGTTTGGCTCGCCGGGGCGAACGGCCTGCAGCTGCACGGCAGATTCACCCGCGCCCGCCCGCAGCCGGCGACCGGCACGATTCTCTACTGCCACGGCAACGGCGGCAACCTGACCGACTACCAGTGGATCGCTGAAGAGTACGCCGCCCGCGGCTTCGACGTGCTGACCTTCGATTACCGCGGCTACGGCCGCAGCGGAGGCCAGATCACCGACGAGTGGGGGCTATACGCGGACGGGGATGCGGCCTACGACTACCTTACGCGTGAGCGGGGTGTGCGGCCTGAACAGGTGGCGATCTACGGGCAATCGTTGGGCACCTCCGTGGCCGCAGACTTGGTCGGGCGGCGGCACGGCGCGGCGCTCGTCCTGGAAATGGGTTTGAGTTCAGCTAGCGATATGGCAGGTGTGATGATGCCGTGGCTCCCCAGGTGGCTGCACTGGCTGGGGAAGAATCGCTTCGAGTCTGCGCGCAAGCTGGCCAACATACATTGCCCGGTGCTTATCACTCATGGCGCCGGCGATACACTCATCCCGGTCACCCAAGGGCGTGCGTTGTACGAGGCGGCGCACGAGCCTAAGCGATTGATCATCGTCCCCGAGGCTGGCCACAACCTTCCCGATGCAGGCGGCGCAAAATATTCGGACTCTGTCGCTGACTTTATTCGCGATGCGATGCGGCCGTGCCGCTAGTGTTCCATCGCCATAAAGCCGAGAGATGTTCGGAGTTCAAACTTTAGTTTGCCTGACTCGACAGTAAGCAAGCTGAAGCTTGTACTCCAAACGCCTGCTACCAGTCGCGGTCCGGCGGCGGGCGGTCGGCGGCGGAGCGACGCTGGCGGCCGACACGCTCATATTGACGCAAAGCATCAAGCAGGCGTTCGGCTTGCTCACGTGTCAGGCGCGGCGGGCTCTGCGTTGATTGACCGCCGGACGAAGATGATGAATCGGGCTGGACTTGGTTTTGAGGATTGAACGGTTGCTGGCTTGATTGGCTCGGCGAGGCGGCGGCCCCCGTCTTATTGTCCTGCGGTGGCTGGCGGCGTCGCAGAGCGATCTCTAAATTGAATTTCGCCTCCTGGTCGTCGGGCGCGAGTCGGAGGGCAGCCTTGTAAGACTCAATCGCGCTGTCGCTCTCGCCCGCGCGGAATTGAGCATTGCCAAGGTTATAAAACAATCTCGCCCGCACCTCAGTTTCGCGGCTGAGCGAGAGCGCGCGGCGATAGATCTCGGCGGCCTGCTGATAATCACCCTGCTCGTAGAGCGCGCTCCCCAAATTGCTCCACAAATCGAAAGCTTCTGGCTCACGCGCAACGGCCTGCCGCAAGAGCGCGACCGCTTCGTCGTAATGGTGCTCGCGATATGCCTTCGCCGCTCGCTCACGCAGGTCATCAGCGGCGGCAAGGCTCAAGAGCGCCACTAGAGTGAGCGCCAAGGCGGCTCCGGTTTGACGCGCGAAGGACTTCATCCGCTTTATCTCTTCGCCTGAATGATTCGCCGCAACTGAGTGCGGTGCTCGCGCATCTGCGCCAGGAATTCGTGAAAAAGGTAGGTCGCGTCGTGTGGCCCCGGCCCCGCCTCCGGGTGGTATTGCACGGAGAAGACGGGCAGGCCGCGGTGACGCAAGCCTTCGAGCGTGCCGTCGTTGAGGTTGAAGTGTGTCAGCTCGATCTCACTCGTCTTCAAACTGTCCGGGTCCACCGCGAAGCCGTGGTTGTGCGAGGTGATCTCGATCCGGCCCGTGCGCAGGTTTTTGACCGGCTGGTTGCCGCCGCGGTGGCCGAACTTGAGCTTGTAGGTGCGGCCGCCGAAAGCGAGGCCGAGCAGTTGATGGCCTAAACAAATCCCGAAGACCGGCGCCGCGCCGAGCAACCGGCGGACTTCGTCAACAATCCCGGGCAAAGCCGCCGGGTCGCCTGGCCCGTTCGAGAGGAAAACCCCGTCGGGCGCGAGCGAGAGCACATCATCGGCCGAGGTCCGCGCCGGGACCACAGTGATGCGGCAGCCGAGCGCGGCCAGGTAGCGCAGGATGTAATACTTGATCCCGAAATCGTAAGCGACGACGTGGAAGGGTTCGCCTTCTCGGTGCTCGCCTGACTTGCCCGCCTCAAGCGCCGCCACCGGGTTGAGCGTGGTGATCTCATCGCCGGTCAGCACGCGCCGGTAATCGGTCGTCGCTTGCTGCTCGATGCGCGTTGACCACTCGTACGGGTCACCGCACGTGACCTCATCGACCAGGTTGCGGCCGACCATCTCCGGCGAACTCCGCGCCTTTTCGACCAGGCTCTGCTCGTCGAGATCAATCGATGAGAGACAAGCGCGCATGGCGCCACGCTCGCGGACGTGGCGGACGAGGGCCCGCGTGTCGATCTCCGAAAGGCCGATGATGCCGTGGCGCTTGAGGTACTCATCGAGAGTCATCGCCGCACGCCAGTTCGAACTGACCTCGGAGTACTCGCGCACGACCAAGCCTTCAGCGAAGGGGCGGCGCGACTCGATGTCTTCCGGGTTGATCCCGTAATTGCCGATCAGCGGATAGGTCATCGTCACGATCTGGCCGGCGTAGGAAGGGTCGGTGAGAATCTCCTGGTAGCCGGTCATCGCGGTATTGAAAACAATCTCTCCCACTCGCTCGCCTGAAGCGCCCCAGGCACGGCCGCGGAAAGTGCGCCCGTCTTCCAGTGCTAAAATCGCATCCGTCATCGTGTCTCGAGTCTCCTCCTCAGAATCTCAAATTTGAGATTCGAAATTTGAAATCGATTTATGCCTGCCGCTCGCGGAGAAAATTCTGCGCTAGTTGGAGCCAGCGCCGCTCGGTCCGGTACTTGTAAGCGGGCGCCGTGCGCACCGACTCGATGCAAGCTTGCATCTCCTGCGCGGCCTCGGCCGTGCGGCCGAGGTGGTAGAGAGTCATCCCGCGCCAATACCGGCCTTCAGCATCAGAGGGACGCTCGGCCAGGAAGCGGTCGAGCATCTCCAGCGCGTCCGGGTACTGCTTGGCTGCGAAGTAGACGAGCGCGATCTCGCGCCAGACCTCGTGCTGGCTGTGCGCTGGCGCCTGGCGGACGACGGTCTCGAAATATTTGATCGCCTCGTCCAGCCGCCCTTGCTCGCGCGCAATCCGCCCGAGCTGATAGTTGGAGTCCGCATCCTGCGGGTCAATCTCGACCGCCCGCCGGAAGGAGGCCGCCGCCGCCTCCAGTTCGCCGCGCTGCTGGTAGAGCAGCCCCAAATTATAGTGCGCCGAAGCGTCGGCCGGGTTGAGCGTCGCCGCCTCCAAGTTCTGCTTGAAAGATTGGCGGGCGCGCTGCGCCGACATGACATCGCCGATCCGGTCGCGCAGGAGGAAGATGAGCAGCAAGAGCAGAAACGGCGAGGCGCAGATGAACGTGAACGCCTGCATCAGCAACGGGAGGCCGAAGAGCGAAAGAAACGACAGCAAGGTTGCGGCCGTCGCCGCCCCCCACCCGATCCGGAAGATGGTGCCGAGCGTGAGCGTCATCAGCGCGGCGAAGATCGGCAGCGGAATGAACCCGAGCATCAGGAAGTAACCGGTGATGACTTCACTCGTCAGCCAAGCGCTCTGCCAACCGATGATGACTGCCGGGAGCAGCGTGACGAGCAACGCCACGGCCCAGGCCGAGAGGGCGCAAGCCACCGTCGGAGCATACTCCTCGCGGATGACGAGCGAGAAGCTGGCCCGCCGCTCGAAAACGTTGGCGATGAACACGGCGATCGGCACATAAATCGCCGCGAGAAAGAGGACGGCCATCACGCCTAACATCGCAGCATAATAAAGGCCGCCGGTCGAGAAGTATCCGAGCGGCGCCCGCAGCCCGGCAGCCGGGCGCGCCCGGCCGAGCCCCCCGTCCTGCGCGTAGAGAAAGAGCCGGAGCACCACCAACAGATAGAGCGTCGTTGCGAGCCACGCCGCTGCGGCAGCGAAAGCCACCGGGGCACGGTCGCGCAGCCGCCTGATCGCGGTCAGCGGCTGCCAGAGCAGTTCAAGTAAGAGGCGAAGATTGCTGATCACTGCTGATAAACTAAAGCGCGGATGGGTCCCCCCTCTCCGCGCTCCCGACACTGAAGCGAGTTGCTCACGAGCTGAATCAATCAAGTCCGCCGACGCGCTCGAAGGGCATAAACGGATAATAGCGAAAGATGGCCTTGCCGTAGATATATTTCTCCGGCACAAACCCCCAGTACCGGCTGTCACTGCTGTTGCGCCGATTGTCGCCCATGACGAAGTAATGGTGGTCGTTCACGTGCTGGGTGATGGTGGTGTCGTGCGAGAGGTATTCGGCCGAGAGGTAAGGCTCCTCGATCCGCACATCATTGACGTAGAGCTTCCCGTCCTCGATCCGGATGTCTTCGCCCGGCAGCCCGACCACGCGCTTGATGTAGGACTTCGACGGGTCGTTCGGGAAAAGCAGCACGACGATGTCGCCGCGCTTGATGGGCTGCTTATCCCCGACCCACTCGCGGAGCGGGTAGATGAACTTATTGACAAAGATGCGGTCCTGGTCCTGGAGCTTGGGCATCATGCTCAACCCCTCGACGCGGACCGGCTGCACGACGAAGACGACGATCAGGATGGCGATGAGGCCCGCAAAGATGATATCGCGGATGAGCGAGCGCGCCTCGGCCCACAACCCTGTCGAGCCACCCTCGGCGCCGCGCAAGACCGACAGATCATGAATTACTTGAATGTCATTGTCATCATCTGGCGTGATGCCCAAATACTTACTCTCTTTCCTCATAACCATGCTTACAGTCCTGGCTGATTGGTCAAGCTCAACCCAAAGGCTTCGGCCCTGCCGGCCAGCCCCAAGATTAGTACGCGGTGCGACGTTTTGTCAACGCACCCGTCAGCGGACTAAAACGCGTGAAGTCAGGGGTTAATGCGAGATCTTTCCTTGCAGTGAGGTGTCGATCTCTGCCTGATCACCGACGCCAAAAAGGAAGGCCTGCATGTTCTGGATCAAAAACTGTTGGTGCTCCGGATTGATGGTGCTCAGCCCGTAATGATTAATCAACTGGTTCTGAGTAGCGAGCCAGGACTTCCAGCAAGCCTGACAGACCTGCTCGTGAATCCGCTTGCCGAGCGCGTTGCTAAACGGCGGCGCATCCAGCCCCGGTAGGTTTTGTTTGCAACGGACGCAGTTTATCGTTGCCATCGTGTGATCCTTCCTGATCTCTGAAGTGTGCCTAAGAGGCAGAGCCCCATCGCCCTACCAGCAAGCAGAGCCATTTTACCATACAACCCGCTCAGAACGCAGTCGGGCTGATCGCCATGCACGAAGTCAAAGTTGGTGAAGCAGCGCTCACCTCTCTGCGCCGGGGGCGCGGAGAGCCGATGACTGTGCTCTCAACTTTCGCTCCGCGCCCGGATGGCTGAGAACCGTTGACAAATGGCCTCACCCTTTTTATTATTCGCTTATCGAGTAAGAAGCTATAAATTATAAGGAGAGGCATGGTTGACCTTATAGATTATAAGCTGCTGGACCTCCTCCAGGCTCATGGCCGGGCTTCCCAATTGGAGCTCGCCCAGGCGGTAGGGCTCTCACAGCCGGCGGTCGCCGACCGGATCCGCAAGCTGGAAGAGCAAGGGGCTATTACCGGGTACACGGCGCTGGTTGACGCCCGCCGGCTCGGCAAAGACATTACCGCCTTCATCGGCGTGGTCACCAACCATCCCCGCTACAACTACAGCTTTGCCAAAGAAATTGCCGACATCCCTGAGGTGCTCGAATGTCACCGCGTCGTCGGGGCCGACTCCTATCTGCTCAAGGTCAGGACTGAGAACACCTCCAGCCTGGATGACTTGATCGCCCGCATCCGCTCGATCCGCGGAGTCGAGCGCACGCAGACGACCATCGTGATTGCCTCCCTCAAAGAAACCACCCGAGTCCTCCCGACGAATCATCATGAAGAGCACGCGCGCCGCACTATGCGCGTTAAGTCTCCCCGGCGCGTGGCTGCTAAAAACAGAAAAGTGAGAAGCAAATTATGATCGCTACGCCAACACCCGCCGCTCGGTTTGCGCGCCGCATGGACTCGCTCGAGGTTTCCACCGTGCGCGAGATCCTGAAGGTCACCGAGATGCCCGACATCATCTCCTTCGCCGGGGGCCTGCCCGCGCCCGAATTGTTCCCGACCCAGGAGATCGCGCAAGCCTTCTACAAGGTGATCTCCGAAGACGGGCGCCTGGCCTTGCAATACTCTACGACCGAGGGCTACGCGCTGCTGCGCCAGCGCATTGCCGCGCGGATGCAAACCAAAGGCATCAGGGCTGCGGCCAATCACATTTTGATTACGAGCGGATCGCAGCAGGGGCTGGACCTCGTCGCCAAGGTGCTGCTCGACGCGGGCGACAAAGTGATCGTCGAACGCCCGACCTATCTGGCCGCCATTCAAACCTTCTCGGTCTTCGAGGCGCAGTTCATCACGGTGGCGAGCGATGACGAGGGGATGGACGTGGACGACGTCGAGCACAAGCTGCGGGAGCACCCCGACGTTAAGCTCATCTACCTGGTGGCCAACTTCCAGAACCCATCTGGCACGACGCTGAGTCTCCCGCGGCGCAAGCGGCTGATCCGGTTGGCCGAGCGCTACGGGGTGCGCCTGCTGGAAGATGACCCTTACGGTGAACTACGCTATCGCGGCGCGGCGCTGCCGCCGCTCAAGGCACTGGACGAGTCGGGGCTGGTCATCTACCTGAGCACGTTCTCTAAAACCATGGCCCCGGGCATGCGCCTGGGCTGGATGGTCGCCGAGCCGGAGATTTACCAGAGGCTGGTGATCGCGAAACAAGCCACCGACCTGCACACCAACACCGTCGCGCAGCGGGCCGCAGACCGCTACTTGGCTGAGAACCCGGCCGACCAGCACATCGCCAAGATCCGGGCCGTTTACGGAGAACGCTGCCGCGTGATGCTCGAAGCGCTGGCCCGCTACTTCCCCGCCAGCGTGCGCTGGACCAAGCCTGAAGGCGGGATGTTCCTCTGGGTCGAGCTGGCGCCTGAGGTCCGCACCGAGGAAGTGTTGACCGAAGCCATCGCGGAGAAGATCGCTTTCGTGCCCGGCGCGGCGTTCTTCGCGAACGAGAAAGAGCACAACTTCATGCGGCTCAACTTCTCCAACCAGAAGCCGGAAAAGATCGAAGAAGGCATCAAGCGATTGGCCCAGGTGATCGCGCGTCACGGCGCGGCTTGAATGCTTCGATTAGGTTGGGAGTCCCGGAGGCGGGATTTTCGCCCGAGCCAAAATCCGCCTGATGGTCTTTGAATATTAAATCCGGCCACCCAACGTAGGGGGCGCACCGGCGTGTGCGCCCTGGCCTCAACTGTGGGAAATCAGGGCAGACACACAGGTCTGCCCCTACCCTACACGGAATTGAAAACCGCTGTAAGATCAGGCCGAAGTGATGAACTATGGCTTCACCTCCTGCGCCGTTTCAGCGTCGGTAGAACTTTTGGCCGGACTGCCGGTAGTTGCCTCAATCTGCGCGGTATCGATGACGAGCCCGGCAGCCACCAGCGCCGCACGCAAGCGGTCCTCGACGAGCAAGCGGTCGCGGTGCGCGTCGGCGAGCCGGGCCGCCGGGTTGGCCTCCTCCATGCGGCGCACACTCTCCGGCTTGGCCAGCGGTGGGCGCGGCGTGGTCTGCCCCGTCAGCAGGCGCTCGAGCCCGAGGCCCATGGCCTCGATCGCCTTGTAGGTCCCGATGGAGAAACGCTCGAAGAGGTTGCCGCGGGCCGAGGCCAGGGTGAGCAGCGCGTCGATGGATTCCCGCTCGACCGCGATCAGGCGCGTGCGCTCGACCACGAGTGAGGCGATCTTGGCCGGCAGCGGCTGGTTGTGGTGGAGGCGGTAGAGCGCGCAGGTTTCATCGAGCAGGTCAATCGCCTTGTCCGGCTGTTTGCGGTCACGGTATTGCGGGAGCCCTTGCTCGGTCAAGGCCACCGCCCGTTCGAGCGCGTCGTCCGTGATCGTCAGGTGGTGGTGCATCTCCAGGCGCGGACGGCGGGCGCGCAAGACCATCAGCGTCTGGTCGTGCCCCAGCTCCGCGACCTCGACCGGATGAAATCTCCGTTCGAGTGCGGCGTCGGGGCGGATGTAGTGGTCGTACTCGTCGCGCGTGGTCGCCCCGATGACGCGCAGCTCGCCGCGCGAGAGGGCCGGCTTGAGCAGGTTCGCCGCATCCAGCGGCTGCCCCATCGCCGAGCCGGCGCCGATCAGGTTGTGCAACTCGTCAATGAAGAGGATCACATCGCGGTCGCGGCTCGCCTGGTCGATCACGCCTTGGAGGCGCTTCTCGAACTGGCCGCGGAAGGAGGTCCCGGCGATGAGGTCGATGTGCGAGAGCATCAGCACGCGGGCCCGCGTCAGTCCGGACGGCACGCGGCCGGCGACCAGGCGCTGGGCGAAGCCTTCGACAATCGCCGTCTTGCCGACGCCCGCCTCGCCGACCAAGACCGGGTTGTTCTTGGACTGGCGGAGCAGGATCGCGATCAGGCGGTCGGTCTCCGCCTCGCGGCAGCGGACCGGCTCCAACTCGTCGCGCAGCGCGGCGTCGGTCAGGTCGCGGGTATAGGTTTCGAGCGCGTGGCGCTCACGTCCTGAAATCGGGAAGTCAAAATCTTCCATAGCAATTGTGATTACTCCTGGCCCCAGGATACCACATCAGAGGGCGCCGGATCATCCGGGTAGTCTTACTTCCCCGCCTGATAAAGATGGACGCGCGTCACCAGCACGTTGCAGTGTGCGCGGTCAACGATGCGGTCGATGTTGCGGCCCCAGAAGAGGTGATCGAGGGCGCTCTCCTCGTGGTGGGCCAGCACGATGAGGTCGATCTGCTTCTCCCTGGCAACTTCGAGAATGCGGCGCTCCGGCTTGCCTTCGGCGATCAGTTTGGTCACCGGCAGCTCGATGCGCAGCCGCTTGATCTGGTTGTCAATGAAGCGGTCGAGGCGCTGGCGGGCTTGCTCCAGCGCGTGCTGCCAGTCGCCCGGCATCGTAAACAACCCGGCCCCAGCGTCGCGCTCGGCGAACGGGTCGTAGATCACATTGAGGACGAACAGCTCGCCCTCGAAGCGGCGTGCCATGTCGACGGCAGCCTCGAAAGCGTGTTTGGATGATGGCGCAAAATTCAGGGGGACGAGAATGCGTTGCAGCTTGATCATGGCAGTTCCTCCCAGAGAGGTGACCTCGGTTTCATCTCGGCATTGATGAGGAGAGTTTAGCACGGCCCATGCGGCAGGCAAACGGGGGAGCGTCAACTCCCAGGAACTGATCGCCCTTCACCCGCCTGCGAATCGGTGCTCAGCTCGCGGTCTCGCAAGCAGCGTATATGCTGCTTTTCTGAAACGCCTGTAAGCTCAAGAACGTCTCTAGACCCAGAAGCAAGACCCGACCCGCGGCTCAGTCCCTGATTGCGGCAGCGCGATGGTGGAAGGTACGGAAATCTCAAAGGAGAAATGGCTATGACCTCGATGAAATCCCTACGGCCCGGTGCGACCCGCCTCTATCTGCGGCGGATGATGCTGGTCCTCTGCGCACTGGCCTTGGTCCTCTCGAACCTGACCCCGGCCCAGCAGCCCGCGGGCAAGCGGCCACTTCAGCACAGCGACTATGACAGTTGGCGCTCGATCCAGGGCCAGCAACTCTCCCGCGACGGGAAGTTCCTGGCCTACGCGCTCGTGCCCCAGGAGGGCGACGGCGAGGTCGTGGTGCGCAATCTGGCGACGGGGACCGAGTGGCGCCACCCGCGTGGCAGCCGCCAGGCGCCTCCCACTCTCGAGGCGGGGGAACTCGCCACGCCTGCTCCCACTGTGCGTGGACAGAGACCCGGTCAGTTGCCGAGCAGCGCCGGCCTGTTCTTCACCGCCGACACCCGCTTCGTCGTCTTTCAAATCGCGCCCGCCAAGGCCGAGATTGACAAGGCCAAGAAAGAGAAGAAGCGGCCCGAAGATTTGAAGAGCGGCCTGGGCCTGATGGATTTGACGACCGGCGAGGTCACACGCATCGAGCGCGTGAAGAGTTTCCAGGTACCCGAAGACGGCGCTGGCTTCATCGCCTACTTGCTGGAGCCGAAGCAGGAAGAGAAGAAAGACGAGAGACCGTCGGAGGCCGCACCGACCCCAAGCCCGTCGGGCAGACCAGGGGCAGGGGCGAGAAGAAGAAGAGGCAAGAAGGAGTATGGCAGCGACCTCGTGCTGCGCAGCCTGGCTGACAAGAGTGAGCGCACCTTCCCCGACGTCTTGGAGTATACCTTCAGCAAGGACGCCAAGAGCTTGGTCTACGCTGTCTCCTCGAGGAAAGAGGAGACTGAGGGACTTTACGCCGTCACGCCTGGGACGACCGGCTCACCGGCGGCGCTGCTGGCCGGCAAAGGCAAGTACACCAAGCTCACCTGGGATGACAAGCAGACGCAGCTCGCTTTCCTCAGCGATCGCGATGATGCCTCCGCCCGCCAGCCCAAGCTCAAGCTCTACCACTGGGACCGCCGCAGCGCGCAGGCCGTGGAACTGGTCTCGACCGCCACGCCGAACTTCAAGCCGGGACTCGTCATCAGCGACAACGGCGCGCTCACCTTCTCGCTCGACGGTAGCCGCCTCTTCTTCGGCGTCGCCCCGCCGCCGGAACCGGAGACAGAGGCCGATGCCGAGGCCGCCAGCGAAGACAAGGTGGTCGTCGACCTCTGGCACTGGAAGGACGACCACGTCCAGCCGATGCAGAAGGTGCGGGCCGAGCAGGACCGCAATCGCTCCTACCGCGCCGTCTTCAACCTCAAAGAGAAAAAGTATGTGCAGTTGGCCGACGAGACGATGGAAGGGCTCAACCCATCGAATGATGGCCGCTGGGCGCTCGGCTCCGACGACCGCCCATACCGGGCGATGGTCGAGTATGACACCAGCTACTCGGACTACTTCCTGGTTGACACGACGGACGGGACTCGCCGGCTGCTGATGAAGAAACACCAGGGCGGAGTCTTCTGGTCTCCAGGCGGGAGGTTTACTCTCTTCTACGACGGGAAGGACTGGAACACGCTCTCGGTCCCTGACGGCAAGGTCACCAACCTGACCAAAAGCCTGGGCGTCAAATTCTGGCGTGAAGATCACGACACGCCGAACCCGCCGCCGCCTTACGGCCAGGGGGGCTGGACGAAGGGGGACAAGTACGTGCTCCTCTATGATCGCTACGATGTCTGGCAAGTCGCGCCCGACGGCAGCGGCGCCAAGAACCTGACCGACGGGGTGGGTCGCCAGGAGCAACTCGTCTTCCGTCTCGCCAGCCCTGACGCGCAACGGCGGGGGCAAGGGCGTGGAGGTCAGGAGCAGGAGGGGGAGCAAGAGCCGGGGATCGACCCGGCGAAACCGCTGCTCCTGCACGTGGACAACGAGTGGACGCGCGACGAGGGCTTCTACCGCGACCGGATTGACGGCGGCCTGCCGGAGAAGCTCGTCCTGGCGGCGAAGAATTTCAGCAATCCCATCAAGGCCAAAGAGGCTGATGTCTTCTTGCTCACCGCCTCGACCTTCAACGAATTCCCGGACCTGCTCGTCACCCACTCAGACTTCAAGGAATTGAAGAAGGTGAGCGACGCCAATCCGCAGAAGGCCCAACTGCTCTGGGGCACCTCGGAACTGGTGCGCTTCAAGAACTCAGACGGCGTGCCGCTCAGCGGCCTCCTCGTCAAGCCGGAGAACTTCGACCCGGCGAAGAAGTACCCGATGATCGTCTACCTCTACGAGAAGCTCTCGCAGAACCTGCATCACTTCGTCGACCCGCGGCCGAGCCACTCGATCAACGCCGCGTACTACGCCAGCAACGGCTACCTCGTCTTCGAGCCCGACATCGTCTACACCATCGGCTACCCTGGTCAGAGCGCGCTCAAATGCGTCCTGCCCGGAATCCAGGCCGTGGTCGACAAAGGCTTCGTCAACGAGCAGGCCATCGGCATCCAGGGACACAGTTGGGGCGGCTACCAGATCGCCTACATGGTGACCCAGACCAACCGCTTCAGGGCGGCAGCGCCCGGCGCCCTGGTCGCCAACATGACGAGCGCCTACAGCGGCATTCGCTGGGGCCCCGGACTGCCGCGCCAGTTCCAGTACGAGCACACCCAGAGCCGCATCGGCGGCAGTTTGTGGGAATACCCGATGCGTTTCCTGGAGAACTCGCCCGTTTTTAGGGCCGACCGGGTGCAGACTCCGATCCTCATGCTCCACAACGATGGCGATGACGCCGTGCCCTGGTATCAAGGCATCGAGTACTTCCTGGCGCTGCGAAGGCTGGGCAAGGAAGTTTATATGTTCAACTACAACGGCGAGCCGCACGGCTTGCGCCGGCGGCCGAACCAGAAGGACTACACCATGCGCTTGCAGCAGTTCTTCGACCACTTCCTGAAGGGGGCGCCGCGGCCGGAGTGGATGGAGAAAGGCATCCCGTTCTTGCAGCGGGAGAAGGAGAAAGAGAAGTATAAGACGGCGTCAGATGCGAAGGAGCGGGCCCAGAACTGAAAGGTAAACCTGCGGAGAGCGGGGACGGATCAATCGAGCGAATGCCGGTCATCGTGCGATTAGACTTTCGGTTGACCAAAACGGAAAGGAGATCGCACGATGGCCTCAGGTGCTCCAACCACAATTCAGACTCATTTTTTGTCCTGGAGAGGGGCCCGGAGGGTCAGTTTGATCGGTCGCCTACCTATCACTCTTTTTCCCCTCTTCAATCCGCCCTTTCGCTTGGTAAGACCTTCCCGGCCGAAATCATCGGCTCGATGGTTGACACCAGCAGCTCATAGCCCTGGAATTTGTCGAAGGCTAAAGTCGCCCCGGCCTCCAGAGACTTAGTCATCTCAGTGTCAAATGCCGTCATCGCCACAATCGGCACACCGTCCAACCTCTGATCGCCTCTGATTCGCCGGATGAGTTCTAACCCGTCCATCTCAGGCATCATGATGTCAGTCAGGATCAGGTCCGGCCTGACCGTGGTGAGTAATTCGAGAGCTTGAACCCCGCCTTCTGCCGCCACCACCTCGAAGCCATTCTCCACCAGCCAGGCGTCGAATAACGCCCGGTTTTCAGGGCAATCTTCGACGATCAGAATGGAGGCCTTTTTCATGTGAATAACCCTCACGGTCCGCCGATCAGAAATCAGACCACGCCGCATTGGGACAGTACCGCGAGCGTGAGCGAGCGGAAGCTCTCACGGGACGCTTCTCACGGGAGGCCCCGCTCGCTCACGCTCGCGGTACTTATCCGTTACCGATACTTCAGTCCGGAGAAGAAGCCGATCAGGATGAAAAAGAACATGACCATGCTCGCCAACACGGACTCCCTGATCGAAGCTGAACTTCTCAGCAGCACGTTGATTGAAGTAAGGATGACGACGAACAAGAGCATTGAGGTAAAGAGTATTTTCATCGGACTCCCCAACCTTACAGACTCGTCTTTAATCAACCTCGGTGCGGTAGAGAACAATCTTGCCCCCTGTCGCGCCGCCCAAAGACAAAGACCTCAATCCCAGCAAAGCGTCATCCCTTCGGACGCATTTAAATATTCCCGCCGATAGATCGTCTGATGGCGAGACATTTCTAGTTGAAAACTGGCCCTAAATTTCCGCCGGCTGTGAAATAGGCAAGTGAGGTGCCGAAGCAGGCGAACTCAGGTTCGGCGCTGTAGTCTCCACCGGGAACCCGAGCTTCAGGGCCGAAGCAGTAATACGCGACGAGAAGGTCGCGCTCATCAATAGCTGCAAAGTAGAGATTGCGCGGGTTGATCAACCCTTCGAGATCTTTTTCGACTTCTGCGGGGTTCGGGTTATAGAACGAGTATGGCTCCTCATACCGCCAACCGAGGATGGCGCGAGCGCTGGTATCATCCATTTGGTTAAGCCTGAGGTGCATCTCCGCTACCCAGAAAGCGGTCTGACGCGGCGTCAGGCTCGCTTCTTATCCAGAGGGTCCTCAACCGGTATTTCCTCGGGTGGGATGATTACGACCTTTCCGTCTTTCCAGGTGGCAATGGGATTACCGGCCCGTTTGTGCATTAACAGCGCGTGCTGGACTGCACGGCGCAGTATCTCCTCAATCTCTTTGCCGTGGGTGAGAAATAGTTTTTCAGGAATCTTACTTTCTATACTCATCTTGCCGCCTCACAAAACTGCCGCCATAAATCTGGCTGCTCTATGGCCGAGATTGTCTCCCTCGTTCCAGTAGCCAACATCAGTGGAGCGCTGGAAACAGAATTCTCATACACACCCCAAGTTTCAGTCAGCCTTTGATAGAGTCGGAAAAAGTTTCTCACTCCCTGCCGATAGCGTCTGCGAATCACTTCTTCAGGTACATCATGCCCACCCAACCGAACGCGCTCCCTGACGCGCTGAACAGCAAGGTCAGGGCTGAGTAGCCACAGGAACAGTAAATGGAAGTTATATCCTTGATGACACAGCCGGCTAATCCAGGGAGCATATGAACGACTGGCCAGGGTGCTTTCGAAGGCGAAACTCATTCGTTGCTGGGCCAAATCATGCAAGCGTTTCAGCATGACCCGTCCAGACTCAATGGCGACCTTCTCAGGTTGGAAGGCAGAAAGTCCAAGTGCAATCGTATCGGCGTTGACATATTCCATAAGACCGAGCTTGTCGCGTAACAGAAAAGGAGCCAGCGTAGACTTTCCTGCTCCATTCGGCCCAGCAATTATTATTATTTGTGGGCTCGCAATCTCCATCTCTTATCAAAAGGAAAGCATTGAGGGGTTAAAGAGAAATAGCCTAGTCACTTTATTACTCTTCAGGGTCACTGCACAAATTAATTTAGAGAGGTTTTACAATTAGCAACTCCGTTCAAGTATTGTTGCCAAGGGAAGATGTAGGTGTTGAAATTAAAACATCTGGGTGATGATCTATGGTTATAGGCTAATCCTAGCTGGCTAGCGATACCTTTAATAATCTCTTGAGACCTCTCGTCATCTAAAGTGCCAAGGATGAACTTATACTCCATTTGAAGGTTTGGGCTAAGGCACCTTAAGTTAAGATAATCTCCCATACGGCCAGGGTCAGATGGACTAATCCACATCTTTCCATTTTCACCTCCACCCTTTGCAAAATCACCTAAGATACTATCCCGCGTGCCCACAAGATTAATGAGAAGTCGAATCCCGCCTATATAACCTGAACTGGTGAGAATATTTTTTACTAAGAACATGAACTGCCAAACCAGGCCAATGGTTCGGACGTATTCAAAGTGCCTGATACCATCAAAATCTCCAAAGACGCAATTACTATCTGCGTATTCTAGGTTTCCCTGTTTATCAAGACGTAGATAATGCCCCCAGTACTCGCGATTATTATAATACTCTCCATAGAGAATCATGGAATCTATAGTCGTCCTAGATTGTGTGGGAAGAGCAAATTGCTCATAAGGCTGACCACCTGCTAGCCTCAAATTCGTCAAGCGTTCAAGCTCCTGAGCAATATCTATATGTATTGCTTGGCCATCGGCTGGCTCAGCAATCAAAGATAGCCATGAAAAAGCTTTAGAAACATCTCTTCCCCAGTTGCCACGATTGAATCTAGATTCTCCCAGCCTGTTTGACCATTCGTTACGCCCAAAGTTGGGATGCTCTGGATCGGAATAGCCATTTTTATGAGCAAAAGATGGACCTATAACAGGTTTCAAATGTGACGAAGCAATCTCAGGAACCTCCATCACCGTCTTCACAAGAAAATCTTGCTGATTGTCAGGCTTCAAATGCCCCCTTCCTGGCGTTCGTAAGATAAAATCTCCATCACCCTCAATATGACCATAATGTGGTGTCTGTTGTGATCGACTATCTTGCCCTACTTTTTGATACACATAGTACATCAGTAAGTTTGCCGTCAACACTCCATTTGTATCCACTGCAGCTCCGCGTAATCCCTCTATGAGATAACCAGTGAAAATTGAATTATTACCTTCGGGTCCGCCCCCATCAGCAACAGTTTCGTCCGCCTTGCCTGCCGTTATTACTTGACGAGAGAATCTTTGCAACATGTCGCTGATGAATCGCTGGGCGCCTGGGGTGATTGCTCGGTGGATGGCTAAGCCGCTGTAGCAGGCATCTATAATGAAAAGTACGTGCTTAGCAGGGATTATCTCTGCATTGCGCGTCAGATCGTCCCATCGAATAAGTGAGCTTAGTTTATTAGTATCGCCATCAACTGGGATTAAATAGCCAATAGGACCACGAGAACCCTCAATAGTCGTGCCATGGCCCGCAAAGAATACAATGACTCTATCATCTTGGTTATCGGCTTTTGTACTAAAGCTAAGATAGTTATCAAGTATCGCTGTTTTGGTTGCATCCCCATCTTTCAGGAGTATTACCTGGTGAGAAGGGAACTCTAATTCATCAATAAGAATAGATGCAATTGCATCTGCGTCGTTACATGCATAGGAGAGGGGCGATGCAAATTGATAAGCGTTGATACCAATCACAAGAGCCCAACTGTTTATATAGGACGACTGATACATAAAATTGCTCTATTCACTTGGTAGTAATAGATTACCAGAAGGCGACCCACACGGTTTAGTCAAAGGAAAATGTTTACATTACTGGGCCAACCCGCCACGGCACGAACTCTTTATGCCCTAGCAACTCGCTCTTAGTCCGCTCACCCGAAGCCACGCTTCGGATCATCTCAAAAATCCGCTGCCCCACCTCCTGAATCGTCTCTTTCCCTTCAACCACCATCCCCGCATTGATGTCGATATTATCCTCCATCACCCCCGCGATCCGCGAGTTCGACGCGATCTTGATCACCGGCACCACCGGGAACCCGATCCCCGACCCGCGCCCGGTCGTGAAGCAGATCAGATTCGCCCCGCCGGCCGCGATGCCGGTGAGCGAGACCGGGTCGTAGCCGGGCGTGTTCATTAAGACGAAGCCTTTCCGGTCGATCCGCTCGGCGTAGGCGTAGACGCCCGTGAGCGCGGTCGTACCGCCCTTCGCGACTGCGCCCAACGACTTCTCGGCGATGTTCGTGATGCCGCCGGCCTTGTTGCCGGGCGTCGGGTTGTCGTCCCACGAGGCGCCGAAGCGCCGCAGGTAGTCTTGATACCAGTGCACCACGTCGATCACTTTGCGGCCCGTGGCTTCGTCAATCGCGCGGCGCGTGAGCATGTGCTCGGCGCCCATGCACTCGGGGATTTCGGCGAGCACAGAGGTGCCGCCTGAGCGGATGAGCAGGTCGCTGGCGTGGCCGAGCGAGGGGTTGGCGGAAATCCCGGAGAAGGCGTCCGACCCGCCGCAATTGGTGCCGAGCAGGATTTTGCCGAGCGGTTGCTCGGTGCGCGTCATCGTCTGGCAATGCTTGATCAGTTGCTCGACTTGTTGCACGCCGTGCTCAATCGTCTTGCGCGTGCCGCCCGTGGATTGCATTTCGAGGCCGACGATGAGCTTGCCTTTGCGGAAGGCTTGCTGGCCGAGTTGGACCGTGCCGAGGTACTTCGAGATCTGGTTGACCTCGCAGCCGAGGCTGACCATGAGCACGGCCCCGACGTTCGGGTGGAAGATCATCCCGGCGATGGTCCGTTCGAGTTGCCAGGTGTCTTCGCCCTGCGAGTGGCCGCAGCCTTCCTGGTGCGGGATGGCGATGACGCCGTCGACGCCGTGTGTCTCTTGAGTCACGTGCCGGAGGCGTTCGGCGATTTCGACCGCGACGTGGCTGGAGCAGTTGGAGGTGGCGATGACGGCGATGTAGTTGCGCGTGCCGACATCGCCGTTCTCGCGCAGGTAACCCATGAAGGTGCCGACTTGCTCAAGAGGGAAGTAGTCAGTTGCCGGAGTCCGCGTCGCGTACTCGTATTCACGTCCGGTGAAGTCCGGCGCCACGTTGTGCGTGTGAACCCAATCTCCCGGATTGATGTCGCGAGTGGCGCGCCCGATGGTCTCGCCGTACTTGATGACCGGGGCGCCGGCAGCGACGCGGCTCAGCGCGACTTTGTGGCCGGGCGCGATTGTCTCTCGCGGCTCCAGCCTGTGGGCACCGACCTCTAGCACTTCTCCGGCCGTCAAAGGGACGCGGGCAACGCCGACATTATCACTCTCCTTAAGCACCAATACCGGCTTGGCCAATGCGACTTCAAGACTCATAACGCTCCTTTATTTCTGAACGATCTGCCTCGGCTATTCTCGCCTTCTGTGAGCTTCACTACCTCGCTCGGTGGCGCAGACGGGTCAGAGTGTTTCGATAGCTCTAAGGTTCAACTGTTCGATCAGGCCAATCGAACGGTGACGACGTTGAAAATTAAGCCTGATCAGGTACTGGATGTCAATCGTTCGACCCGTTGAGGCGGTGAAGAAAAGGTCGCCTGATGATGCCGCCGAACCCTTGGAGGAATCCCGCTTTCGGCCTAGAATATCAGTCACACTGCGCTGAAGTCACAACGGCGATCAAGCAAGTCAACCAGACCAAGGTAAGGAGTCAAGCTATGAGTCAGAAACAGATCGAGCGGAGGGATTTCCTCAAGCAAGCAGCCGCGAGCGCGGCCATCGGGTTAACGTTACCAACCGGCCGGGTGCTCGGCGCGAATGACCGCGTCCGCCTCGGCATCATCGGCCCTGGCGCCCGCGGGCAGGAGATCATGAAAGAGGCTTTGCGCCAGCCGAACGTCGAATTCATTGCGGCCGCTGATGTCTACACGCGGCGGCACGAGGAGGTGAAGAAACTGGCGCCCGGCGCGAAGACCTTCACCGACCACCGGCGATTGCTGGACCTCAAAGACGTGGATGCGGTGCTCGTGGCCACGCCGCTCCATTGCCATGCGCGCCACTTCCTGGACACGATTGCGGCGGGCAAGGACCTCTACAGCGAAAAAACCATGACCTGGTCGATTGAAGAGGCCGAGGCTTGCCGCGAGGCGGCGAAGCGTTCTGACCGCGTGATCACGATCGGCCTCCAGCACCAGAGTTCAGGCGAACTCGTCGATGCCAAGCAGTGGCTCAAAGACGGGCTGGTCGGCAAGATCACGCACATCGAGACCTGGATGAGCCGCAACACGCCGCGCGGCAAAGGCCAGTGGGTGCGCCCCGTCCCATCGGATTGCACGGCCCAGAACGTTGACTGGAACGCTTTCTTGAACGGGCGCTCGCCGCGGCCGTTTGATGGATACAAGTTCATCAACTGGCGGTTGTACTGGGAATTCTCCGGCGGCAACGTGACGGAGAATATGGTCCACCAGATCGCCTGGACCATGCGCGCACTGGACCTGCCGGTGCCCACCGCCGCCTACATGTCGGGCGGGGTCTTCTCGGAGAAGGACGGGCGCGAAGTGCCGGACACGATTGCCGTGACGTTCGATTTCCCGGACGATCTGGTCCTGACCTGGCAGTCCACCTTCAGCAACAGTCACTATGGCATCGGCGACCGCCTCCTGGGCTCGCACGGCACGATTGAGCGGTTGGCGGGCTCGACCGAGATGGTGACGGGCAAGTCGCAGTCGGGCCTCCGCTACTACCCGGAGAAGGCGAATCGCAAAGACGGTGTCGTGCTCGAAGGGCAGAGCAAAGAGCGGAACCACATGGGCAACTTCATCGACTGCGTCCGCTCGCGCAAGGAGCCGAACGCCCCGGTCGAGATCGGCTACCGGTCGGCCGTCGCGGCGCACATGGCGAACCTCTCTTACCGGCACAAGCAGCGCGTGACGTTTGAGACGGCCAAGCAGATGGCGCTGAAATGATCTGTTGTTGAGCGAGTCAACCGGTGTGGGTCAGCGAGGCGCGGGCGAGCGCCTCGCACTCTTTGAAACTCGGTCATCGCCCTCTGCCCGCTCGCTGGCGCAAGTAGGCCGGCCAAAACTCGGCCGCCCCTTCATCAGCCCCAACTCCCTGCAATAACCGGGTCGCGGGATCGTGGTTGCCGCGCTGGATGTCGATGGCCGCCCGAATGACCGGCAACCGGATCGCCTGAACCAGCGTGTCTTGGGGATTCCGCTGGGCCAGTTCATCGACAAGAACCTATGCTTGATCGACTTCGCCTTTCGGATTCGCCTTATCTGAAGTGGCTGATGAGAACCACGTCGTTGGTGAGGATGCCTCGTGACAGGGCGAGCTGTTGACCATCGCGTGACCGGACGAAATCGAAGATGCGCTCGGCTTTGAAATCAGTCAACTGTGTGGGTGGGCCACCCGCGAGCGGCTGGCTCCAGAGGTTTGAGATGCTACCACGAGTATCGGGGTAGATCAGCGCATTCCCGTCAGATGCCCATTCAACTATTGGCGTCGAGAAGCCCGGAGAGTCAAAGAGCTTGGTGGGCGGCCCTCCTTGAAATGGGATGAGCGCGATCTGCCACTGAGGTTTGATCTCTCCATCCCAGTACACACAGGCGACCTGCTTTCCGTCCGGCGAGATCCGTGGGTGGTAGGCATTCTTGTTAGTCAGTTGCACCGGGACTCCGCCCTGCATCGACACCTTCCACAGCGTGAGATGAGCGAGTGAGGAATAGACGACCCATTGACTATCAGGCGAACAGTCGGGAAAGTCTTCCCCATCCCCGTTCGTCAATTGTTTCAGATGGCCGCCGTCAAGATCCATCCGCCAGAGATGGGGCACGCCGGTGCGGTCGGAAACAAACACCAGAGAGCGACCATCCGGGGTCACGGCTGGCCGAAAGTTGTTCTGAGCATCAACCGTCAATTGCTTGGGCCGGGTTCCATCCGGCTCCATGATCCAGAGATCTGAATTGCCGCCGGCTCGCGATCCATAGACGATTTTGCCGTCCGGCGTCCAGGACATGCCGGGCACGCCGCCATCCTGGCGGATCGCTGAGGTGATCGGCTGAGCGCGGCTGGTCGCGCCAGTGGGCATCACCCAGATGCCGGAGAGTCGTTCCGCCTGCACCGTGACCAGCATGCCCGAATCGGCCGTCAAACTGACGCCGCGATAATTACTCAAGTCGTTCGTGATCCTGCGCGCTTCGCCACCGGGATAAGCCACCTGCCACAGTTGAGCGAGCGCGGAGCCGTGAGCGGCGGCCGTGATGATCAGTCCGCTGCCATCTGACAGCCAGGCGATGCCTCCAATCGACTGCCAGGTCTGAGCCGAGATCCGTCTTTCCGTTCCATTATCGACCCGGATGGCGATCACCACAGCTTGGCCGCCGGTGCGCGGCCCGGCCGCACAGGCAATGAGCTTGCCATCAGGTGACCACGCTGGCCCAACGAGCCCATCAGGGGTCTGGTGCGCAGAGAGCTTGTGCTCTCCGCTGCCATCCGCCTGGGCGATGATCAACGCGCTTTCGCCTTGGAATGAATTACGCGTAAAAGCAAACCGGCTGCGGTCAGGAGAGAAGGTGATCGGGCTGTCAACATCGACGGTCAACTTTCTCGGCGCGCCTCCGAGGAGCGGCACGCGGTACAGCTCAACGAAAGGGCTCTTGTTGTCCTTGACGCGATAGTCGATAAAGTTGCCATCCGGCGAGAAGGTGAAGCCTGAGTAACGAACCTCGGCGGGCGGCACGATCTGCACGTTGCTAAGCGTAGCGACCTGTCTGACCCAGAGGCTTTGCTCTCCCCCCTCATCCATGACATGCGCCACGTATTTACCATCGGGCGAGATGGCTGCCCAGGTGGCCTTGCCAGTCGTGGTGAGCCGGCTCACCTTCATCGCCTGGAAAGAGGAGGCTGGCTTTTTCTGGACCAGCGATTGGTACCACCCAAACCCGAAGCCGGCCACCAAGATGATCAGCGCGGCCAGAGCTAGCAAGGCGCCGCGCTGGTGGCGTTTGATCTGGCTGACGAGAGATGCCGTGCGTGAGGGGACGTGTACCGCCGCCCCGGTAGTCTCCGCCGTTGCTTGCTCGCTCGTCTCCTCCTCTTCTTGAATGACAAGGCTCGCGCTGGTCCGCTGCTCGACGACCAGTTCGGTGGCTGGATCCCAACCTTCCCTGACCTCGGCGCTGAGCCGGTAACCTCGCCCCGGAATCGTCACAATGTAGCGATGCTCGTGCGGGCGATCACCTAACGCCTTCCGGAGCAGGGACACATTGACGGTGAGGTTGGCCTCCTCGACCACACTGTCAGGCCAGAGCTGCTCCATCAGCTCATCTTTCTCTACCACTCGCCCGCGGTGCCGGAGCAGGACGAGCAAGACCTCAAACGCCTTCGGCGCGAGCGGCACCACTACTCCCTGCCGCAGCAGGCGGTGGTTGACGGGGTCAACCCGGAAGGGACCGAACTCATAACTGGGCTTGGGCGGCTCGCTTCTCATCGCCTTTGGAAGATTTGGAAGATTTAGGCGCCGGTCTTAAGGACTTTTAGATCGCTTTCCGTAGATGATCTGCCACGAGTTGAGCCGATCGTGTTTAGCTCATGAGCCCTGATCGGGATTCAATCTATCACTTGGCGGCGGAGAGCACAAAACAATTAGGGGAAAAGTGAAAAAGAGAAAAAGAACCGAGATCAAAGTCGAGATTGAACAACTGCTCGTCATCCGCCAGCGCCGCAGTTCCATTCTCGCCTGGTGCGAGAGCTGCCACGAGCAGGTCACGATGATTCGGCCGGAAGAGGCGGCCGCGATGGCGAGTCTCGACCTGCGGGCAATTTATCGTTCGGTAGAAGCGGGCAGGCTCCACTTCATCGACGCCACCGATGGCTTCCCCCTGATCTGCCTCAACTCAATCGAGCAGGAGCTGGCGAAGCGGGAGGGGCTCTGAAAAACTTCACCCTTTTTCACCGCCTCCGTCTGCGCTCGGTCTCTGTGCGGTGGTCCGTTGGGCTGGATAGTCTGAAACCTGCTGGCCCAGCATCGCCACGATCACACTCACATTATCGGATAACCTTACTCAAAGGAGATGACCATGAAGAAACTACTTTTAGGTCTGACTATGTTAGTGGTGGTGGTCACAGGGACGATAGTTTTCAGTGCTCGTTCTTACAGCGCCCCATCGCTTAACCCGGCCGACTATATCCAGGCGAAATATATTCCTACGCCAGACATGGCTCTGAGTTTCGCTCTGAACAAAGATCCGAGAAAGTGGGTGTCTCAGTTCCTGGACGGAAATGCCAGCGGCATTATTCAAGAGTTTGTGCCACAGGGAGAATCTATCGACGCGTGGAAAGAAATGGTGGCGCAGCAGATTGCCTTTACCAAGGTTTCCCTCCGGGAGCATGTGGACGGTTGGAAGGCCAGGCTTTTAAGAGCAGATCCCAAGATTGAGATCAAAGAGGAGACGAACCGAGATGGATCCATCTTGGTTACCTATACTTCCATTCTAGCGGACGAGACCAGCATGCGCAGATTCATCAAAGGCAGCGATGGTGTCTACATGCTAGCTTATCATGTACGTCCCAAGTTGAAGAAGGCCGGGACATTTAAGATTTGGTTAGGCATTATCAGTTCGGCGAGTCTGGTTCCAAATCCTGAGAAGAAAAAATGAAACGCTGTCCGCAATGCGGTGATACTTACGCTGATATTGAAGGCTTTTGCGCTAGAGAGGGCTCGCCGCTCATAAACGATGATCCTCCAGACGTCCCTGAATCCCCGCATCGGGATAGGCAGCCGGTGGTAATTCCAGCTAAAGTGACCCGGTGGATTTTGTTTGTTCTGGGTATTTGGATAATCTGGCCAGGTGTTGTGTCTGCCATCGCATCTCTGATTGCAAAAGTGTGCGGGTGTAAGGTTGACGAGGCTAATGACTATCCCTGTATTGTTTCTGGAGTTGATATCGGTGAGCAGCTGGGAATTTGGTTTACGGTTGGTTGGTTTCTACTTTTTACGCTGCCGAGCGGGATTGTTTTAGGGATCATAGTTTTCGCCATAGTTTTCTTTGTTTACAAGCGCCGACCCGCTGATCTCGGCCGTCAAGCGCAAATTAGGTAGCCAACTCAACGAAAAGAAAGAAGTCACGGGCAACGCAGAAACCAAAAAAGCCGGCGCGGCGAAAATCATCTTCGGCAGCGGCCGTTCTGACGAGGACGCCAGCGTGAAGGTCACGAACCTCAAAACCGGCGTCGTGGCTGACGCTTTCTCTTCGCACAAGCAAGATGCCTGGAACGGCAAGAAGAGCACCGCCGAGTCGATTGCCAAGGCGATCAAGAACAAAATCCTGGCGGCTGAGAAGATACCCCTCAGGAAATAGCCAGGGCACTCGCACCAGCAGCTGATCAAGCTAGGAGTAGCGGATACTCAAGACCGGAGTGAAAGGGGGATTATGAAACCTCATCGGCGCCGCCTGGCACTGCTGCTCGCGCTGCTACTGCGGTTGGGATCTCCGCTGGATGGCGGTGTGGCGCAAACTAAAGCGAGCCTGCCGGCCAATCCGAGCACAGTGGTCTTGGCCGGCCAGTTAGTCTCTTGCCCCCTAATGCGTTTTTTGTGACTCCCGTCAAGTTCAATGCGGAATGATCCAGGGCATGACAAACGCGTAGAGCATGACGATCAGGCCCACCAGCGAAGCCAGAATGATGCTGTGCTTGAAGACGGCTTTGAAAATCGCGGCCTCATTACCGACCTGCTGCGTGGCAGTGCTGGAGACGACGATCGATTGGGCGTCGATCATCTTGCCCATCACCCCGCCGCTTGAATTCGCCGCCGCCATCAAGATGGAACTCAGGCCGAGCTGCTCGGCGGTGACTTTCTGTAGGTTGCCGAAGAGGGCATTGGACCCCGCATCAGTGCCCGTTAGAGCCACGCCCAACCAGCCCAGCAACGTGCCGAAGAACGGGAAGAGTACGCCGGTACGCGTCAAACTCAAGCCCATGACGGTGTCCATCCCCGAGTAACGGGTGACGAAGGCGAGCCCGACCATGAAGCTGATGGCCAGCAGCGAGGGGATCAAATGGATCAATGTTTGCCAAAAAATCCGCAAGGTCTTTCCCAACGACAAGCCGAGCAGCAGCGCCGCCAGGATGGTCCCGACAAAGATCGCGGTGCCCGGCATCGCGACGACATTGAAATCGGCGACGGCGGCTTCGGGCGCGGGAGCGGGAACGACCGGCGGCACGCGCAGCACGGCATTGTGCAGTAGCGGCATCGGCTGCTTGAGGGCCGCAAAACTCATCGCCCGGTTGATGGCCGGCAAGCCGGTGATGAAGATGAAGACCGAAGCGAGAATGAACGGCGACCAGCCTTTCAGCACCGCCGCGGTCGAATGCTGCCGCACTGCTACGGCGACGGCTGCCCCCTGCGCCCCGACTGCTTGAGGCGGCGCGTCACATTGCGCGGCCTCGCGCTTGACTTCCAAAATCCGCTTGGGCCTCCACAGCTTCAGGAAAGCAACCATCACCAGCAGCGAAAAGATCGCCGCCACGATATCGACCAGACCAGTCTCCATAAAGTTCGACCAGAAGAATTGCATGAGGGCGAACGAGAGGCCGCTGACCGCTAAGGCCGGCCAGACTTCACGCGTCTCCCGCCAATTGACCATACTCCGCACCAGCCACAGCGGGAGAATGGCCGAGAGCGGCGGCAGGATTCTCCCGGCCATCGCGCTGAGCGTCGCCTCGGGCAGCCCGGTCACCCCGGCCAGCGTGCGAATGGGGTTGCCGACGCCGCCCCAGGCGACCGGCGCGGTGTTGGCCAGCAGGCACAGGGTCGCAGCCTGAAAAGGGTCGAAGCCGAGGCCGATCAGGAACGCGCCCGCGATAGCCACCGGCGCTCCGCCGCCGCCCGTGCCTTCAAGGAAGGCGCCGAAGCAGAATGCGATCAGGACCAGTTGCAGCCGCTTGTCCGAGGAGAGCGCCGCGATCGATTCTTTCATCACCTGGAACTGCCCCGTCTCGCAGGCGACGTTGTAGAGGAAGATCGACGCGACGATAATCCAGGCAATCCGCAGGAGGCCGAAGATGATCCCCAGCAGGCCGGAGGTGGCTACCATCAAGGGAGGCATGTGGAAGACTGCCAGAGCCAGGGCAATGGCCACGAGCATGCCGCTCAAGGCCGCCACCCAGACGCGACTCCTCAGCACGATCAGCACGAAGAAGAGCGTGAGCACCGGCAGCGCCGAGACGAGCGTCGAGAGTGGCCAGGAATGCAGCGGGTCGTAGTTCTGGTACCAGGGCATAAATCGCGGGTCTCCTCGAATCCGAGTGATGAGTTGAGTGAGACCGAACACTACCGCAGAGGAAGATCTCACGCCAAGGCGCCAAGGCGCCAAGTGGTTAAGAGCCTCTTCTTCGCGCCTTGGCGCCTTGGCGTGGGCACCTTATCCAAATCTCAGGCGGTCCGATTGGGGCCGGTGAGATGGACCACGAGTGATAGTGGCTACGCAATGCTAAGGCCGAATCACTGTCCCATCTCGTCGGCGCGTCGTCCCCCAACTATGGTCGAAGGTCGTGCCCGAGGGGAAGGGGAATTTCGCCGCCAATTTCTCATCGAGATCAATCCCCAGGCCCGGCGCCTCTCGCGCGTAGAGGTAGCCGTTCTTCGTCTCGGGGCAGCCGGGGAAGACTTCCTGAGTCTCGGGCGGGAAGACGTAGCCTTCGTGCACGCCGAAGTTGTAGCTCGCCAATTCCAAGGCGAGTTGCGCTGCGTGGGCCACGGGCGAGGCATCCCCCGGCCCATGCCAGGCCGTCTTGACGCCGAAGAATTCTGACAGGGCCTGGACTTTGCGGGCCATGCTCAGGCCGCCGATTTGCGAGATGTGAATGCGGATGAAATCGATCAGACGATTGGCGACGAGCGGCACGTATTCGTGCTGGGTGTTGAAGAGCTCGCCCATTGCGATCGGGGTGCTGCACTGCTGGCGGATCAGCCGGAAGTGTTCGTTCTCCTCCGGCGGCAGCGGGTCCTCGACGAAATAGGGCCGGTACCTCTCCAGCTCTTTGCACAGATTGACCGCCTGATTCGGCGTCACGCGCTCGTGCACGTCGTGCAGCAGTTCCACCTCATCCCCCAGTTTGTGGCGCAAGTGCTCGAAGAGTTTCGGCACCATCCGCACGTAAGGCGCTGACTCCCAAATCGCCTTGGGGTTGGTGGGGCCGACCGCGTCTTCGTTCGCCGCGGCGCCGCGGCCCCCGGCCCCGTAGGTCGCAAGGCCAGGTACATTCACCTGGACGCGGACGTGGCGGTAGCCTTTCTCCATCGCTTTGCGAGCGCTGTCCTCGACCTCTTGGAAATCGCGGCCACTCGCGTGGAAGTAGAGGTCGGCGGCGAAACGGCACTTGCCACCCAGCAACTGATAGACCGGCATCTGGGCTCGCTTGCCTTTGATGTCCCACAACGCCATGTCCACACCGGCCAGAGCATTGAACAGGACGGGACCGTTGCGCCAGTAAGAGCTGACGTAGGAGGACTGCCAGATGTCTTCGATCTCGTCCGGATTGCGGCCAATCAAGAATGGCTTGAGATACTGCTCGACTGCGGTGTGCACCACCTCAGCCCGCTGCGTGAAGGTCGCGCAACCCAAGCCATACAGCTCCGGCTCGCTGGTCATGACTTTGACGATGACCAGGCGGATGCGGTTCGGGGCGGTGAGGATCGTTTTGATGTCGGTGATCTTGAGCGGCGGCAAGCCACGCAACGAAGCTGGCTTCTCCTGCGCGAAGGCCTCAGCCAGCGGCCCGCGCGATGAAAACAAGTTGGCGCCCCCGGCCAACGTGCCGGCAGATAGCCAACGCAAAGCATCACGGCGATCCATAAATTCTCCTTTTCTGCTCTGACTCTATGCCCCCATCTTTCTCGCGGTCTGCTATAATCTGTCCAGCCACCTCGGGAGAAACCGAAAGGACGGGTATGAGTGCCATCAATCCAGAGATTCGTGACCTGCAACAAAAGTATGAAGAGTTGCGGGTCAATCTCGCCAAGACTCAAGGCGAGCTTGAAGAGATTCGGCGCACCAGCGAGAAGACCGACCGACAGACGACCAAACAGTTCGTAGTCTTTTTTATCACGATGTTCATTGCGGTCGTTGCCTCTCTGGTCGGGACAAGCATCTTTCAGACCGACGCCTTACGCCGGGAGATGAATGCTCGCTTCGAAAACGTTGACAAGCGCCTGGACTCCCTCGACAAAAGAATGGAACGGATCGAGAAAAATTTCGATGACCTCAACCGTGAACTCCGCGCCCAGAAGCGATGAGTTCCCACCATCGCCAAAACCACGTGCCTAAGGCTTGCGCGGGTGGGTCTTCTTCCACTCCTCAAAAACTTTCTCGACCTCGGGGCTCAGGCGCGGGTAGATGTCGCGCGTGCGGTATTTGCCGCTGCGCATCATCTCGGCCTTGAACTCTTCGTTGTAGGTCTGATTCTCCGCCGCCTTGATCGCGTCTTCGGCGAGTTGCGGCGGGAAGAAGAGCAGGCCCTCCTCGTCGCCGATCACCACGTCGCCGGGCAGCACCGTCACCTGGCCGATGCGCACGGGGATGTTCCATTCCACCCCGATCTGGTCGGCCATCGCCGAGGCGTGCGCGCCGGCGTAGTAGACGGGGAAGTCTTTCCACTCCAGGAAGTCGTGCAGGTCGCGGATGCCGCCATCGACGACGATGCCGTTCGTTTTACGCAGCTTCATCGCTAGGCCCGTCATACTGCCCATAAAAGTGGCGCGGTCAATCATCCCGCCCAGCTCGACCACAACCACGTCACCCGGCTTGGCGTCCTCGCCGCCGCGGACATTGAACTGATGATCCCAGTCTCCCTCCTTGGCCAACTGCTTGACGCCCTCGTCCAGATCGGGGCGCTGCGGCAGGTAGCGCATCGTTAAGGCGCGCCCGACCATCTTCAGGCCGGGCTGCGTCTGCTTGAGGTGCGTAACGAAGCAGTGCCGGTAGCCTTTGCCCTGGATCGCGCCCCAGACGTCCTCGATCGACACCTTGCGCAGCCGTTCGAGCTGCTCGTCGGTGACGCGTGGGCGCTTCGGCCCGAGCACATCCATCAGCGGCGTCCACGTGTCGCGCTGGGCGCGCAACCCGGGCGGGACTTGCGTCTGGGATTGACTGTTGACATGGCTGTGCGACAGCCACACGAAGAGCGTCACGAGCAGAACTCCTGACATTGCGACTTTGCTGCGAAACATGCTGACGGCCTCCTCTGTGGAAATCCCTGGGTACGCACGCATCCTGCGTGCACGTCTTCGTTGAGCGGACCGTTGCCCGAGACCAAGCACGCTAGAAGCGTGCGTACCCAGGGCGTTCAAATCCGGTTGAACTTCTCAATCGCTTTCTGCAACGATTTATACTGTCTGATGAAGGGGAACATGCCCCGTTCGCGGTCATCGATCTCCTGCGCTTTTTTCAATACCTCTTCAGCGCGTTCCTGCGGCACGACGACGACCCCGTCATCGTCGGCGACGATGATGTCGCCGGGGCGCACCGTCACCCCGGCACACTGGACCGGGACATTCTTTGCCACCGTCGCATAGTGACCGACGGCGGTTGAGGGGGAAGCCGAGCGCGCGTAGACCGTCAGCCCCATCCGGCGGATGTCCCAGATGTCACGGATCGCGCCATCCAAGACCATCCCCGCCATCCCCCGCACTGTCGCCGCGGTGCCCATCAGATTGCCCATCGCGGCGATCTCCAGCGTGCCTTCCATGACGATCACGCCGACTTCGCCCGGCTTCGCACTGTCGATCATTTCTACCGAATGCTTGGTCGAGAGCGCGGGCGTGGCGGCTTCGGGCGGCGCCGGTTTGGCGAGCGAGGTGACGGCCCGCCCGACGATCGGTTTCCCGGTGACCAGTTTCATATCGTGCCACATCGTGCCGCTCTTGCCGGTCACCAATTCGACCGCGTCGGAGACCGAGGCCGGGTAGGTCTTTTTGTAGCCGGCGATCAATGGGTCTTCGGGCGCCGCACGTTTCTTAGCGGCTTGAAGGGCGAGCGCCGCGGAGACCGAGACGGCTAGCACGACGATCAGCGAAATGACGGGGCCAGTCGCCCGCAGAAAACGGTGATGGCGGAACAGCTTTATCATGGTTTGAATTTCCTCTCAATCGAGTTCCTTTTGTCACTCCAGGCTCATGTGAAAAGGCTTGACCGCGTGTCTTATGGTAGACTGAATCATCAATTTCGCAAGGAGGTAGCAGCGATGAGCAAACTTGAAACGATTCCCGAAGAATCCGCCGCCTCGTCTGAGTCGGAGTCTCAAGCGGCTCAGCCGAGTGCTTATGGTGCGCCATTGCCGCCCTTCGACCCGGAGGGCGCGATTGCCGTGCTGGAATCGTTTTACGAAGGCGACCCAGAAGAGCAGCGTGAGACTTTCGAGTATTTGAAACGCGCCTTGAACGAAGACCGTGCTGCCAGCGGCGAAAGGCTCCTGTTCCCTGATGAGTAAGATCATTCTGCTCGACGCCGGGCCGCTCGGTCTGGTAACCAATCCCAGGTCTTCCCCACTCAACGATGCCTGCAACCAGTGGATGCGGACACAATTGTCGAAAGGCGTGCGTGTCCTGATCCCGGAGATTGCCGACTACGAAGTCCGCCGCGAGTTGCTGCGTGCGGGCAAGCAACAAGGCATCGCCAAGCTCGACGCGGCCAAAATCAAGCCGGGCTATCTGCCCATTACTACTCCGGTCATGCTCCAAGCGGCGGAATTTTGGGCCAAGGCCAGGCAACTGGGCCGACCGGCTGCCGCTGATCAGGCGCTCGATGCTGATGTCATCCTCGCCGCACAAGCAGCACTGCTCATCACCGACGGCCACGAAGTCACCGTCGCGACCAATAATGTTTCACATCTGGCCCTCTTCGTCCCTGCCGCGCGCTGGCAGGACATCACCTGAACCCAGCCGGATTCCCGCACACACTTTCAGGTCATCGCGGCCACACCATTCAACTCTGCACCTGCTGCCTCCTCGTGCGAGCAGCCGATAGGGCGCCAAGTGTTTGGGGGATGGCGCCGCAGCAAGACCGCTTAGAAGTAGAGCTTCAGTCCAAATTGCAACCGTCGCGGATCGTTGAGCGTTGAATTCACCACCCCAAAGCTCGGGGAGTCAATGTTAGTGTTCCCCGGATTGAAGCGGACGCGGTTGAAGGCATTGAAGGCCTCCACCCGGAAGTCCAACTTCTTCGTCTCGGTGAAGAAGCAGGACTTCGCGAGCGAGAAGTTCTCGTTGATGATCCAGGGCTGGCGCACCTTCGGGTTGTACCGCGTCGAGTTGGGCAGCAGCGTGTTCGGCTGCGGCCCGAAGAACGACCGTGGCTGGAAGTAGCGGTCGGGACCCACCCAGTCCGGATGATCGTGGGGCGCGATCCACCCTTCATAGCCATTATTGACGAAGACCCCGCCGCGGCCGTTGAAGATCAGATAGCTGTTACTGTTGACGAAGGAGAGCGGCAGCCCGCTGGCGTACTGGTGCACGCCGCTCAAGCGCCACCCGCCGAGGATCGCCGCGCCCACGCCCGCGCTCAGCCACCGCTTGCCCTTCCCGAAGGGGAGGTCATAGATGTAGTTGACCTTGAGGTTGTGCGTCTGATCCAGGCCGCTGATCGACTTCTCCAGCCGGAGGTTGTAATGGTCAAGCGCGTTGGTGTTCCCCGACCCGTAATAGTCGGTGTCGCTGATCAGCTTCGAGAAGACGTAAGAGGATTGGAGCGTGAGCCCGGAAGAGTAGCGCTTCTCCAACTTGATCACTCCTGCGTGGTAGGAGGAGTGCCCCGTCCGGTCGCCGTTGCCGCTGTCGGTTTGGATGGCCAGGTACTGCGGGTACGGGCGCAGCGCCTGCGCCACGCTCCCGTTGAAGCTCGGGTACGGCTTCGGGATGCCGGCGGCGACGGCCTCCGGCGAGTTGATGTTCTTCTGCAACAGGTCCCGGCCGTACTTCTGGTAGAGGCTGAAGGGGACCTGGTTGTAGTTCAGGTTGAAGGAGGTCAGGTGCGCGCCGATGGTGGCGTTGTACTCGGCCTCCAGCACGACGCCGCGGGGGAGTTGCCGCTGGACCGAGAGCGTCCAGTTGTAGTTCTCCGGCAGGCGCGTCACCGAGTTGTTCCACCAGGCCGTGTTATTGCCGTTTGAGAATGACGGATCGATGCTCGGCGGCGCCGGGAAGGGTGGCAGCCCCGTGTCGAGGCGGAAGGCCGGCGTGATGCCGTTGTCCACCGAGGTCGGGCGGAAGATGGTGATGGCGCCTTCGAAGTGCGTGCTGCCGGTGGTGGCCTTGACGATCCCGAAGCTGCGTGAGGCGGAGCCGCGGATCACGGTCTTGCCGTCGAGGCTGTAGGCGAACCCGAAGCGGGGGCCGATCCCGCCATAATAGCCGTCGACCAGCGTGCGGGAGTTCTCGCGGCCTTCCCCGAAGCCGGCGAAACGCAACGCCCCAGGCCGGCCGCCCGCTTTCGGGTTCGGCTTGTCCGGAGTGAAGTCGCTCCACTTGTCGTCGGCTTCGACCGGCGGCTGCGTGAACTCGTAGCGCACGCCGAGGTTGAGCGTCAGCTTCGGCGAGACCTTCCAGTCGTCCTGGAAGTACATCGAGTGACTGGGGAATTGCTGCCGCACGAAGCGCCGGTTCTCCGTGCCGCCCGAAAAAGCTTCGCCGAGCAGGAACGAGGCGAACGAATTGCCGCCGCCGGTGGCGATGTTGCTATCACCCGGGACGCTGGTGCTGAGCCGGTTGGCGCCGATCAACCCGGACACGCTCTGGCGGCCATAACCTTGGTAGTGGACGCGCTCGTAGAGGTAGCCCGTCTTCAAGGTGTGTTGGCCTTTGGTAATGGTCAAGTCATCACCGAAGGCGTAGACATGGTTTTCGGAGCCGTCGGCCGTCGGGCCGCCCCAAGTGCTGAAATCAGAGAAGCCGATCTCGGGGAAGTTCTCGTCGCAGTCGAAGGCGTTGATCAAGCAGATGCCCTTTGCCTTCCAGCCGCCAACGGCGTTGGGGTGGACGTTGTTGTCCCGGAACCGGGTGAAGCCGGCGTAGAAGTAGTTGACCACCGTCGGCTTGATCACCCGCGTCCAGTTGCCGCGGTGAGACCGCGAGATTTGATCGACGTTCCGCGGGAAATTATGGATGACCCCCGGCAACCCGGAGAAACCGTTCGGCCCCGGCTTTTGATCATGCTCGCCGCGGTTGTAGAAGTAGCTGACCTTATTCTTCTCCGAGAAGTTATGGTCAAACTTCAGGCTGAACTTAGTCCAGGGGTCGAGCGTCGTCCCGGAAGAATTGAGGTAGTTGTTCCGCACGTAAGCGCTCGTCCCCGGCGCGGCGCCGTTGTTGGGACTGAGCACCCCTGTCTGCGCGATCACGGCCTTGGCGTAGTTGGAGAACCTTGACTTCGGGATGATATTTCCCGGGAACGGGTCGCGGATCGTGACGCCGCTGACCACCCGCGTGGTGGCCGGGTCATAGACGGGGATCAGCTTGCCGCTCGAATCGACCCACTTGCTGAAGTCGCCCGCATACATCTCCGGCGTCGGGATGCTGAAGGTGCCGGCGTCGGCCCCGACGCGGTTGCGGAACCACTCGCCGGAGACGAAGAAGAAGGTCTTGCCCCGCCCGTCGTAATGGATCGGCCCGAAGACGCTCTTCGGGATCCAGATCGGGCCGCCGACGCTGAAGCCGAAGTCGTGCTGCTTGTAGACACCCTTCCTGCGGTGGTTGGCGTTCTCGAAGAAGCGGGCCGCGTCGAAGGCGTCATTGCGCAGGAACTCGTAGAGCGTGCCGTGCAGCTCGTTGGTGCCGGACTTGGAAGTGAACTGCATGATGCCGCCCGAGGCCCGCCCGAATTCGGCCTTGTAGCCGTTGGTGTCAACGGTGAATTCAGTGAGCGCGTCGAGCGAGGGGGCGTTGACGCTGGCCCACTGCACGGAGCCGAAGCGGCCGGTGCCGGAGGTGACGCCGTCGAGGGTGATGCCCCAGGCGCCGGCCTGCCCGCCGCCGACAGCAAACGCGCTATCGCCCAAATTCTTCACCTCGGGGGTAATGCTCGCCAGGTCGAAGGGGCTGCGGACCGCGCCGCCGACCACCAGCGGCAATTCATCGACCAGCTTGTTCGAGACCTGCGTTTGGATCTTGGCGTTCTCGGTCTGCAACTGGGCCACCCCGGAGGTGACCTCGGTGACTTCCGTCACCTGGCCGGGTTCGAGCGCGAGGTCCACGCGCGCCGTGCCCGCGGCCGCGACCACAACCTGCGACTGCTCGGCGACCTTGAACCCGGACTTTTCAATCCGGATGCGGTAGCTGCCGGCTGGCAAGGCGGGGATCGTGAACACGCCCTCACCGGTGGTGGTGGTGGTGGACGCCGTGCTGGTCGCCATGTTCGTCGCCGTCACCGTCGCGCCGGGAATCACGCTCCCCGTGCTGTCGGTCACGATGCCGGTAATCGTCCCGCGATCAGATTGCGCGGAGCCAGGCAGCGGCAGGCAGAGCGCCATCAGCAACGCTGCGATTAAGGATACATTCTTGCTAGCCATGTGGAACTCCTTTCAAGGATTCAGACATTAGTGTCGCTTCCACTAGCGCGCGGCGAGCGGAGCCGCTTGTGTTCGAAGAGTAAAGATACGTCTCCCAACTCAGCCCCCATCAACTCCACAACCGGTCGTTGGACCGTTCCTTGTCCCATTCCATCGTCGGCTCGAAGTAACCAGGATGCTCCGGGTGCAGGTGCTGCTTGATGACCGCTTCATTCAGCGACTCGATGCCCAGGCCCGGCCGCTCCGGCACGATGGCGTGACCGTCTTTGATCTCCGGTTTCGGGTTGACCAGATCGGCCCACCAGGGCACGTCGAGCGAGTGGTGTTCGAGCGCGAGGAAGTTATCGGTGGCCGCCGCGCAGTGCACATTGGCCGCAAAGGAGACGGGCGTCCCGGCGAAGTGCATGAGCATCGCCACGCCGTGCTCCATCGCATAATCGCCGATCTTCTTGGTCTCCAGCAGGCCGCCCGCCGAGGCCAGGTCGGGGTGGATCAGATCCACCGCGCCCAGGCTGATCAGCTTCATGAAATCTTCCTTGAGGTAGATGTCCTCGCCCGTGAGGATCGGCGTCGTGGTTGACTCTTTGATCTGCTTGAGCAGTTCGCCGTACTGCCACGGCACCATGTCTTCCATCCAGGCGAGATTGTGTTTCTCCATCGCCCGGGCGAGCTTGATGCAACTGTTGACGCTGATGTGGCCGTAGTGGTCCGAGGCCAGCGGAATCTCCATGCCAACGACCGAGCGAATCTCGCCGATGTAGTCGGACAAAATCTCCACGCCTTTGTCGGTGATGGTGATGCCGGTGAAGGGATGCGCCACGTTCGCTCGCACGCCGCCGCCCATAGTGCCTGGATTGAGCACCCCCGCTGGAGCGGTCAGCGTCCCCGGAATGCCGCGCAGCAACTGAATGCCGAAATCCTGCTTGAGCCAGGTGATGCCCTGGTCCATGCGCGCTTTGAGCCGCTTGCCCGCCGCGATGCCGTCGGGGCGGCCATCGGACTTCTTCGGACTTTCAGGCTGGCCTGGCGGGGCATCGGTGGTGTCGGCGTAGAGGCGGACGCGGTCGCGGAACTTGCCGCCGAGCATTTGAAAGGCGGGCACGCCATAAGCCTTGCCCGCCAGATCCCACAAGGCCATCTCGACGCCGCAGACGCCGCCCGCCTGCCGCGCGTGGTAGCCGAACTGTTTGATCTTGCGGAAAATCTTATCCACATTGCACGGGTTCTCGCCGAGGATGCGGCTCTTCAAGATCAGCGCGTAGTTTTTGCTCGCGCCGTCGCGCACCTCGCCGTAACCGGAGAGGCCTTGATTGGTATCGATCCGAATGATGGGGCAGACCATCGGCGCGCCGGTGACGACGGCGACGCGCAAGTCGGTGATCTTGAGTTGTGAGGGGACCGAGTTGCGGTTGACGTTCTGCACCGCCCCTTCAATATCAGCGTTCGTCAACAGGCTCGTCGCCCCGGCGCCGGCCGCGAGGCCTAATGATTTGAAGAAAGAACGCCGACCGACCAGTTTTTGAACTGAAGATTTCATCGCCAATCCTCCCCTGCCTCCCCGCTCATGCGCCAAGGATCAGTCACCCAGGCTGCCATCCGTACCCGACCCTTTGGAGATAGAAGGGAGCGCACTTTGCGTATTTGCCGTCCGAAGACACTGGCAGCCAGCGCCGTGTTTGCAGCCAGCGGCAGCGCTGCCAACAAACCTCACTATGAATGGAAGAATGCCAGATAACCTGGCCCCGGCAATCCGGTCATTCGGCCAGGCTGGGACCACACACCGATTCGAGTCAGTACCGCGAGCGGTAGCGCATAAGCGCCAAGTTAAGGCGTAAGTTCTTTGAAATGAGATCGAGAGGATGGCATTCTGCATGCTGAAACGAAACTTCTGACAAGG
>Ga0207646_10000388_pt1 | contig 59041 bp, 57 predicted proteins | sample KBSK5502metaG_FD_184343 | JGI IMG/M metagenome (GOLD analysis project Ga0207646, IMG submission 184343) | Corn, switchgrass and miscanthus rhizosphere microbial communities from Kellogg Biological Station, Michigan, USA - KBS K5-50-2 metaG... | ecosystem: Host-associated > Plants > Roots >... | reverse complement strand
CTCTTGCCATCGGCGACCTCCCGCCACACCCTCCGGCCATCGGCGCACTCCGGCCATCGGCGCACTCCCGCCAGCGGCGCACTCCCGCCAGCGGACGCACTCCCGCCAGCGGCGCACTCCCGCCAGCGGCGCACTCCCGCCAGCGGACGCACTCTTGCCATCGGCGACCTCCCGCCACACCCTCCGGCCAGCGGCGCACTCCCGCCAGCGGCGCACTCCCGCCAGCGGACGCACTCTTGCCATCGGCGACCTCCCGCCACACCCTCCGGCCATCGGCGCCCGCCCGCCACGCCCGCGCCACACCGGCCCGGCGCCCTCCCGCCGCCGGTCCGGTGCTGCGATACTCGGCACGACCTTTCCGGGGCGCACCGCCGCACGCGGGCGCGGCCATGGGGGATGGGCGATGTCTGACTACTTCGACCTCGGTGGCTATACGCGGCCGGTGGCGACCGGCTCGGCCACGGCGCAGGCGTGGTTCGACCGCGGGCTGGTGTGGGCGTACGCGTTCAACCACGAGGAGGCCGCGGCGTGCTTCGAGCGGGCCGCCGAGGCCGACCCCGGCTGCGTCATGGCGCACTGGGGACTTGCCTACGCGCTGGGCCCGAACTACAACAAGCCGTGGGAGGCGTTCGGCCCGGGCGAGGCGCCTTCGGCGGTGTCCCGTGCGCACGCCGCGCTGGCCGCGGCCGCCGGCCCGGGCAGGCAGGCGTCCCCGGCCGAGCGCGCGCTGGTGCACGCCCTGGGCGCGCGCTACCCCGCCGCGGCGGGAGCAGGCGGCTGGGACGCCGCGGACGGCGCGGCGTGGAACGCCGGCTACGCCGCCGCCATGCGCGAGGTGTACCGGTCGCACCCCGACGACCTGGACGTGGCGGCGCTGTTCGCCGACGCGCTGATGAACCTCACCCCGTGGGCGCTGTGGGACACCGCCACCGGGGAGCCGGCCGAGGGGGCGGCCACGATGGAGGCCAAGGCGGTGCTGGAGCGCGCCCTGACCGCACCGGGCGGGCAGGCACACCCCGGCGTCCTGCACATGTACATCCACCTGCTGGAGATGTCCGCCGCGCCCGAGGACGCGCTGCCCGTGGCCGATCTGCTCAGGGACCTGGTCCCGGACGCGGGCCACCTGCGGCACATGCCCAGCCACCTCGATGTGCTGTGCGGCGACTACCGCAGCGTCGTCGCCGCCAACTCCGCGGCGATCGAGGCCGACGAGCGGTTCGTCGCCCAGCGGGGTGCGATGAACTTCTACACGCTGTACCGGGCGCACAACTACCACTTCAAGGTGTACGGCGCGATGTTCCTCGGCCAGCAGCGGACCGCGCTGGCGGCGGCGGACCAGCTTGCCGCGGCGATCCCAGAGGACCTGTTGCGGGTGGACAACCCGCCGATGGCGGACTGGCTCGAGGGGTTCGTGCCGCTCCGCCTGCACGCGCTGATCCGGTTCGGGCGCTGGCCGGACGTCATCGCGACGCCGCTGCCCGCCGACCAGGGCCTGTACCGCGTCACCACGGCCATGACCCACTACGCGAAGGGCGTCGCCCACGCGGCCAGCGGGCAGGTCGGCGAGGCCGCCGCGCAGCGCGACCTGTTCGCCGCCGCGGCCGCGCGGGTACCGGAGTCGCGGACCATCTTCAACAACACCTGCCGGGACATCCTCGCCGTGGCCGGGGCCATGCTGGACGGCGAACTGGAGTACCGGAAGGGAAACCACGACACGGCCCTCGCCCTGCTGCGGCGCGCCGTGGACCTCGACGACGGGCTGCCCTACGACGAGCCGTGGGGCTGGATGCAGCCGGCCCGGCACGCCCTCGGCGCCCTGCTGCTCGAGCAGGGCCGCATCCCCGAGGCGGAGGCCGTCTACCGTGCCGACCTCGGCCTGGATGCCACGCTGGCCCGCGCCTGCCAGCACCCCGGCAACGTCTGGAGCCTGCACGGATACCACGAATGCCTGATCCGGCTGGGCAAACGGGAGCAAGCGGGCGTCGTATGGCAACAACTCAAGATCGCCGCCGCGCGCGCGGACGTGCCGATCAGGTCCTCCTGCTACTGCCGGCTGACCGCCGCGGGGAGCTGAGGGGGGCGGTCGCGCGGCGCGCCGGGGCGGGGCAGCGTGGGAGGATGCGCGCGCTGTCGGCGGCGATCCGGTGCGCCAAGGGTGAGGTGGACGCCAACCTCGCGGCGCACCTGAGGCTGCTGGCCGAGGCCGGGGCGGGCGGCGCGGAACCCGCCTTGTTCCCGGAGATGTCGCTGACCGGGTCGGCTGGCCCGGCGGCGCACCCGGAGCGGCTGATCGGCCTCGGGCACCCGGCCATCACCGCGCTGGCCCGCGCGACGGGCGAGGCTGGCGTCGGCGCCCGTTTCGGTGTGGCCGAGCGGTCGCCGGGCGGTGAGCCGCGTATCACGCAGGTGTTCGCGGCGGGGGTTCGCCTGGTGGGAGGGATCGGCCCTGGGCGGCGCGCGCCGCCACGCGCGCCGCCTGGGCCTGTGGATCGCCCTGGCGGGGCAGGCCGGCTCCACGGCCGATGAGGACTTCCCCGGGGCCTGGCGGCGCTGACCGGAATGGACGGCGAGGTCACCGCCCGGCTTACGGGCTGGCGCCCCGGGGTGCTCTTCGTCGGATATCCCTAGCTGATCTTCGCGGCGGCCACGGCGTAGACCACCACGTTGGACAGGTAGGACCGCAACGCGGGGTCGAACGTGCCGCCGCAGGTGATCAGGCGGAGCTGGGGGCCGGCGGCCGCGCCGTAGACGGCGGCGGTCGGGAACCGGTCCTTGCGGTAGAGCCGGACGGCGGTGACCCGGAACACCACGAGGCTGCCGTCCGCGCGCCGGACGTAGGCGCGGTCGCCGCGGCGCAGGCTGGCCAGCCGGAAGAAGACGCCCGGCCCGGCCACGCTGTCGATGTGGCCCGCGATAATCGCCGAGCCGGTCGCGCCGGGCCGGGGGCTGCGGTCATACCAGCCCGCAACCTGGTAGCCCGACGGCACCTGCAGGGTGCCGGCCCGGGTGAGACCGAGCCGGATCAGCCGGGTGCGGACGCCGATCGCCGGGATGGTCAGGCGGACCGGCGGCGCGACCGGGCCGGCCGCCGTGGGCCAGGGAACGCTGGCGGCGGGGCCGTCCGGGGCAGGCACCCGGGCGAGCGCGGGGGTGCCCACCGGCCCGCCACGGGTCAGGACCAGCCCGGTGGTGCCGGCGGCGGTCAGCGCCAGGCCGAGGGCGAGCGCGGCGAGCACGCCGCGCCCGCCCACGGCGTGGCGGGTCACGGTGTCCGGATCCGGCGGTAACGCCGGGCGGCGCCCGCGAGCAGCAGCCCGGCGCCGGCCAGGGCCAGCCACGGGACCGGCGAGGAGGCCGGCCGGGGCGCGGTGCCGCCCAGGCCGGCGGGCGCTCCGCCCGCCGGGCGGACGGCGCTGCCGGCCGCGTCTTCCAGGTCGGTCAGCCGCAGGCGGCCCGAGCCGTCGAGCACCACCAGCGTGTGGATGGTGTCCGGCCGCAGGGACATGCCCAGGGACGCGTGCTCGGTGCTGCCGGTCACGTGCGCGACCGTGCTACCGGCGGAGACCGCCTGGTAGGGGGTGGTGCTGGCGAAGTCGAGCCTGCGCACCAGGGTCTCCCCGCTGAGCCGGACGCTCACCACGTGCTCGCGCAGCGAGGCCTGGATGACCCGGATCAGCACCCGGCCGGCGGGCACGTTCAGGGTGTCCTTGAGCACCTGCAGGCGCAGCCCCGCCGCGGGGCCCATGCCCGCCACCGTGTAGGACTGCCCGGCGTCCACGTGGAACCCGGTGGACAGCAGCGGTTGTGCCGTGGGCGAGGCGCCTACCGAGCGCATCGACACCGTGTAGTCCCCCGCCGTGACCTGCTCGTACGGCGAGACCGTGCCGTAGCTGACGTGGTGCAGGACCAGGCGGGCGCGGGGGTTGCCGAAGGAGTACAGGTACACGTCCACGGCCGGGGCGTTCGGCGACAGGTGCGCGAGCCGCACCCACCCCCCGCTCGGCGAGGCGCCCCGTGACGCGCCCGCGGGCACGGCACCGAGCAGCAGCGCGTTCCCCATCACGGCGGCCACCGCGACCGCCCGGAACAGTTTGCGCGGCAGTTTCATCGACCCTCATCTCTCCCCGGGCGCCCGGTACGGGGCCCGGTCATCTGTGCGTGGTTTGTGATGGTTCGGGAGTTTCGGGGTGTTCGAGTCGTGCGTTGTTCGTGCGGGGCGTTGCCGGGCTGGCCGGTCAGCGGGCTTTCCGCGGCCCACCGGGCCGGGTCACGGCGGGCCTTGCTGGGGGTCGCGCCCGAGCATGGGCTGGTCGTTGATCAGCCCGGCGATGCTGGGCGCGCCGAACTGCACGATGAGCGCCGGCCCGCCCGCGGGCCCGCGGACGATGACGGCCCGGGCGGGCCGGTAGGGCGGGCGCTGCTCGCGCACGAACGCGAGAAGCTTCCGCAGGGCGGCGCCGGGTGCGGCGCCGGCTCCCGTGCTGGCGGTGGACCCGGCGCGGGGCGGCACGGCCAGTTCGGCCGCCCGCAGCGGCACGCCGGGGGCGGCGCGCGGCCCGGAATCGGTGAACGCCACGACCCGCACCGGCTCGACCCAGACCGCGGCGGCCAGCGTGAGCAGCAGCCGGGAATCGACCCGGCCGGCGACGAGGTCGCCGCGGGCCGCGGCCGAAAAGCCGATCCGCGAGTTCCGCAGCAGTTCCCGCCCGGCCGCGCGCCGGGCGGCCAGGTCGGCCGCGAGCGCCACCCGGTAGGCGGCCGCGCCGTACGGCGCGACGGCACGTACGTCGATCCGGAGGTCACCGGAGCCGAAGCTGGCGATGATCACCGGCGCGTACACGCTCGCCAGCCGCCCGCCGAACTGGCTGCGCACCGCGGGGGTCGCCATCACCAGATCGGAGCCGAGCGGATCGCCCGAGGACGGGCGGAGCATGAGGAGGTTCCCCGGCGGGATGCCGTGCGCCTGCAGGGCGGTGTACATCGCCGGGTCGCAGGCCACGATGGCGTCCCCGCTGACCTGCCGGGCAACCCACGCGGCGGCCTGGTCCCGGATGGCCGCGGACCGCGCGGCCAGCGTGCCTGCCGCGCTGCCCGCTGGCGCGCCGGCGTTCGCCGCGGCCCGGCCGGGCGCGGGAGCCGAACCCCGGAAGGCTCCGGTGACCGCGGCCGTACCGCCCGCCGCCACCGCCACTGCCACGGCGGCCGCGCCCAGCACCAGCAGCCGCCTGGAGCCGAGCCCGGCTCCGGGCCGTCCGCGCCGGTCGTGGTCACCGGCGCGCAGCAGGTGATAGCTGGCCTCGTGCAGTGCGTGCCGGTCATGTGGCCAGGACGAAATGCGCCAGCGCCAGTATTCGGCGGCCCGGCGGTGGGCGTCCGCGACCTCCTCGCCCCGCCGTTCCCGCACGAGTCGGCGGTGCAACTGGCCGGCGGTCCACCGGTGCACGAATACCGACGGCAGTTCGCCGCTGTAGTCGGCGGTCAGCAGGCCGGCGGCCACGCAGTCGGCGACCAGGCCGGTGAGCCCGGCCGCCTGGCGCGGGCGGCCCGCCGGGAGCAGCAGCACGTGCGTGCCGACCGGCTCCCGGTAGACGGACGCGCCGGTTAACAGGTCGTGGGCGTCCGGGCTGAGGCGGGCGCTCAGCTCACCGAGCAGCACGTCACCGGCGGCCACAGCGATCTTCCCGGCCGCCGGGGAGGCCGGGGAACCCCCGCCCGCCGGCCCCGCGCCGGTGCGGAGGACAGTCTGGCCGGTGCTGGCCCGGATCGCGCTGTCGAGGCGCTCGGCCACCTCGGCGAAGCTGGCCTGGTCGCCGGCGAGCAACGCGTCCAGGTACTCCATCACCCGTGGATGGCCACCGGTCAGGCGCCATGCCTGGTCGATGTCCGGCTCATCCAGCAGGCTGAGCGCGGGCAGCGCCGCGGCCAGCCCCGCGGCACCCGACGCGGACAGCGGATCGACGCACCTGTGCCCAAGGGCCCGCCCGGGCAGCCGGACCGGCGCCCGGCAGGTGATCAGCAGCTTGGCCAGCCCCGGCGCGCCGGCCAGGCTCGCCAGCAGCCCGGCGAGCGCCGGGTCCTCGACCGCCGGTGTGGCCGCCCCGGCCGATAGGTTGTCGTCGAAGTCGTCCAGGACGACCAGGACCGGCACCTGGCGGAGGACGTGGTCGCGGAACAGTTCCAGCCGGTGTGCCCACGACAGGTCGGTCCGCCCGGCCGACACCAGCGCCCGGGCACCGCCCCACGACGCGGCGACCGGGTGCCGCCGCAGCGCGCTCGCGAGCCGGGCCAGAAACCTGTCGGCCGAGACCTCGCCGCGAAACAACACGGTGCGGCGGTCGGGCTCCAGTTGCACGGCCCGCGCCACGATCTCCTCGGCCAGCGCGGACTTGCCGATTCCACCGGCGCCGTGCAGCACCAGCCCGGCCACGTCCGGGCCGAGCAGGTCCGCGCACCAGCGCCGCCGCTCGGCGGACCGGATCGACGGGGCCGCGAGGTGCCGGCGCCCGGGCTCCGTGGGGTGCTCCGCCGCGGGACCTGGCCGGGCGTCGGGAGCCTGCCGGGCCTGAAGTGCCTGCGGGCGGTCAGGACCGTGCCAGAGGTCAGGCGCCTGCACTTTGCGTGGCCCCTGCTCGTGCGGCTCCTGCTGGTGGTGCGGCGCCCGTTCGGAGCGGGCACCCCGCGCGGCCGTTGGAGCAGGCCGCGGGCCGGGAACCGGATGCCCGGGGTGCAGCGGCGCCGCCTCGCGGACCGCGAGGACCCCGTCGACCGGCCTGACCTCGCGGAGCGGCGGAACGGGGCGCGCCGGCGCCTCTACCGCGCGCGCCCCGGACGGCGACGCGGTGGCAGGTGCCGCCGGCCGGGATGACTCTGGTTCTGCCGGTTCCGGCGAGGCTGCCGCACCTGGCAGTACTCCCTCCCACGCCGAGCCGCCCGATTCCGTCGCGGACGGCATCGGCCCGGTGCGCCGCGCCGCCGGCGGCGCGGGTGGGTCAGACCCCGGCCGCGTCGGTCCCCCCGCGCCGGCTCCGGCGTTACCACCGGCCGGTGGACCGCTGGCCCGCCAGAGGCCGGCCACCGACAGGGCCACCTCCGGCAGGCCCGGCCCGGACGGCACGGTTGCTCCCCACGCCGGCCCCGGCGCTCCTGGCCGACCGGAAGCCACCCCCGGTGGCAGCACCTCGGGCAGGCCCGGCCCCGACGGCACGGTTGCTCCCCGCGCCGGCCCCGGCGCTCCTGGCCGACCGGAAGCCACCCCCGGTGGCAGCACCTCGGGCAGGCCCGGCCCCGACGGCACGGTTGCTCGCGGCGCCGGCGCGGTTGGCCCGGTGGGGCCCTGGCCCGGCGCCGGCCCGGCCGGGGCGGAGCGGGCCGGGACAGCGCCCTCCCACGCTGTCCCGGCCAAGTCCGGCTCGGTCGCCGGCTCAGCGGGCCGAGCGGGCGGCGCGGCTTCGCTTGCCGGTGCCATTTCGGACCTCTCCGCCCGTGCCGTCGCCATTTCCCCGGACATGGCGAACTTTCCGGGCCGGATACTAAGGATCTTCGCTGCCACGGCACCTCCCACCCCGGTAATCCAGACAGCGTAATAGAGATATTTAGCACGCCAGGCCAGCCCACAGATCCCCTTTCAGAATAGCTCCTTTTTGCCCGGCACAGACGCATCCGTCAATGATTAATTCGGATCGTTTGAATTTCACAGATTATTGCGAAGAGAGCCTTTTAGTGGTATTTGTCCAGTCCCACCGCGCCGCTCCGCCGGCCGTCGCGGGCCCTCCCCCGGCGCCGGCGGCGGGCGGGAGGTGCCCCGCCGGGGCGTAGGGTCGGTGTCATGACTGTGGCAGGACGGAAGGTTCTCCTGCTCGCCGCCAGCGAGTTCGAGGACATGGAGTTGCTGTACCCGCTGTACCGGTTGCGCGAGGAGGACGTCGCGGTGACCGTGGCCGGCCTCGACGACCAGCCGGTGACGGGGAAGAAGGGCCACGGGCCGGTGCCGGTCGACACGACCGTGGACGGGCTTGCCGCACACGACTTCGATGCGCTTGTCATTCCCGGCGGTTATGCGCCGGACAAGCTGCGGCGCTCCGAAGCCGTGCTTGACCTGGTGAGGGCGTTCGACGAGGCAGGCAAACCGATCGCCTTTATCTGTCACGCCGGCTGGGTGCCGATCTCCGCAAAGATCGTCAAAGGCCGCCGGGCCACCAGCGTGGGCGCGATACGCGACGATATGGTCAACGCCGGCGTCGACTGGGTGGACGAGGCCACCGTCGTGGATGGCAACCTCATCTCGGCCCGGACTCCGGCCGACCTCGGCCCGTGGATGAAGGCGCTGCTGCGCGCGCTGGCCTAACGGATCCCGGGACACGGCGGCGGCCGCATCTCAACGGAATGCTCAGGAGTTGGCGGGGGGTTACCGCGTCCATGACAAGCGTGGGACTGATCGGAAGCGGCCGCATCGGCGGCACCGTGGCCAAGCTCGCCGTGGCCGCCGGGCACCCGGTGATACTCAGCAACTCCCGTGGCCCGGACACGCTCAAGGACCTGGCCGGACGGCTCGGGCCGCTGGCGCGGGCCAGTACCGGGCGGGATGCCGCCGAGGGCGACCTCGTCGTTATCGCGATCCCGCTGCGCGCCTACCGGGACGTCGCCGCCGGACCGCTGACCGGGAAGGTGGTCATCGACGCCAACAACTACTATCCGCAGCGTGACGGGCATATCCCGGAACTCGACAGCGGCGCGCTGACCTCCAGCGAGCTGATGCAGCGGCACTTTGCCCAATCCACCGTGGTGAAGGTCTTCAACAACATCTACTTCAGGCACCTGGCGTCGCTGAGCCGCGCGTCCGGGGCGCCCGATCGCAGCTTCCTGCCCATCGCGGGCGACGGCGCGCGGGCGAAGTCGGCGGTAACCGTGTTCCTCGACTCGATCGGCTATGGGGCCGTGGACGCCGGGCCACTGGCGGAAAGCTGGCGCCAGGAGCCCGGTACGCCCGTCTACGGGAGTCCATACGGGCCGTTCGAGGACGAGAACGGCTCGCCCGCGGGCGAAGAGGCCGTGCGCGCGGCGCTGGCGGCCGCCAGCCGCTGAGCCACGACCTGCCGCCACGGACCGCCCCGGGCCCGTCACCAGGTCCGATGAAGCGCCGGCCTGGTTAAGAGAGGCGTCTTCGCGGAAAGGAACATAGATAAGGGGAAGGGTGGCCGATCCGGGGGGGCGATGGCCGGGGCCCAGGCACCGCCACAGGGCGATCCAGACGGCGAGCACCTGCGTGAGCTCAGGCTCACCTGCATGGCGAACCTGCTGTCGGCGACCGAGGAGCGCGTGTATTTCAAGGACCTGGAAAGCAGGTTCCTTTTCGTCAGCGCGGGCTGGCTCGCCGCCTACGCCCCTGGACGCTCGGCGGGCGAACTGGCCGGGAAGACCGACTTCGACGTCTTCAGCTACCAGCATGCCGCCGACGCGTTCGCGGACGAGCAGCAGATCATCCATACCGGCAAGCCGATCGCGGGCCAGGTGGAGCGGGAGACCTACACCGGGCGGCCGGACGCCTGGGTGTCCACCACGAAGATGCCGCTGCTGGACAACGACGGCCGGGTCATCGGCACCTTCGGCATCTCCCGTGACGTCACGGCCCAGGTCAGCGCCGAGAACATGCTCGCCAAGCAGGCGTCGGAGCTGAGCGCCCAGAACGAGCGGCTGCGCAAGCTGGACAGGCTCAAGGACGAGTTCATCGCCGCGGTCACGCACGAGCTGAGGACACCGCTGACCTCGATCATCGGTTACACCGAACTGCTGGAGGAGGAGGGGGCCGACAGCCCCAACACCGGCCGGTTCGCCGAGGTGATCGGGCGCAACGCGGAGCAACTGCTGCGGCTGGTCGGGGATCTGCTGTTCCTGTCCCGGACGCGGTCCGGGCGGCTGGCGCTGGAGTACCGGGCCACGAACCTGGCCGAGGCCGCCGCCGAGGCGGTGGCGGAGGCCCGGCCCGAGGCCCAGCTCAAGAACATCGACCTGACCCTTACCGTGGCGACGGTGCCGCTGTTCGCCGCCGACACGACCCGGATCGGCCAACTGCTGGGCAGCCTCGTCTCCAACGCGGTGAAGTTCACCGGGAACGGCGGGCGGATCGACGTGACGACCGGCGAGGAAGACGGCCAGGCCATCGTCACGGTGACCGACACCGGTCCGGGCATTCCCGCCGCCGACCAGGGGCGCGTCTTCGAGCGTTTCTACCGGACGGCGACCGCCACCAGGCAGGAGATTCCCGGAACCGGGCTGGGGCTGGCCATCGCCAAAGCCATCGTGGAAGCGCACAACGGCAGCATCACGGTGGATAGCGCCGAAGGCCTGGGAAGCACGTTCACGGTCCGCCTGCCGCTCCGCCCGCTGCCCGCGATGACGGCCGACCCGCCCGGCCAGCCGCCCCTTCCCGGGCAGTGACGGCCCGTTGGTCCGCCGGACCCCGGGCCGGTCGTGCTGGTGCGCCTGTCACTCCCCGCCCCGCCGGACCCCGGGCCGGTCGTGCTAGTGCGCCTGTCACTCCCCGCCCCGCCGGACCCCGGGCCGGTCGCGCCGGCGCGCGTCACCCCTGGGCGGGTCCGGCCGGCGCCGCCGCAGTCCCGCGGAGGATCGGGCCGGTAGCCCGTCAGTCCCGGGGTGCGTCGCCGCGGGCGGCCTGCTTGGGCGGCGTCACCGGGAGGCGGAGGTTGATCGCTGGCATGACGGAGGTTAGCTCCTGGCTGGCCGCGTCGGCCGCCCGGCGTACGGCGTGCTGCTCCTCGGCTCGGGCGGCAGCGGCGGCGAGCCGCCGGCTCATCCTGCGCAACTGCCGGACACGAGACCGCGCCTTGACGGCCCGGTCCGCCGCGTAAAGCACGAAAATCGTCACGAGCACGCCGAGAAATACCAGGTCAGCCATAACACCCCGCTGTCGATTGAGCTGTCGCCGGACGCTCTTCAGGCTATGTGAGCCGCCCGGCCAGGCTCGCCGCGTTTGGTTCCACGCAGCCGACAGGCAGTCCCAGGGCCAACGCGGCGACGTTCAGGACCGGATCTTGCGGACAGCGCCCGTGGTGCTCGGTCGCCGGCGCAAGATACGCCTGCTCACCGCCCGCGATCCCGAGGATTGACGCTTGCCGCACGTGACCACTCTGCCACGGCCCACCGACAATGGGCGAGGCCGCCGCGGCGCCGATGGCTGTGCAACAGATATGTAGGGCCGGATGCGTCTCTGCTGGTAGCAGGCTTCTCCTTGTTGCACGTGTTGCAACCAGACCCGGAGCATGCTGGCCAGCGCCGTGCAGGCGAGTCATCTCGGTCTGCAGTAGACCACCCGGTGCAGGCTGCCCAGCCAGACGGACGACATCTGAGCAGCGTCATCCTGAAGGTGATCTTGATTGCCTCCCATTTAGGCGCGCTCAGCGCCGCGACGGGGCCGCGGGGTTTTGTCGGCGGCGAGTGTTAACGTGGTGGCATATAAGCGCACACCAGTTCGAAGGAGTTTCCCGGTGGCCGGTCTCGCCAGTCGCGGTACGCCGCGGGGCGGCTGTTGCGGCGGGAACGCCGGAGCCATGGCGGGGGCGGGGCCGCCGGGCATGCCGCCTGTAACGCCCGCGGGCACCAAGCCCGTGGCGCCCGCGGGTACCCGGGCGGCGGCTGGCTGTGCCCCGGGCGGGCCATGTTTGGGCGATGGCTGCTGGGAGGACGGTGACGGGGATCTGGCGGGGTCGCTGACCGCAGCGGAGATCGCTGCTCTGGCCGCCATGGACCGGGCCAGTGACCCAGAGGATGACGCCGCGGAGAGGGATGCGGGCCGGTCCGGTGCCGCGCCGGCGGCGCTGGGCTGTTGGCCGACCGGGCCAGCGGGGGCGGAGAGGTGCTCGCCGCCGGGCGCCGGGCCGGTGGAGGCGCTGGCGGGGCTGACGCCGCGTCGCCTGGGCGCCGGTGGCGGGTTTGACGCGGGGGGCGTGGCGGATCGGGTTCCGGCAGGACCGGTCCTGGCCGGGCTGGCGGCCGGTAAGTGGGCAGCGGGGGTGGCCAGCGCCAGTGATGACGAGCTCGCGGGGCTGATGATCGCCTGGCGGCGGGTGGCGTCCTGGGCGGCCGCAGGCGAGCTGGCCGCGGTCGCGGAGCTGGGCCGGCGGCGGCAGGCGCAGGTCTCGGCGGGCGCGGATCGGCACCTGGCCGAGCACGTCGGGGATGAAGTGGCGATGGCGCTCACGCTCACGTCGTGGGCGGCGGACCGGCTGGTGGACCGGGCGCAGGGGCTGGCCCGGCTGCCGAAGACGATGGCGGCCCTGGCGGCCGGCGACATCGACGTGCCGAAAGCCCTGGTGGTCCTCGGTGAGCTGAGTGGGTTAGGCGCTGTGCACGCCGGCCGGGTGGAAGCGGCGGTGATCGGCCGGGCGGCGGAATGGACCACCGGAGAGCTGCGGCGGGCGGTCCGCCGCCAGGTGATCGCCGCCGACCCGGCCGCCGCGCGCCGGCGCAAGCAGCAGGCTGCCAAACAGGCCCGGGTCGAGCGGTGGGCCGAGGACGCGGGCACCGCCGCCCTGGCCGGGCGGGATCTGCCGCCCGCGGGCGTACTGGCCGTCGACGCGCACCTGACCGCCTGGGCCAAGCGGCTCAAGGCGGCGGGCCGTGGCGGGACCCTCGATCAGCTGCGCGCGCAGGTCTACCTGGCGCTGCTGAACGGCCAGCCACCCGACACCTTGCTCCTAACCGCCCCCGGTTTGGGCAGGCCCACCCCGGGCCCCGATTCAGCCAGCCCGCCCGGCGCAACGCACGGCGCACGCGAGCCATCGGACGCCCCTTTCCGGGGTGGCCCCGCCGGCGCCCCCAGTTCAGCCAGCCCGCCCGGCGCAACGCACGGCGCACGCGAGCCATCGGACGCCCCTTTCCAGGGTGGCCCCGCCGGCGCCCCCGGTTCAGCCAGCCCGCCCGGCGCTCCCCACGGCTCAGGCAACTCCGCGGGCACCCACGATCAGGGCAGCCGCACGGGCGCTGCGGCCGAGGCTGGACGCGGCGCAGCGCCGTCCCCGGACGGGAGCCGCCCCGCCCCCGGGCGGCCGGGTATCAACACCAGTCACCGCGAGGAGACCACGCCACCTGCACCGGCGGCCGGAAAGCCGTCCGGCCGCGCGTCTGGCCGGCCACCGGCTTCCCGGCCCAGCCGGGCCGCCGGTCCCGCCGGCCCGCCCCTGCGCGGGTCGGTGCACCTGGTCCTGCCGCTTTCGACGTGGCTCGGCTGGTCGGCCTCGCCCGGCGAGGTGGCCGGCTTCGGGCCCCTGGATGCCGCCGACTCGCGGGCGCTGGCCGCCGCGCTGGCCCGCGACCCGGCCACCACCTGGTGCGTCACCGTGACCGGGCACGACGGCCGGGCAGCCGCCCACGGATGCGCCACGACCGCCCCCGGGCCGCCACCCGGCCGGCCCGCAACCCCCCGCGCGGGCCCCGGCCCGCCTCCCCCGCCGAACGTGCGTACATGGCTCGCCGGCGTGAGCCTGGCCTGGCTGGAGACAACCGACTGCAGCCACCGCAGAGCATCGCCGGGATACCGGCCCTCCCCCGCGCTGACCCACCTCGTCCAGGTGCGGCAGGTCACCTGCACCGCACCGGGGTGCCGCCGGCCCGCCACAGCCTGCGACTTCGAGCACACCATCCCCTACCACAAAGGCGGCCGGTCGTGCGAGTGCAACGCCGGCCCCTGCTGCCGGCGCCACCACCGCGCCAAACAAGCCAGCGGATGGCACCTGGCCCAGCCTTGCCCAGGGACATTCATCTGGACAACACCACACGGCCGCAGCTACCAGACCGGGCCAGAACCGTACCCAGCCTGAGCCCAATCTGTCGCACACTTCAGCGCCGAGCGGCGGCACGGCACCCGGAGCGGCGCAGCGCCGCGGGCGGCACGGGAGTGGCGCCAGGCAGGCTTACAGGCCGAGGAGCCGCGCGGCGTTGCCGTAGCAGACCGCGCGCAGCCACGCCGCGCCGAGATCCAGCCGGGCCAGCGCCTCCAACTGGTGCAGGTAAGGGTACGGGATGTTCGGGAAGTCGCTGCCGAGCAGGATCCGGTCGGCCACATCGGCCAGCCGCGGCAGCAACTCGATCGGGAAGGGCGCCAGGCGTTCCAGGAACCCGGTGAACACCATGGTGGTGTCGAGATGAACGCCGCCCCGCCGTGGCCGCCCTCGAAGAACGCCCACACCTTGGCCAGCACGTTGGGCGGCATGAGGTGGATGTGGATGTCCACCAGGCCCGGCAGTCCCAGGTCCCGCCAGAACGCGGTAACCCCGGCGACCTCCGCTGCCCCGCCAGGCGGCGGCCCAGCCCGGAACACCTCAGCCGGGAGCGGCTCCGGCTCTCCAGGGCTCAGGGCGCCGCGCCCCGGTCCCTGATCGCGTTGCCCACATCGGTAACCATAAGGCCAGCAACGGCCGGCCCACGCGAGCACCCGGGCGGAGCCGCTCCGGGCGCAGGCCGGGGTGGGTCAGCGGGCGCCCTCAGGTCAGCCGGCGCGGCGGAAGAGCTGGAGCGAGCCGAGCGGCACGAACCCGGCCGACAACAAGGCCCGGACGCTGGCCGCGTTGCCCGGCGCGGCGGCCGCGACGGCAAGCTGCCCGCACGGCATCGTGCCCAGGGCGTCGGCCGCCAGCGCCGCTCCCCCGCCGTGCCCGCGCCGCCCCGGTTCCAGCTCGAAACTCAGCTCGGTGAGCCCGGCGAGGCCGCGGCTGATGATCGCGAGAGCGGACCGCCGCGGGCCCGGGTATCCCAGCACCCGTGGGTCGTCCCTGATCGTGGCGGCGAACTGCGCCCGCGGGTGGCCGGCCAGGTCGGGCCGGTCCACCAGCCGGGGCGGCGCGTCGGCGCGGCCGGTGCCCCGGCCGGCCATCAGCATGTCCAGGCAGTCGATCCAGCCGTCCGGTCCGGCGAGCGCCGCGATCAGCCGTGGGTCATGGGCGCCGCCGAAACCGTCCGCCCCGAGCGAGGCGAGCCGGCTGTCCGTAATGTCTGGCGCCACCGCGAACACGGCACGGCCGGTGAACGAGACGACCGCTTCCAGGCCCGGCCGCCAGGGCGGCACCCGGTGCCAGCCCCCGTCCGGGTCCGGGAACCGGCCGTCCGCCGCGCCGGCGATGAGCCGCGCGAGCGGATGCTCTCCGGCACCGGCCCGCTCCCCGGCACCCGCCCGATCACCGGCACCGGGCTCCCCACCAGAGCAGGGCTCTTCAGGGTGGAGCCGCTTACCGGCGCGCGCGTGACCGAGGGACATGCCGCCACCGTACCGACCGGGTCTGGGCCCACGAAGCAAGCGGTGCGACCGTCGCCGCCGCGGGTGCCCGCCGGTTCGCCGGGCGATCGAGACGATCTTCGTTCCGGCGCTGTGCGCGGCAGGCAGTGGCCGGTCGGGACAGGTGGATCCGCTCACCGACGGGTCGGCGTCTCGGCAGCTACACCAGCGATTGTCGGCCAGGTCGGCAGGCGGGATACTGACTGAGTGGAGGCACAGTTTCTCCGCTACGTGAGCACCGGGAGCCCGACATCTGGATCGTTCACGAGGCCCGCGGTGCCGCGCCCCAATGATCCCGCCAGCCCGGATCGGGGCGGACGGCCGTGGCTCAGCGCGGCGGGCACGCTCGCCGCGGCGCTGATGGCCGTGGTGTTGCTGGCCAACTGCGCGGGCGGCCGTGTCACCGTGCCCGGCCCGGGGACCGGGCTGATGCGGCAGGCGCTGCGGGCCTGGTCGGCGTTCCCGGCCGGCGCGGCGCCGCGGCCGCTGGTCCTCACCGGGCCGCGGGTGGCCGATCCGCTGAGCGGGTTTCCCAGCGGTGCCGCCAGGCTCGCCTACCTGGAGGCTGCCTTCGACCTGCCCGCCGCGCTGCCGTCCGGGCCGGCGGCCGCCGCCGGGTTCCCGCTGATCACCGCCCGGGCGGCCGTCGAGATTCTGAGGTCGGCCGCGGCGGAGGGGCCGCCCGTGACGACCCGGCTCGCGGTGACCGGCGTGCGCCTTGGCACGGCGGTGTTCGACACCGATCGCGGGCCGCAGCGGCTGCCGGCCTGGCTGTTCGGCCTGGCAGGCGTGCGCGATCCCGCCGGGGTGCTGGCCATTGCCGCGAGCCGCATCTTCCCACCGCCCGGCCGCCCGGCCGGCGCGCACCCGTTCGTGACCAGTGCCCGGCTCGGCCGGGACGGACGCACGCTCACGGTGAAGTTCGCCGGCGCGCCAGCGGGCACCGGCCCGTGTACCGCCAGTTACAACCTAGACCAGGCCGCGTCGCGGACGGCCGTGGCGGTCGCGGTGCAGGAACATGAGCGCGACCGGACGGCGGTCTGCTCTGCCGTCGGGTACGCGCGCCAGGTCACGGTGACCTTGGCGGCGCCGCTCGGCGGCCGGGCGCTTGTCGACGCCCCCAGCGGCCTGGCCATTCCCGTCATCGCCGCGCGCTAGGCGCGGCTTCCGCTGGCCATGGCACGGGGCCGGTCATCCCTTGCGGCTGGCCACGTACGTCCCACGCGTGGCGACCGTCTCGACCAGGCCCTGCTCCCGCAGCCACGCCATCGAGCGGCGGACCGTGGAGCGCCCGAGCTCGTACTCCTCCATCAGCTCGGCCTCACTGGGCAGCCGCATGTCCGGCGGATACTCCCCGGACTCGATTTTGGCCGCGATGATGTCGGCAAGCTGGCGGTAGGGCGGCTTGCGGGCTGTTGGGTCGATTCGGCCCATGACCAGCAGGTTAGCCGTGCCAAGATCATCTCAAACGTGTCGAGATAAGTCGAGACGAGTGGACTAGACTCGAGCCATGACGGAGGACGACGTGACGAAGTTGCGGCGCGAACATCCCGGGTGGCAGATCGGGACGGTCTGGGCGACGGCGGCCAGCGGGCCCGATGCCCGCCGACTCACGGCCAGCCGCGACGGAATCCTGTTAACGGCGTGGACCGCTGCCGAGCTTGCGCGCGACATTCGCCGCGAGGATCAGAAACCGTGAACTGCGCGCCGGACGGGTCCGCCAGGGGCGGCGTCAGAGCGCGGACTGGTTGTGCACCGGGGCCTCGGCCGCGTGCGGCGGGCCGGGGAGGAGCGGCTCCGCGGCCCGCGCGGCGTGCGCCGAGAGCCGGTCGGTGGGCCTGCCGGAGCCATGCGGGGCCGCCGGCTCTCCCCTGCACCGGGCGACGGCAACCACGGTGAGCAGCGCGGCAAGCGGGGAGACCAGGGCGATGAAGTCGGAAGACGGGAGGCTGCCCAGCGCGACGAGCGACGCGGCGAACCCGGCGATCAGCACCGCGACCGCCACCAGTCCCCACCCGTTCAGGAACAGCCGCAGCGTGAACGGTGGCGGGGCGATCACCTCGGGGACGGCCGTCACGGCCTTGGTGCCGCGGCGCTCGGTCATGCCGTCACGCACCCGCACGATGATCGTCAGGTCGCCCGGCCGGTCGGCGATCAGCAGCAGTTCGTCGGGGTGGGCCGGGTCCGGGGCCTGCGACACCGAGCCGCCTCCGGCCGCCCAGGCCACCACCTTGCGGTTGCCCGAGGGCCTTACCCGGTAACGCACCTGCTCGCCGGCGACCACGGTGTCCGGCCCTTCGATCACGACCGGCGGCGCTTGCCCCGCGCCCGGCTGACCGGCGCCGCCCGGCCCCGCGCCCGGGCCCGTGCCCTGTGGCGCCGCGGCCACCCGGGCAGTACCCGCGTGCCCGGTACTCCCGTGGCCGGTGCCCGCCTGCCCGCCGCCGTGCACCCCGTTGGCCGGCGGAGGCGGTGCCGTCCCGTTGGCCCGGCCGGTCGTCTCACCGGAAGCCGGCGCACCGTCGTGCCCCCGCGCGGCCGGCTCCGCCATCACGAGGAACTGGCGGCGGGCCAGGTGCTCGGCAAGCCGGATCTGGCGCGCGTGCACGGTCCAGGCCATGGCCACGACAGCCCCGGCGAGGGCAGCCGCGCCCAGGCCAAGCAGAGCGGCGACCGCGGGATGACCGGCGTTGGCGGCGAGGGCTGCGTACATATCGTCTCCCAGGGACGGGGCCACGGGATTCAGGCGGCCATGACCGGTAATCTCGTGTGTCTGTGCTGTACCAGCCTAATATTCAAACGTAGGATCGAACAAGCCGAACGCCTGTGCCGGAGACGGCACCTGCCTGTCCGCTCGTGGTCCCGCGGCTTCCGGATCTGGCGCAGCGAAGCCGGAGGGGCGGCCAGCGGGCGATCTTCAGCGCCGAAGGCACGCTCAACCGTGCGGACCGGGCCTGGCCTGGAAACCGCCGGACAACGGCAGCCTGCTGGTCTCCGAGGAGATCCGCGTTGAAATCGGGGCGGAAGCGGTGCTCCAGACGACAGCGCCGCAGGCCTGAACACCCCCAGCGTGCGCGCACGACCGGGCCGCCGGGCCGGCATCGGGCGCCTGGCACCGGCGCCCGGAGGGCGGCTGGTCTTCAGCGAACCCTCAGCTAACCCGCAGCAAACACGTGGCGGGCGGGCCGAACCGCGCTGGGCAGGCGAACCGTGGCAGATGTGTAAGGCAGCGCGGGCAGCTCACCGGCCTCCACTGCACATCCGGAAAGGACCATAGCCATGTCACTCACCCTCCCCCGGGCGGCCGCCGGGTTCGCACTGCTCGCGGTGCTGGCCGCGGGCTGCGGCACCGCCGCCGCCGCGCACCACGCGGCGCCCAGCCCCGCCGGTGCAGGACAGCCCCGCGGTTCGGCGACGATGCACGCGGCCGCGGCGCCAGCCACGGAGCCAGCCACGGTGCGTCACCCCCGTGCCCGGCCGAGGCACCACGCCGCTGCCGCGCCGACCGTGCCGCCGGCCACCGCACCGGCGCCGCCCGCCAACCCCATCCCGCAGGGCAACGGCGGTGACCACGACCCCGACAACAACGGCGGTCCGAGCGACGGCGACGGCAACGCCTAGCCACGGCCGCCGGCCCGGAATCGCACCTGGCCGCGGGTCCCGCCAGGCGGGCCCGGGCCGGGCCGAACGACAGGTGATACCCATGACCATTCCCACCAGGCGGCGCGGCAGGCTGATACTGGCCGCGATCGCCGCTACCACCGCCGTCGCCGCCGTCACCATCAGCGCCCTCGCGTACGCCCGGCCCGGGCGCCCGGCGGCGCCGGCGTTCCCGCGGCTGCGCCCCGCGGCTGCGCCAGCCAGCTGGCGGCACCTGAGGCTGCCCAACGGGATGGCCGTGCTGTCCTACCCACCCGGGCTGACGACGGTTGCCAGTGACAAGGATGCCGTGTCGGTTGCCCGGCTCAGCCCGGGCGGGGCGTTCCAGCTCTACCTCAACGCCACCCCCCGGCAAGGCAGCGAACGGTTGGCGAATTGGGCCGCGTTCCGGTTGCACCTGCTGCGGTCCGACGACGCCGCCTCGGCGCAGCAGGTAGCCAGCGCGCAAGGGGTCACGTTCCGCGGTGGCACCGGATCCTGTGTCGTGGACCGCTACGTCACGCGGATCGGCGGCCACCACTTCCAGGAGATCGCCTGCCTGGTCCAGGGCCGCACCAGCGCCAGTGTCGTGGTGGCGGCCGCACCGGCCGCCCAGTGGGCCACGGCGCGGCCTGTGCTGCTGCGCGCCGTGGCCGCCTACTTCGTCCGCTGAAACCCGGAAGGACATGACCATGACCACATCCATCGTCCGGTGGCTGCGCCCGCTCGCCTCGCCGCGCCGCCCTCAGGCCGAAGAACGCGGTGGCCGCCGGGCAGCGGCGCTGCTCCTTCGCCTTGCCTGCGTGGGCCTCCTGGCCTGGATCGGGGCCATCCACCTGCACCTGTGGCTGGAGGGATACCGGCAGATCCCCACCGACGGGCCGCTGTTCCTCATCGACGCCGTGACCGGGTTCGCCCTGGCCGCCCTGTTGCTGGTGTGGGCCGCCCCACTGGCCGGGCTTGCCGCCGCCGGCTACACCGCCAGCACCCTCGGCGCCCTGCTGATCAGCTTGACCGTGGGCCTGTTCGGTTTCCGGGAATCGATCTCGGCGTCCTTCGTCACCCTGTCGCTGGCCATTGAGACGATCACCGTGCTCGCCCTGCTCGGCTGGGCCGCGCTGGCGGCAGCCGCGTCCCGGCCGGGCCGCCCGCCGGTCCGGCACCGCTCCCCGGCGCCCCAGATGAGCCGGGGCCGGTAACGCCGACGGCTCAGATCTCGCGCCGCGGCGGCACGAACGAAGGTGGCCCGCCCGCCCGCCGACACCCGTCCGCCGGCGACCCGGCAGACTGGGATCCGGTGCCTCCTCGGTGACGACCGCGGGGATGCCCCACGCGCTGGCCAGCGCCGCGAGCCAGGGCCGCCCGCGCCGCGGCATCCGCCGCGGACCGCCGGTCCCCGGCGGCCAGGCGGTCGCCCCAGAAACGCGGCTGCAGGTCGATCACGACGAGCAGAGAGTCGTCCCGGTCAAGAAGAGGCATGGCCCGCCCCGGGGTCCTGCGGGTTCGGTGCCGGGCCGGCGCCCTCCGACCGGGCGCCGCCGGTAAGGTGCGGGCCGCTGTCCGCGGCCCGGTGGATCATCGCGGCCATCGTGGTCACCAGGCCGAATTGCCGTGCGCCGACGAGCCGCCAGGCTCTGGCGATACCGAAGATGAAAAACAGGATGGCCAGCTCACCCTGGTCGACGACGCGGGCGACGTTGCGCGGCGTGCGCTCCAGTTGCAGGGCGTTGGCCAGTTGCACGCCGTACAGCGCGAGCAGGGCGAGGAACATGAACGCATCACCGCGGCCGATCCTCCCGCCCTCCCGGGCCAGGGCGATGATCAGGGCGACCGTGGTGCCAAGGCCGATGGCGGCCAGGACGATCCCCACGGTCCCGAGGTTGGCGCGGGGCAGCAGCGCGAACAGGGCGACCACCATGGTGTTGACCAGCGCCGAAAACGCCGCCGCCGCCCGGACCTGGTGGTCGGTGCGGGCGTTCTCGCCCGTCAGATACTCCGATGAGACCGAGAGGGCCACAAACAGCAGCCCGATGAGCGCGCCCGCGATGGTGGCGCAGCCGCCGAAGAAGTCATGGAAGCTGACCGGGACCACCGGCTAAACGTACCCGTCCCCGCGGTGGCGGCGCCGATCTGCCGCGCAACGCCTGCGCCGCCCCTACTTCGGCATGCACCGGTTCCAGCGGATGAGCGGCGATGATCTCGTTCGACTCCGCGCACTGGCGGTCGTAGTCGTCAAGGACCTGGGCCAGCGGCATCAGGCTGGTTCAGGCCGCTTACCCCCAATGACCGGGGTGGACGCCCGCGTGGTCTGGCAGCATGCTTGTCTCGCCGCCATGTCACCGGGACGGGAGCCATCGGCGGCTTACGCGTATCCGAGCGCGCCCATCCGGGGGCAGAAGAGCCAAGCACGAGGCCGGTAACACATGGCGGGTAACAACGGCGGGCCACAGCAGCCAGCCGGGATTCGTGAGGTCGCCCGGCTCGCGGGCGTCTCGGTGGCCTCGGCCAGCTTCGCGCTCAACGGCCTGCCCGGGGTGGCCGAGCAGACCCGGCGGCGCATCCTGGCCGCCGCGGAGCAACTGGGCTACCGCGCTAACCCGCAGGCCCAGGCGCTGCGCCGGGGGCGCACCACGACCTACGGCTTCGTGGTGAGGAACTTCGCCAACCCCTTCTTCCTCGATGTGCTCAGCGGGGCCGAGGAGATCGCCCAGGCGGCGGGGGCCACCGTACTCATCCTTGACTCGCGCTACTCGCTGGAGCGCGAGTCCATGCACGTACGGGAGATCTGCGCGCAGCGCCTCGCCGGGCTGGCCATCGCCCCTGTCGGGAACGGCGAGTCGATCCGGCTCTGGCAGGGCCTGCGTGGCGGCGCGCCCGTGGTGGCGCTGAACGCAACGGCCGGCAACATCGGGGGCGTGTCCCGGGTCGGCCCGGACAACGCCGCGGCGGTGAGCCTGCCCATGCACCGACTGGCCGAACTCGGCCACTCGTCCGTTGCGTTCGTGTCGGCCCCGCGTGACCTGATGGCCGATCCGGACCGGCTGGGCCATTTCCGGCGCCTGTCCCGCGCCCTCGGCCTGCGGCCGACGGTGATGTACACGCCGCTTACGCTCACCGACGTGCAGCTTGCCGCGCGCACGCTGATGTCCGGACCGGCCGCGCCGACCGCGATCATCACCAACTCCGACTACACCGCGCACGCGATATACAAGGCCGCGCGGGAACTGCGGCTGCAGGTGGGCCCGTCGGTCTCGGTCGTGGGGCACGACGACCTGCCGACGTCCGAGCTGCTCGACCCGCCGCTGACGACTCTCCAGCTGGACCGCAGGGAGATGGGCCGCGCGGCGATGCGGCGACTGCTCGAGCAGGTCCCGCCCGGGGACTACGTCGCACCGGTCGAACTGGTCGAGCGGGCCTCCTTGCAGCCTCCGGCACCGGCCCGGGAGCGGGCGGGAAACGCGGAAGCGGCCCCCGCGTGATCACCCGGCGTCAACTCGGTAACGGGTCTTGACACCCCGCCCTTGCTGGGCAAGCATTCGCAGCACTAAACGTTTAAGGTCTTGCCGGGCACCCCCGCCAACCCGGGGGAAGCCCGGGTACCTCCTGACAAAGAGCTAAGGCCGGGGCTTGCGGGAAGCGCGGGTCAGGATGGGGATGGGAAGCGAGCAGGAGGCATGCACATGAGATCCACACCACGGCTTGCGCTGGCGGGCGTCGCCGCTCTGGCGTTGCTGGCGGCGGCGTGCTCGTCGAGTTCCTCGAACACCTCAAGCGGCGGGACCAACTGGGCCACGGTCACGTCCGCGGCGGGCGGCGGCGGGGTGAGCAAGCTCATCGCCGCGGCCAAGGCGGAGGGCACGCTCAACGTCATCGCGCTGCCGCCGACCTGGGCGAACTACGGGGCGATCCTCAAGGACTTCAGCCAGAAGTACGGCATCAAGATCAACTCCGCCAACCCGGCAGGCAGCAGCCAGGACGAGGTCAACGCCGTCATGCGGGAGCACGGCACCGCCAACGCCCCCGACGTTCTGGACGTCGGCTCGGCGGTGGCCCTGGCCAACACCAAGCTGTTCGCGCCCTACAAGGTCGCGACCTGGTCGGCGATCCCGGCCGCGCAGAAGGATCCGAACGGGCTCTGGTACAACGACTACGGCGGCTACATGTCGGTGGGCTACTCCGCCAAGTTCGGCACGATCACGTCGCTGAACCAACTGCTGGGCCCGAAGTTCAAGAACGCGGTGGCGCTGAACGGTAACCCGACGCAGGCCAACGCCGCGCTCAACGGGGTGATGATGGCGAGCCTGGCCGAGGGTGGCAGCGCCAGCAGCATCGCCGCTGGGGTGAACTTCTTCCACAGGCTCAAGGTGGCGGGCAACTTCTCGCCGACCCAGGCCACCGGCGCCACCATCAAGGCCGGCAGCACCCCGGTGGTGTTCAACTGGGACTACCTGAACCTGCCCAGCTACGTCGGGGTGTCGAACTGGAAGGTGTTCATCCCGTCCGGCGCGGTGCTCGGCGGTTACTACAACCAGGCCATCAACAAGCAGGCGCCGCACCCGGCGGCGGCCCGGCTGTGGGAGGAGTTCCTGTACTCCCAGGCCGCCAACGGCGGGCAGAACCTGTGGCTGGCCGGTGGCGCCCGGCCGGTCGAGCAGCAGGTCATGGCCAGCAACGGCAGCCTCAACCAGGCGGACGCGGCGAAGCTGCCCACGGTGCCGGGCAGCCCGGTGTTCCTGAACCCGACGCAGAACACCGACGCCGCCAACTACCTCGCCGCCAACTGGACCAAGGCCGTCAGCTAGCGAGGGCTCGTGGCCGCAACCACTGACGCCGGCGTCCGGCCCGCCAGGGCCAGGCGCCGGCCTCGTCTGCCCGCCTGGGCCGGGGTCACGCCGTTCCTGGGCTATGTCGCGGTGTTCCTGCTGTGGCCGGTCGGCATCGTCGTATGGACAGCGCTGCACAACACCAGCGGCGCCTGGCAGCTGTCCAGCCTCTCGTTCCTCGGCCAGTCGCAGGTACGCACGGCGTTCGTCAACTCGCTCGAGCTGTCGCTGGGCTCGGCCGTATTCGGCGCGGTGCTGGGGTCGGTGCTGGCCTACGCCGTCGCGACCGGAAACCCCGACGGAGCCGTGCGCCGGATCTACACGGCGGCGTCGGGTGTGCTAGCCCAGTTCGGCGGGGTGGTCCTGGCCTTCGCCTTCCTCGTCCTCATCGGCCCGATCGGCCTGCTGTTCCACGCCACCTGGTACCTCAGCTTTCCGTGGGGCATCGGCCTGATCTACGGGTACTTCCAGGTGCCGTTGATGGTGCTGGTGTTCGTCCCGGCACTGGACGGGCTGAAGGTCCAGTGGCGCGAGGCGTCGGAGAACCTCGGCGGCTCCGCCTGGCAATACTGGCGCCACGTGGCCGCCCCGCTGCTGGCGCCCGCGTTCTTCGGGTCGCTGCTGCTGCTGTTCGCCAACGCCCTGTCGGCGTACGCGACGATCGAGGCGTGGGAGAACCAGATCCCCTACGTCGTCCCGCAGCTGATCGGCACCGCGCTGACCAGTGAGGTCGGCCTGAGCAACGCCAATCAGGCCCAGGTGCTCGCCGTCGGCCTGATCATCATGGTGGCGGTCGTCATGACCGGTTACGCCCTGCTGCAGCGGAGGACCGCACGATGGCTTCGGTAGGCGCGAGCGGCGTGCCCGCCGCCGTTGCCCCGACCGTCCCCGCCGGACTGGCCGGTGCCGGGACGGCCCGGGCACGGCGTGGCCTGCACGGCCGACGCCGGCGGCGGCTGAACGTCTTCAGGTACGTCGTCTTCACCGTCTTCGGCGCCTTCTTCGTGCTGCCGCTGCTGGCCCTGCTGCGGATGTCGCTGGAGCCCGCCGCCGGCGCCGGGGGCTGGTCGGTCGCGGCGTGGAGACAGATCGTCTCCTACAGCGTGGTGGGCACCCCGTCGCTGATCAGCCGGGTGGTGGTCACCCTCGAGCTGGGGGTGGTCACGGCCGCGGCCGTGCTTGTGCTGCTCGTGCCGACGATGATCTGGATCAAGCTCCGCGTGCCGTGGATCAGCCGGACGGTGGAGTTCCTGTGCCTGTTGCCGCTCACCATCCCGGCCATCGTCCTGGTCGTCGGCCTGGTGCCGGTCTACAACTGGATCCAGCAGCGCAACGTCTCGACCCTCATGCTGTTCTGGGTCTACGTCATCCTGGTGCTGCCGTACGCGTACCGGGCGCTGGCCGCCGGGCTGAACGGCGTCGATGTGAAGACGCTGTCCGAGGCCGCGCGGGGGCTGGGCGCGAGCTGGTTCACGGTCATGTTCCGGATCATCGCGCCGAACATGCGGCAGGGCATTCTGAACGCGTCGCTGTTGTCGTTTTCGCTGGTGCTTGGCGAGTTCCCCATCGCCTACCTGCTGCTGTACGTGAACCTGCAGGTGGAGCTGTACTCCATCAGCCGGAACACCCCGAACGCGAGCGTGCTGTTCTCCACCTCGTTCGCCGCGCTTGTCTTCACCTTCCTGTTGCTGCTGATCTTGTCCTACGTCGGCCGCCCACGGCGCGGCCGCAGATGAGAGGGGCACCGTGAGCCTGCCAGCCACCGGCGTCAGCTCCGCCGCCACGAGGTCAGGGGTCGAGGTGCGGCTCGAGGGGCTGTCCCGGCACTACGGGGACGTGAAGGCGCTAGACGGGCTCGACCTGACGCTGCACCCGGGCGAGCTGGTGGTGCTGCTCGGCCCGTCCGGCTGCGGGAAGACCACCACCCTGCGGCTGCTCGCCGGGCTGGAGGACGCCGATACCGGGCGGGTCATGGTGGGCGGGCAGGACGTAACCCGCCGGCCGGCGAACAAGCGCGACATGGGCATGGTCTTCCAGGCGTACTCGCTGTTCCCGCACATGACGGTCAAGGACAACGTCGCCTTCGGGCTCAAGCTGCGCCATAAGGCCAAGGCTGAGCGGGACAAGCGGGCCGTGGACATGCTCGAGCTGGTCGGGCTGACCGGGCAGGCGGCCCGCTACGCCCATCAGCTCTCCGGCGGGCAGCAGCAGCGGGTCGCGCTGGCCCGTGCGCTGGCCATCCAGCCGCAGGTGCTGCTGCTCGACGAGCCCCTGTCCGCGCTGGACGCCAAGGTCAGGGCGCAGCTGCGGGACGAGATCCGCCGGATCCAGCTCGACGTGGGCACCACCACGCTGTTCGTCACCCACGACCAGGAAGAGGCGCTGGCCATCGCCGACCGGGTCGGCGTGATGCGCAACGGCCGGATCGAGCAGCTCGGCTCGCCAACCGACGTCTACACCCGGCCGGAGACGCCCTTCGTCGCGGAGTTCGTCGGGCTGTCCAACCGGCTGGCCGGCGAGGTCACCGGCTCGGGCACGGTCGTCGTCCGTGGCACCACCTTGCCACTGGTGGACACCGGCGTGCCGGCCGGCACCGTGGTGGCCCTGGTGCGGCCGGAGGCGGTGGCCGTGGCCTCGGGCGAGGCCGCCGAAGCGGGGCCGCTGACCGGGACGGTGATCGCCACCACGTTCCTCGGCGCGACCAGCCGCGTCAGCGTCGACCTCGGCGACACGACGGTCATGGCCGCGATGGCCACGGCTGAGGCGACCGCGCTGTCCGCCGGCCAGCGCGTCACCCTGACGATCCGGCCCAACCCGGTGCTCGTCTCCGCCGGCTCCCCGGCCGCGAGCACCGGGTGAGCGGCGGGCACCCGCCGCTCACCGTCGATCACCGGCTCGGCCCGGGTGCCGTGTTGCGCAGCGGGGGCACCGCGGATTACCGCGCCATCGAGATCATCGAGGGCGAGCCGCACGTGGTTCGTGGGCCCATGGGCATGCCACCGGCTCCGCCCGCGCCGGGCCCCGGCCGCCCGCTGCTCTGCCTGGCCCACGTCACCGACCTGCAGATCGCCGACATCCAGTCGCCGACCAGGTTCGAGTTCCTCAACCGCCTGTTCGCCGACCCGCGATACGCGCAGATCGTGCCGGTGCAGCGCCCACAGGAGGCGCTTACCCCGCACGCGGTCGATGCCACGGTCCGCACCCTCAACGCGGTGCGTGGCCCGGCCACCGGACTGCCACCGCAGTTCGCGGTCACTACGGGCGACGCCATCGACAACGCGCAGTGGAACGAGCTGCAGAACTTCTTCGCCCTCTTCGACGGCGGGCTGGTGGCACCCGGCTCGGGTGGTCCCCGCTACGAGGGGGTGCAGGCGCTCGACTGGCCGGACGACATCTTCTGGAAGCCGGACGGCGTCGCTCCCTCCGGGCCCGACGTCTTTCGGCGCGAGTTCGGTTTCCCTGATCACCCGGGCCTGCTGGCGCGGGCGCTGCGGGCATTCCCGGCGGGCGGCCTGTCGATCCCCTGGCTGTCGTGTTTTGGCAACCATGAGGCGCTCAACCAGGGGGTCGGCGTCCACACCGCGGGCATCGCGCGGGCGCTCACCGGCGACCGCAAGCCGATCGGTCTGGCCGGCGGTTTCGACCACGACCAGGCGCTCGAGCTGTTCACCGCGCGCCCCGAGGTGTTCATGGCGGGCCCGTCGCGCGCGGTCACCGCCGATCCCGCGCGCCGGCCCATCACCAGGCGGGAGTTCGTCGAGGCGCACTTCCGGCCGGGAGCGCGCCCCTACGGGCATGGTTTCTGCGAGCGCAACCAGCGAGACGGCACCGCCTACTACGTCTACGACACCCCGGCGGTGCGGCTCATCGCGCTGGACAGCAACTGCCTCGCCGGCGGGGCCGCCGGCTGCCTCGACCACGGCCAGGCGGCCTGGCTGGAGGAGCGGCTGGCGGAGGTGCACGCGGACTTCGAGGCGCCCGACGGGACCCAGGTGCGCACGGGCAACCCCGACCGCCTGGTGGTGCTGTTCTCCCACCACGGGATCGATACCCTGACCAATACCGGGACCGGTCATGCGGGCCCGGACACCGGGCCGCTGCTCGGTGCCGCGGAGATCCTCACCCAGCTGCACCGGTTCCCGAACATCGTGCTCTGGCTCAACGGCCACACCCATCTGAACGCGGTGCGCCGCCGGCTCCGCCCGGACAATCCGGTGCGGGGATTCTGGGAGGTCACCACCTGTGCGGTGATCGACTGGCCGTGCCAGACGCGGCTGGTGGAACTCCTGGACCGGGGCAGTTACCTGTCCATCGTCTGCACCATGGTCGACCACGACACACCGGTGGCGCCCGCGGCCCTGGAGATCCGCGACGACCTTGCCTCGCTGCACCGGGAACTCGCGGCCAACGTGCCGTTCCGCGGCGCCCGCTCGGGCGCGGCCGGCACGCCCGCCGACCGGAACGTGGAACTGCGTATCTCCCCGCCGTTCCCGCTCGCCGGCGTCTGATCGCCACCCGTCCCGGTAGTGCCTCGATTTGACTGTCCATTGTCTTTTCATGGGCTTCGGCAGACGATGTATCAGAGGCTTCGATCGCCCCTCTTTGCTAGTGGGCGCACCGGGCCGGGATGGCGTGGCCCAGGCCGGTGGCGCCGGAACGGGGATGGGGTGGTGGCGGTGACGACCCAGCCCAGCGCGGCCGTGCCGCGGCTGGTCGTGCTCGCTCCCGAGTCCTTCCGTGGCCGCCGGATCGAGCTCGTGACGGACTACCTGACCGTGGGCCGCGAGCCAACCTGTGACGTGCGCCTGGACGACCCGCACGTGAGCCGGACCCACGCGGCATTGCAGCGCCGCGGCGATACGGTCTACGTCCAGGATCTCGGGTCCTCGGGCGGCACGTTCGTCAACGGCAGCCCCGCGGGGAGGGTGGCGCTGCACCACGGGGACGTGGTGACGTTCGCCGTCGTGCAGGCCAGGTTTGAGGCCACGCCGCTGGTCACCGAGGCGACCCAGGCCATGCCGACGCAGGTCGCGGCCTGGCCGGCGCAGGCTGGGAATCCGCCCGCCCACGACCGGGTGCCGCCGGCGGCGGCCGGAGCGCCGCCCGGGCAGGGCGGCGCGCCGCCAGGCCGGGACGAGGTTGCGCCGGGCCGGGGCGCCGGGCCGGTGGGCGACGACGTGCGGCCGGTCGGCCCGCCGACGCAGGCGGAACCGGCACCGGCCGGGCCGGTGCGGTACGACATCGGCCAGCAGCACGGGCAGGTGATCAGCAACGTCGGCCGCGACCAGTACAACGCGCACGTCCAGCAGGTCATCCAGCAACGGGACAGCTTCCTGCGCGAGGTCGCGGCGACCAGGACCAAGGCCCGCTGGCTGGTGTGGCTGGGCCTGCTGCTGTTCATCGCCGGCTTCGCCCTGTTCGCCGCCGCGGACCTGAACTTCCTCAAGCAGATAGCCAACGACATCCAGAGCAACGGCACGCCCCCGCCACCCTCCAACCCCCTCGGCCGCCCGATCTTCGGGGTCCCGTCCGGGCTGCTGGGCTGGGCCATGGGAGCGGTCGGCGCGCTGATGCTCGTCATCGGGATCGTGCTGCACATCGTGGCCACCTCGCGGCGCAGGCGGGTTGAGCGGGAATACCCGCTGCCCATGCCGTGGCCACGTGGCGGCCCCCCGGGGAGGGCGCGATGACGTTCAACATCGGCAGCCAGAGCGGCGGCGTGATCAACAACGTCGCCCGCGACCAGCACATCGCCGGGCCCCAGCACGGCACCCTGGTGACCACCGAGGACGCGCGGCGGGCGCTCGGGGACCTGCGGCACGCGCTGACCGCGGCCGGCCTGGACCAGGCCACGGCCGCCGGCACGCGGCCCTGCGTCGCCGAGATGGACGAGGCGCTCCGCGCCGAGCGCCCGGACAAGCACCGGTTCGCCGGGGCGCTGGAGCGGCTGACCCGGCTGCTCGGCGCGGCCGGCTCGCTGGCCAGCGCGGGCGCGGCGCTACTCGGCCCGCTCCACGCCCTGGCCGGCTGGCTGGGCGCCCTCGGCGGGCCGATCCTCGCCCTGCTGCCCGCGCTGGCCTGACCGGGTTCACGTTCTCGTTGATTTGGCGCCGCGTTTGCGTTGACTCGGCAGATTTGCCCGGACCACCTATGGCGGCGGCCACGTCCCGATGATCGTGGTCGCAAGGGGCGTCGGGCATCGCCTCGACGCCACGTTCGCCGACCACTATTCCCTGCTGCAGACCATCGAGCAGAATTTCGGCCTGCCGCTGCTGGGGAACGCCGGTGACACCGTCCAGGTAGGCAACCTCAGCGCGCTGCTCAAATAAGCCAAGGCGGGTGGCAGCCCTGGGAGGCCACCGGGCGACAGGACGGCGCACGCGGTGTGGTCAGCCCGCGGCCCTGCGATCCGCCGTGGTGCCGATGGTCACGGTCAGCCCGGTGAAGGCGAGGAGGAAAAGGATGAGGAAGCCGCCGTAGTAGGTGAGGAAGGCGGCCCACACCGCGGGCAGCGCGACGATCACGCAGGCGGCCCACACGGCCGCCTTGGCGCCGGCCGGCATCCGGGCGGGCGGGACGGGCGGGCACACCGCGGGCCGTGCGGGCAGCCGGACGGGACCGGGCGCTGGCGGGGGCCGCAGCGGCGGCGCCGGGATGTCGGTGATCGTCGCGGCCAGCTCCGCGTAGGTCCGTGACTCCAGCGCCTGGCCGGCCCGCAGCCGTAGTTCGTCGAGGTTCAGCCGACCTTGCACAAACGCGGTGGTGAGGACCTCCACCACGTGCTCGCGATCGGCGTCGGAGGCCCGCAGGTGGCCATGTGCCCTCGCCCTTGAATCCCACGGCCCTGCCGCCACCGGCACCTCCTGCCAGTACAACGCACCAAAACCCTAACCCCGAGGCCCGCTGGCCGCCATCCCCTGGTCCTCCGGCAGGTGCCGCCGGGCCGTCCGCGCCTGCGGCGCCTGTGGCGGCCGGGACGCCCGTGGCGGGCGAGCCGTCCGGCCGGCTGCCGGGCTCCGGAGCCGCGCGCCGGAGGGTGTCGGCTCAGGCCGTGCCCGCGAGCCGCCGGGTGGGGGCTCGGTGCCAGCATGTACAGGTTGCGGGTGCCGAGGCTGCCACGGGCCGGGCCGCTGCCAGGTACTCGGCCGCACCGCCACGTTGGACAGCTCGCCAGCGGCGACGGTCATCGTCCCCGCGCGCCCGGAGCAGCGCCGCTGACCCGGGCGCGGCCGGCGCGTTCGCCTAAGGCGCGGGCCCCCGGGCGCGCCGACGTGCTTTCCGCGGCGCGCAGCGGGGCCGGGACGATCTCGCCGGGCTGCCCGTCGGGCCCGTGATCGAGTTGCCGCAGCACCCGCACGACGATGCGCTGGGCCAGGTCCGCCACCGGGATCACGACGGTGGTCAGCCGCGGGTACAGCAGGCCGGCGCCGACGCTGCCATCGAACCCGGTCACCGCGAGATCCCGGCCCACCCGCAGGTTGAGCTCGGCCGCCACGCCGTAGACGGCCGCGGCGATCGTGTCGCTCCCGGTGACCACCGCGCCCGGGCGGGCGGACGAGAGGAAGCAGCGGATCCGGTCGCGCGCGCCGGCGCCCTCGTCCACGCGGAGCAGCCCCGCGCCGGTCCCGGTGATGCCGTGCCGGGCCAGCCCGGCGCGGAACCCGTCCTCCCGCTCGGCGTCCCAGTAGCTGTCCGAGCGGTACCCGACGTACCCGGGATTGGCGAAGCCCCGCTCGAGAACGTGCGCCACCACGGCCGCCACGGCTCCGGCGTTGTCGATGTCGGCCCAGTGCTGCGGCACGCCGGGGCCCGTGCGGCCGAAGCAGGCGAACGGCACGGCGAGTTCCGACAGCAGCGCGACCCGGGGGTCCGCGCGTTCGGCGTCGGAGAGCACGAACGCGTCCACGCTCCCGCTGGCGATCAGCCCGCGGATCTCGTCCAGCGGGTCGGGATCCTGGTGCGCCACCACGACGCGATACCGCTGCTGGGCCCCGGCGGCCACCAGCGCCTGCAGGAACTGCATCGTGATCAGGTTGGCCGGCCGCATGCCGGCGCCGGGCATCAGGTAGCCGAGCTGCATGGTGCGTCGCGAGCGCAGGCTGCGCGCCCCGTGATGCGGCTGATAGCCCAGCTCGGCCACCACTTCCAGAACCCTGGCGCGCGCGGCGGCACCGACCCGGCCGGTGTCGTTGAGGACGTTGGAGACGGTCTGCCTGGAGACCCCGGCCGCGCGGGCCACGTCGTCGATCGTGACCTTGCGCCGCGCCCTCATGGGGACGTACCGCGATTGTCCGGTCACAAGGTCACCCCACCCTGTAGCAGCAACTGGGCTGTTGACCCAGGTGGCGGCGGCGTTTCCCCATGCGGTGGAACCTTCCATCAGGCCTGCCGGGCCACCCAGTGGACGCGATTTCTCACATATACCACAGGGATTATCAACCAATTCGCGGCTCACTTCAGCAACACCGGGGGCCGTCAAGAAGTACCCGGCCGGGTCCACGCGGCGGCCCCGCAACGGATCGGACCGCTCACGCGGCGCGGCGCACGCGGTGCGCACAGGCCCGGCGTTGCCGCAGCCTGCTGCTGGATCGGTGCGGGCAGGCGCGAGGCGAGCTATCCCCACTGCCCCGGCTGGTAGTTACCGGCGGGCTGCCGGGTGATGACGTTCAGGCGGTTGTAGGCGTTGATGAGGGCGATCAGGCACACCAGCGCGGTGAGTTGGTCGTCGTCGTAGTGCTTGGCCGCGTTCGCCCAGGCCTCGTCGGTGACCCCGCCGGCGGCATCACCGATGCGCGTGCCCTGCTCGGTGAGTTCCAGCGCGGCCCGCTCGGCCTCGGTGAACACCGTCGCCTCCCGCCATACCGCGACCAGGTTGAGCCGCACCTGGGTTTCCCCGGCGTGCCCGGCGTCCTTGGTGTGCATATCGGTGCAGGCGGCGCAGCCGTTGATCTGGCTGGCCCTGATCTTGACCAGTTCCTGCGTGGCGGCGGGCAGCGCGGACGCGGTCACGACCGCGCCCGCCGAGTTGATGTTCTTGGCGAACTTCGCCGCGACCGTGTTGCCGTGGTAGTCCAACCGGGCGTCCATGGTGATCTCCTTGCGTCGGTGCGGGTTTACGCAGGAGTGACACCACGGCGGCGCGCCGTGTGACGCCGCCCGGATGTGATGGGTGTCACCCGGCCGCGCAGGGGCCGCTGGACGGGGAGGCGGGCCCGGGCCTACTACGCCTCGTCGAGCACGGCCAGCAGCAGCCCGCCGAGCATGGCCATGTTCTTGTGGAACTGGATCCGCTGCAGCTTGCGGACGGCCGGGTCCTCGATCTTCCAGTACGAGTGCCCGGCCAGCGTGGTGGGAACCAGCGACCCGGCCAGAGCCAGGGCCGACAGCCGCGGGGCCCGCCCCATCGCCAGCATCGCCCCGGCGGCCACCTGCACCGCGGCGTTGCCCCGCACCACCAACTCGTCGTCGGCGGGCAGCGGGACCCAGTTGCGGATCGCGCCCAGCACCCCGGCGGCCTGCTCGACGCGGGCACCCGGCTCGCGGAGGGCGTCGAAGCCCAGCAGCAGGTAGGTGGACCCGGTAAGGACGCGGGCGGCCGGGCGAAGCGGCGCCAGCAGGCTGGTCATTGTCATCGCGCCTCGATTGGAGTCGGGGGAACCTCCGGTGAGCGGGACCGCACCAACCGGCATCAAGATGGTAGTGGCCGAGATCTGCGCCGAGCAGGCAGCCGCGCTCGCCCGGCCGGAGGCGTAAGTCACCGGCGCGCCGGCCGGCCCGCGCGGCGGCGGTGCAGCCCGCTCGGCGCGGCTTTATATCAGATGAACGATTGTGCCCGCCCCGGTCTATCGGATCCGGAAGCTCCGGCCGGGGCGCGCGCTCAGTAGTACCAGGGAAAGCCCGTCCAGTCCGGGGGGCGCTTGCCCAGGAAGGCGTCCCGGCCCTCGGCCGCCTCGTCGGTCATGTACGCGAGCCTGGTCGCCTCGGCCGCGAACACCTGCTGGCCCACCAGCCCGTCGTCGATGAGGTTGAACGCGTACTTGAGCATCCGCTGCGACGTGGGGCTCTTGCCGTTGATCTTGGCGGCCCAGTCCAGCGCGGTGCGCTCCAGGTCCGCGTGCGGCACCACCGCGTTGACCATGCCCATCCGGTGCGCCGCCGCGGCGTCGTAGGTCTCGCCGAGGAAGAAGATCTCCCTGGCGAACTTCTGGCCCACCTGCCGGGCCAGGTAGGCCGAGCCGAAGCCGCCGTCGAAGCTGCCCACGTCGGCGTCGGTCTGCTTGAACCGGGCATGCTCGCGGCTGGCCAGGGTGAGGTCGCAGACGACGTGCAGGCTGTGACCGCCGCCGGCGGCCCAGCCGGGCACGACGCAGATGACGACCTTGGGCATGAACCGGATCAGCCGGTGCACCTCCATGATGTGCAGCCGGCCGCTGCGGGCCGGGTCGATGGTCTCGCCCGTCTCGCCGGACGCGTACCGGTAGCCGTCCCGGCCGCGGATGCGCTGATCACCGCCGGAGCAGAACGCCCAGCCGCCGTCCTTCGGCGAGGGACCGTTGCCGGTGAGCAGCACGCAGCCCACGTCGCTGGACATCCGCGCGTGATCGAGCGCCTGGTACAGCTCATCGACCGTGTGCGGGCGGAAGGCGTTGCGGACCTCGGGCCGGTCGAACGCCACGCGGACCGTGCCGCTGTCCACGGCGCGGTGGTAGGTGATGTCGGTGAAGGCGAACCCGCCTACCTCGCGCCAGCGCGCGGGTTCGAAGATCTCAGAGACCATGGCCCAATTCTGGCCAACCCGCCGGGAACCCTCGACGGCGCTCCCCCGGCGCCCGATGCGCCGTGCCCCGGCCTCCCCCGGTAACCCCGTGGGCGGGTGTGGCGCTCACCTCGCCTACCCAAGCCTGCCGCCTGGCGTCACGGCAGCGGGTCAGGGATCTCCCGCTCCAGCGCCTGCCCGGCGACCGGGGCGCCGAGCTGCAGCACCAGCCAGATGCGCGCGGGGTCGGCCAGCAGTGCGGGCTCTTCGACCGGGTTGCCGTCGATGATCAGCAGGTCGGCGAGCTTGCCTTCCTCGACCGTGCCGACGTGCTCGCCCAGGCCAAGCGCCCGGGCCGCGGTGCTCGTGGCGGCCACCAGGGCCTCGGCCGGGGTCAGCCCGTGGAAGATCATCCGCTGGATCTCCAGCCCGACGCAGACCTCCATGTCGCTGCCCAGCGCGATCTTGACCCCCGCGTCCCGGGCCGCCCGCATCGAGGCCGCCCCGTTGTCCAGGTTGAGATCGGCCAGGTCGATGAGGCCCTGCGGCATCTCGGGCGCCCGCTGCGCCGCGGTGGGATCGACGGCCTCGCCGAGGCCAGCCATCCAGTAGTAACCCGACAACGTGGGGACGAGCACCTGGCCGTTCGCGGCCATTGCGTCCAGCAGGTCGGGCCGCTCGTGCAAGAAGATGCCGTGCTCGATGGTGTCCGCGCCGTGGGTGATCGCCGCCTCGCATCCGGCGAGCCCTTCGGCGTGCGCGGACAGCCGGTAACCCATCCGGTGCGCCTCGCCGGCCACCGCCGCCAGTTCGGCGGTGGTCAGCTGCAGCGGGTCGGGGTCTTCCAGCTCGTTCGACCGGGCGCCGGTGGTCATGACCTTGATGAAGTCGGCCCCGGCCCGGATCTGCTCGCGGACCGCCCGCCGCATGTCGTCGGGCCCGTCCGCCTCGCGGTACATGGTGCCGTAGAACCGGCCACCGGGTGCCGTGGCCGAGATGATCTTCCCGCAGGTCAGCAGCCGGGGACCACGGAATGCGCCGTAGCGCATGGCCTGGCGGGCCTCCTGCGGCCACTCCGCCTGGGCGCCGGTGAACCTGACGGTCGTGACGCCCATGCGCAAGAACTCGCGGAGTTCGGCCTGCAGGAAATGCGCCGCGGTCCCGGGCAGGAAGGGCTCCGCCCCGCGCAGCGTCAGCGGGGTCTCGCTCAGGATGTGCGTATGGGCTTCGATCAGCCCGGGCATGACCGTCCGCCGCCCTAGCTCCAGCGGCCGGGCGCCCTCGGGGCACGGCTCGGAGGCGCGGCCGACGCGGCGGATCACCCCGTCCTCGACCAGGACCGCGGCCTCCCCCCGCACCGGCCCGCCGGTGCCGTCGAACAACCGGGCCCCGGTCAGCCACAGCCGCCCCTCCCCAGGCGCGGGAGCGGCGATCAGGGCCGGGAACCGATGCGGCACGGCAGCATTGTGCCATCGCCCCCGGCCCGCGCCCGCGCCGGGCCGCTATCGACGGTGGAGCCGACGGCTGCGGCGGCCCGTTCATCGCGCAGGCCGCGGCCGGGCCCGCGGAGCGGTAGGCACCACGCCGGGGCACGCGGCGGGCGTGTTTGCGGCCCCGGCGGCCCGCCGCCGGATTAACATGACTTTTTACTGATTGGTTACGGGGCACTTCTGGTGCTGCTGAGCGGCAGACCGGATAATTACCCGTGCTGCTGTCGGGAGATGACGGTAATCCGTCAGGGGGTAGCAGGTCATGGGGAGCACTTGCGTTTTTGGTATGGCCGAGCCGTTGCCGGCGGCCGTCGTGGCGCCGGCGCTGCTGAGCGCCGGGGCCGGTCGGCGACGTGTGGCTCGTTGAGCTGCGTGAAGGGCGCCGGGCCGGGTGGTGGCGAGCTTGCCGATACCCGTTTCGTGTCCGCCAGGCAGTCCTGGGCGGCGGGCGGCGGTCACCCAGGCCAGCACCCGCACAGGACGCTTATCGAGCGGTCCGGCGGGCCGGGATGAATCGGTGCTCCCTTCGGCGAATCAGCGCTCGACCCATAACGACCTCAACGGCGTTTGCGCCACCTCCGCCGGCGGGACCGCGGGGATGTCAGGGGATTTGCGGGTCATGACCGTTCTTGGGAGGTGCCGTGGAGGATAGCGCCAACGAGCAGGACCGCGAGCAGGGCCACCAGAGCCAGGCTCCGGTATCCCGCCGCAGCTTCGTCGTCGGGGTGGCCGCGGCGGGCGCTGCCGCAACGGCCGGGAGGACCTTGCCCGGCCGGCTGTCGGCGCCGGGGAAGCCAGCCGCCGGGGCTGCCCGCGCTGCCACCACGACGTGCGGTTCCTTCGGCATTGTGGCGTCGCCGGTCTCGGGCGGTGAGCTTACCGACGCCGCGTTCGTGTCTGCCGACGAGTGGTGGGCCGTGGGCGACGTGGGGGCGGCGCTGCACGTGAACCGGACGCTGATCGTGCGGTTCGACGGTTCGGCATGGTCGGTTGTCACTTCCCCGAACCAGGGCACGACGAATAACGGCCTGAACGGCGTTTCCATGGTCGGTAGCGCGGGGTGGGCGGTCGGCTACTACCAGGCCAGCGGGGCGTATCAGCCGCTGGCGCTGCAGTGGAACGGGACGCAGTGGTCACTGAAACCGCCGCCGGCCCTCCCCAGCGACTCGGTGTTCACCGATGTGGACGCCCTGGCGGGCGGAACCGCGTGGGCGGTCGGTTTCCAGACGGCGGCCGACGGGACCCGCAGCACGCTGATCGAGCAGGAATCGGGCGGGACGTGGGCGCACGTGGCGAGCCCCAACGTGGCGGCCAGCACCGATAACACGCTGATGGCGGTCGCCGGGACGCTGGTGACCGGGTTGTGGGCGGTCGGGTACTGGCTGAGCCCCACGGGGCTGCAGCCGCTCGTGCTGCGCTACGACACCACCAAGCCGTCGCCCACCTGGGTCCTGGTGAGTGGCGTGCCGGCACCGGGCAAGGTCGATACGGTCCTCACCGCAGTTGACGTGCGGACCGCCAGCGACGTGTGGGCGGTGGGGTACTGCAACGACGGCGGCGCGGACCGGCCGCTGGCGCTGCACTGGAACGGCAGCACCTGGACCAGCTCGGCGATTGCGGGCACCGGGCTGCTGCGCAAGGTCCGAGCGGTCGCGGCCGGAAACGTATGGGCCGCTGGCGGCTACTACAATGCCACCACGCAGCGCTACCGGACGCTCGTCGTGCAATTCAACGGGACGAGTTGGACGACGGTGGTCTCGGCCGACGGGCACTCCGACACCGAGATCATCGGCCTCGCCACGAACGCGACAGGGTCAATGATCACCGCGGTCGGCCGGGGGGGGCCCAACCCGCTCATCGAGCAGGCGTCCTGCCCCGCCGGGCCCGTCTCGCTGCCCGCCAGGGCACCGGCGGCGCTGCCGCCCCTGCCGCCCGCTCCGGGCGTCGGCCCCGCGCCGAGCCCGCCGCCGAGCACGCCCCCGCCGAAGCCCCCGGTCGCGGTGACGATCACCGACAAGGCCACGGCAGCGGGCATCGCCGGCACGCAGGACTGGTCCTTCAGCGCCGCCGTTGCCGACTTCACCGGAGACGGCTGGCCGGACCTGTTCATCTCGCACCACTGGCACCCGGCCAACCTGTGGATCAACAACCACGACGGCACGTTCAGCGCGGCCGATGTGAGCTTCTTCAGTTCCATCATCGACAGGCACGACTGCCTGGCCGCCGACTTCAACCACGACGGCCGGATGGACATATTCTCCAGCGTCGGAGCCGATCGCGGCACCGCGCTGAAATGCAACGGGCTGTTCATCCAGCAGTCCAACGGCACGTTCGTCGACGAGGGCTTCCAGTGGAATATCGCTGACTCGACGGGGCGCGGCCGGTACTGTGCCGTCCTGGACGCGAACAACGACGGCTACCCGGACATCTTCTACGGCACCGACCCGCGCCGCGCGGACGGCATGCCGTCCATCAACCGGTTCTACCTCAACACGGGGCAGGGCTCGTTCATCGACTCCCCCGCCATGGGACTCAACCTCAACTTCGGGGCACAGTCCGCGCGCACCGTCGACTACAACGGTAACGGCTGGCCGGACCTGCTGATCTGCGGCTTCACCGGTGGCCTCCGCCTGTACGAGAACAACCAGGGCCACGGTTTCACCGATGTGTCCTCGATCCTCGGCCCCCGCGTCCAGGCCCAGGACGCCCTCATGGTCGACGTCAACCACGACAACCGCCCTGACCTCATCGTCCTTACCAAGGCCGCGGTCACGGTCAGCCTCCAGAACGCCGACGGGACATTCGCACCGCCCACAACCGTGCTCAACGTCAAGAACGGGGTTGCGCTCGCCGTCGGGGACGTCAACGGCGACAACAACCCGGACATCTACGTCGTCTGCGGCAGGGCCGGGACCACTAACACGCCGGACTTCCTGCTGATCGGCAACGCCACCGGCGGGTTCACCACGATGTCCATCCCGGAAACAACCACCGGCTCGGGCGAAGGCGCCTTCCCGGTCGACTACAACCGCAGCGGGCTCACCAGTTTCGTCGTCCTCAACGGGGAAGTCCCCTACACCGGCCCGGTCCAGCTCCTTACCCCAACTCCCACATAAGGGGCGGGGCCACGAGCACGTATCGCGGCGCCTTGCGGCCCCCGCCGGCAGGCGGAACCCGGCCGCAGGCCCGGGGCCGGGGCCGGGGCGGCCTCCGCGCTCAGGCGGGCACGCCGGCACGGGCCGCGGCTGCCGCCCGGTCGTCGAAGCCGCGGATGTCGGCGATCCGATCGCCCCGCACGGTCAAAACCTGCCAGCGCCGCACGGCCCCGCCCGCCTCGTCGGCCTCTTGCGTGCCGGTGACCTCAAGCCCCACGAGGAGTGTCCCCGCGCCCGCGATCACCTCCTTGACCGCCGCGCGGGCCCCGGCGGCCCGCGCGCCGGCCCACCACGCGACGACCTGATCACGGTTCTGGCAGTCGGCCTCGTTGGGACCCTCCGGCGCGCCCCAGCGGGCGCCGGGGTGAAGCAGGCCCCTGATGGCGTCGAGATCGCCCGACTCCAGGGCGAGCCTGACCCGTTCGGTGAGCCCGGCCGGGCCTCCCGCGGCGCTGGCATTTTCCGGCATGAAGGCCTCCCTTGGACGGCGCGACTGGCCCTTCCACCGTAGCCGCGCGGCCACCTGCCCGGCCGGCACGCCGAAGGAGGCCAGGAAGCCCGCCAGCGAACCAAGACGCCGTCGCCGAGTTCGCCGTCCACGGCGGCAACCTCAGCGAGCTGGCCGGCTCCCCGGCCGCGCTGCCCGCGGGCGCCACCCCCGCTGGCATCGTCGTCACCTGACCCGATCCGCCCGATGCGGAGCCTGGGGGGCCAGCGGCACCCCGGCTCCGCCGGGCAGGGCTCCCGCACCGGGCGGCCTGATCGGCACCCCCCGTTTTTGATCAGCCAGGAGGCGCCGGTCGCGCCGCAGCGCGGCTCGGGCGTGGAGCGTACGGCAAAGTATCTGTTCCAGCGCCCGGACACGCGCGAAGGCCGGTGCTGGTTGCCGCCGCCATGGTTGTCAGGCAATCTGAGTGCGCAAGCAACGCCATGGAAGCACCCGGCCGGACCGAAGGCGGCGCCGATGAAACTGCCTCCCGTTGACTACGAGGCGCCCGCAACGGTCTCCGAGGCTGTGGAACTGCTGGCCGAGCACCAGGACGAGGCGAGCGTCCTCGCGGGCGGCCAGAGCCTGATCCCCCTGCTGGCGCTGCGGCTGGCCCACCCGGCGGTGCTCATCGACATCAACGGCATCGGCGAACTGTCCGGGGTGTCGGCGACGGACGGCTGGGTGTCGATCGGCGCCATGACCCGGGAGTACGCCGCGGAGGAATCGCAGACCGTCGCCGACGCCGTGCCGTTGCTGGCGGCCGCCTTGCCGTTGATCGGCCACGAGGCAATCCGCAGCCGCGGCACGGTCGGGGGCAGCCTGGCGCACGCGGACCCGGCGGCCGAGTTGCCGGCGGTCGCCCGCGCGCTCGACGCCGAGTTCGTGGTGCGCGGCCCGTCGGGCGAGCGGGTCGTCCCGGCGGCGGAGTGGTTCGAGGGGTACCTCACGACCGCGCGCCTCCCCGACGAGCTCCTCACCCAGGTGCGCTTCCCGGCCGCGGGGCGGGGCACGGGGGTCAGCTTCGGCGAGGTCGCCCGCCGCCACGGTGACTTCGCCATCGTCGGCCTGGCGGCGTCGCTGACCCTTTCCGGGGGCGCGATCAGCGACGCCCGGCTGGCGTTCGCCGGCCTTTCCGATGTGCCGGTGCGGGCCGGCGAGGCGGAGGACCTCCTGGTCGGCGAGAGGCCGTCGGCGGAGTTGTTCGATGCGGCAGCCCAGCGCGCGACCGGCGGCATCGACCCGCCAGCCGACCTGCACGGGTCGGCGGACTACCGGAAGAAGGTCGCGGCCGCCTTGGTGCGCCGCGGCCTGCGAGCGGCCGCGGCCAACGCCGGCGAGAGGCGGTGACAAAATCGTGGACATCACCCTGAGGGTCAACGGTGCGACGCGCACGGGCTCGCCGGAGGCGCGCAAGACGCTGGCGGACTTCCTGCGGGACGACCTCAGTCTCACCGGCACCCATCTCGGCTGCGAGCACGGGGTCTGCGGCGCGTGCACGGTCATCGTCGACGGGCGCGCGGTGCGCTCGTGCCTGATGCTGGCGGTCCAGGCGGCCGGCAGCGAGGTCACCACGATCGAGGGGCTGGCCATGAAGGGGGGAGGGGAGGCGGGTGGGGGGCTGGGCACGCTGCAGCAAGCGATGTGGGAGTCGCACAGCTTCCAGTGCGGGTTCTGCACACCCGGGATGGTCATGCAGGCCGCCGCGTTCCTCAGCGACCACCCCGACGTCGGCGAACAGCAGATCCGCGAGGCGCTGTCCGGCAACATCTGCCGGTGCACCGGTTACCAGAGCATCGTCGATGGCGTCCTGCTGGCCGCCGAGCGCAACCGCGAGCGCTGAAGGAGGGGGCGACCATGGCAGCGATTGTGGCTGAGCGTTACACCGGCGCCAGCATCAAGCGATCGGAGGACCCGCGCATCCTTACCGGCGCGGGCCGGTACGTCGACGACATCAGGCTGCCGTGGATGGTGCACGCCGCGTTCGTCCGCTCGCCGCTGGCTCACGCCCGCGTGATCTCGGTGGATGTCTCGGCCGCCCGGGCGCTGCCGGGAGTCGTCGCGGCGTTCACCGGGGCAGAGATGGAAGCGATGACGGTCCCGGGGCCCGATGCGCTGACCGCCCTGCTGGGCGGCACGGGGCCCACCCCGGAGTTCACCCTGCTTGCGACCGACAAGGTGCGCTTCGCGGGCGATCCGGTGGCGATCGTCGTCGCCGAGAGCCGTTACCTCGCCGAGGACGGCTGCGAGCTTGTGGAGGTGGAATACGACGAGCTGCCCCCGGTCACGAACGCGGCCTTCGCCCTGGATCCGGGCAGCCCGCCGGTGTTCGCCAACCTGGGGGACAACATCGTCGGGCCGCGCTCGCGCCGGGAGTTCGGTGACGTCCCGGGCACCTTCGCCGGCGCCGACCGGGTTTTCGGGTTCCGCATCGGCGTGCACCGCCACCAGAACGTGCCCATGGAGGGCCGCGGCTGCATCGCGAGCTACGACACCGGGCAGGATGTTCTGACGGTATACGCGGCAACGCAGAGCGTTCACGTGACCAAGATGGCCGTCGCCATGCGCCTCGGCATGGAGCAGGACAAGGTGCGCGTCCTCGCCGGCGACGTCGGCGGCTCGTTCGGCCTGAAGATCGGCGCGTCACGGGAAGAGCTCGCGGTGGCGGCCGCCGCACGTGGCCTCGGCCGGCCGGTCAAGTGGGTCGAGGACCGCGGCGAAAACCTCACCGCCTCGGGGCAGGCACGCGAGGAGAGTTTTGACGTCCGGGCCGCCGTCAGCAACGACGGTGACCTGCTTGGGCTGGACGTGAAGATGGTCATCGACACCGGCTCATACCCTGTCATGGGCGCGATGGTGCCGGCCAGCGTCGAGGCCATGCTGCCGGGTCCGTACAAGCTCGCGGCCCTGGGCTTCGAGTCGACCGCGGTCACGACGAACAAGGCGTCGTACGTCGCCTATCGCGGCCCGTGGGCGTCCGAGACGTTCGTGCGGGAACGCGTCCTCGACCTCATCGCGAAGGATCTCGGCCTTGATCCGATTGAGATCCGGCTGCGTAACCTTGCCCCGCGCACCGATCCGCCGGCCGTCATGATTACCGGGCGCCCGCTGGCCGGAGTCACCAGCAGAGAGTCACTGGAGCGGATCGCCGGGCTCGTGGACTTTCCCGCATTCCGGCGCCGGCAGGGCGAAGCACGAGCCCGGGGTCGTTACCTCGGCATCGGTGTGGCGACGTTCATCGAGGAAGCTCCCGGCCCACGCTCGGCCGACGGGCCCAGCGGTCCGTTGGACACTGAGTCCATGCGCCTTCGGCTCGAGGAAGACGGCATTGTTGCGCTGTTCACCGGCCAGATGCCGCACGGCCAGAGCCACCAGACGACCCTTGCCCAGATCGCCGCCGATGAGTTCGGCGTGCCGTTCGAGCAGGTCCGCGTCGTGGTCGGCGACACCGACGTCGTCCCGTTCGGGCTGACCGGCGGCAGCCGGTCGGCGACCATGACCGGGGGCGTGGCCCTGCACGGCGCCCGGCAGCTCAAGGCCAAGGTGCTCGATTTCGCCTCGCACCTCATGGAGGCCAGCGCCCGGGACCTTCAGATCACCGACGGCCGGGTCTGGGTGCGCGGTGACCCAGCCAGCGCCATCGGCGTGGGCGAGGTCGCGCGGCATGCAGCATCGGGCCAGTTCGGTCCCGGCGTGGACGCCAACCTCGAGGTCGAGGCCACGTACGACGGCGGCGAAGGAGGATGGTCCGGCGGCAGCCACTGCGCCATCGTCGACGTCGACGTCGAGACCGGCATTGTCACGGTGGAACGGTACGTCGTCACGGAGGATTGCGGCGCGCTCATCAACCCCGCCATCGTCGACGGTCAGATCCGCGGCGGGGTCGCCCAGGGCATCGGCGCGGTGCTGCTCGAACGAACGGCGTACGATGACGACGGCAACTGCCGGTCGGCCACGTTCATGGACTACCTGGTGCCGACGGCCTGCGACGTGCCGCGCATCGAGATAGAGCACCTCGAGACCGTGGCCCTCGACGCCGACGTCAACTTCCGCGGCGTGGGCGAGGGCGGCATGATCGTCGCGCCGCCCACGCTGGTGAACGCGATTGAGGACGCGCTCTCGCCGTTCGGCGTGCGGATCTGCGAGCAGCACCTGCCCCCGGCTCGCATCCTGGAGCTCATCGCCGGCGCGGGCGTGGAGGGTACCTGATGGGTTCGGCGACCGGGCTGACGGCGGCAGGACTGGCGGGGCTGCACGCGGCGGCCGAGCGTCACGTGGGTGAGGACAAGGTGCCCGGCCTGGTCGCGCTGGTGGCCCGCGGCGGCCAGGTGCACGTCGAGGCGCTGGGAACGCTGTCGGCCGGCGGGCCCCCGGTGGCCCGCGACTCGATCTTCCGGATCGCCTCCACGACCAAGCCCATCACCGCGGCGGCGACGCTCGCCGTGGCCCACGAGGGGCTGATCGGCCTGGACGAGCCGGTTGGCCGGCTGCTGCCCGAACTGGACGGGCGCAGGGTCCTGCGCCGGATGGATGGCCCGCTGGACGACACCGTGCCGGCCGCGCGCGCGATCACCGCCCGCGACCTGCTGACGTTCACGTTCGGCTTCGGCATGGTGGGCGAGATGTTCGCCGCGGCCCAGCCGTGGCCGGTCGTCGCGGCCAGCGACGAGCTGCGGCTGAACACGATCGGCCCGCCCGATCCGCCCGTGCCGCCGGACCCGGACACCTGGATCGCGGGGCTCGGCAGCCTGCCGTTGCTCGCCCAGCCCGGCGAGCGCTGGATGTACAACACCGGCGCCCAGGTGCTCGGCGTGCTGGCGTCGCGGGCGGCCGGCCAGCCGTTCAGCGAGGTGCTCAGAACCCGGATCTTCGACCCGCTCGGCATGCGCGACACCGGGTTCTGGACCGCGGATACCCGGCGCCTGGCCACGGCCTACCAGCCCACCCCGGACGGGCTGGCCGTGCTCGACGAGCCCGGCGGCAAGTGGAGCCGCCCGCCGGAATTTGGAGACGGGGCCGCGGGGCTCGTGTCCACCGCCGACGACCTGCTCGCCTTCGCCCGGATGCTGCTGCGCGGCGGGGCGCCCGTGCTGCCGCCCGGCGCGGTGCGGGCCATGACGACCGACCAGCTGACCCCGGCGCAAAAAGTCCGTGGAGGGCTTTTGCCCGGGTTCTTCGACGGCCGTTCCTGGGGGTTCTGCCAGGCGGTCTACGACAGTGGCGCGTTCGGCTGGGACGGCGGGCTGGGCACGTCCTGGCTCGTGGACCCGGCGCAGGACCTGACTGTCATCGTGCTGACCCAGCGCATGTTCGAAAGCCCGGACCCGCCGCAGGTCCACCCCGACGTCCAGGCCGCGGCGTACGCCGCGCTCGCGTGAGTTCCGCCGGCCAAGTGCTCGCCTGAGTTCCGCCGGCCAGGGAACGCGCCGCCCCCGCCGCGCCCGGCCATTGTCCCGGCTGAGCGGTCAGTTCGCCATCGGCGCAGCATGCAGGCCCGGGGCGAGCCAGGGAAGCCAGATGGTGGCCACCGCGAGCGCCAGGGCGGCAGCACCGGCGAGCCGGCCGGCCGCCGGGCCCCGTCTCCATACCTTCTCGACCAGCACCAGGGCGGCCAGGCCGACCATCGCGGCAACGTTCATCACGCCCACCGCTATCAGGATCAGCATCAGCGCCCAGCAGCAGCCCAGGCAGTAGCCGCCGTGATGGGCACCGACGCGCAGGTCGCGGGACCTGCCGCGGTAAGAGCCATAGTGCAGGAGCAGGCCGATCGGGGAGCGGCAGCGCGCCAGGCAGCGGTCCTTCAGGCTGCTGAGCTGGTAGGCCCCGCAGACGGCGAAGACGGCCACGGCCGTGACGTGCGCCGCGCTGGGATGCGTTGTGGTCAGCCAGCCAGCGAGCCAGGCCAGCCCGTAGGCAGGCAGGCCCGCCGCCGCCCAGACCGCGAGGTACCCCGCCACCAGGCCGGCGGTTCTTACCGCCCGGTTGTCCCGGAAGGTCTTGGCATACAGCGAGGCGGCCGGCGCCACCGGGACGAGCATCATGGCGGCCATCATCAGCGTCCACACCGGCACGAACAGGGCCACGCCGAATCCCATCGTGCCCGTCATCCCCGCCATCCCCCGCGCCAGGACAAGGGTCGCCGCCCAGGCACCGGCCGCCAGGATCAGCAGGAAGGCGGTCTCACGGGTGGCCGGGCGGGAACGCGGCCGGGCAAGCCCGCCGGGGTTGCTCACCCCGCCCACGAGAACGGCGCGGCAAAGCCGCTCTGCCCCTCGCGCCCCCAGTCGATCCCGAACGTCGACAGGTGCGCGGTCGTGGTCGGCGCGACGGTCAGCGTCGCGTTCGACGGGTGGAAGACGTTCGTCAGCCGGACCGGGTCCTGGCCTTCCAGCGCGACGAAGTCCTGGACGCCGACGTCGATGGCGTCGCCGATCCGGACGTGGTGGCCGCGGTCACCCTCGCTGTAGCGTATCGGCGCCTTCTCCACCCCGAGCATCTCGCCGATCAGCGGGCCGAGCATCGCGGGAGGCCCGCCCAGCTGCCCGGACAGGACCGCCCCGAGCCGGTCGGCCTGGCCGTCGGACGCGGCGTCGTCCAGGTACACCCCCACCCGCCAGTTGCCCTCGCTCATGACCGGCGGCGTGTCCAAGAACAGGGCGAAACTCAGCCCGCTGACGTCCACGCCATCGATCTCGCCCGAGCCGATGTGATAAGCCAGCAGCGCCCGGCACCGGTCGTGGGTAGCCCTCGCCGTCAGCGCCGACCAGGTACACGGGCAGATCTCGTCGCACGAGCAAGACTCGAAATACGTCCCCTCCAGCCGCCACGCCATGATCCCTCCCGAAAGCGCAGTGAACCCTCCGACAAGGCTGGCGCGCTCCGAGTTGATCGTCAAGCCACAAGATCCACCCGGGCAACAAGATCTTCGGGATCTCGGCGCGCGTGATGCCGTATGTGCGCCGACCGGTTGCCCGCACGGCCAGGGTGTACCAAGGTTGCTGTTGCTGTATCGCCGCAATCCGCGCGGAGGGGACATGAGTTACGCCAGGCAGCTACTGGACGCCTACCCAGGTACCTTGAACGCCGACGCCGGTGTGCTGGTGGCGGCCATCGACGCGCTCAGCGACTGCGCCCAGGCCTGCATCGCCGACGCCGACGATGACCTGCGCGAGGAGGACCTGGCCGAGATGGTCACCTGCATCCGGCTGTGCTGGGACTGCGCTGACGTGTGCACCGCCACCCTCGGGGTGGTGAGCCGCCAGACGGCCCGCGACACCGGCGTCACCAGGGCGCTGCTGGAGGCTTGCGTGGCCGTCTGCAAGAGCTGCGGCGACGAGTGCGAACGGCATGCGCCCCACCATGAGCACTGCCGGATCTGCGAGCAGGCCTGCCGGCGCTGCGAGCAGGCCTGCCGGGAGCTTCTGGGCGCGCTGACGTAGCGGGCCGGCTCGCTGGAGGGAACGGCTCAGGTCGCGAGCAGCAGGGCGGCGACGGCGGCCTCGGCGCCCGCGCCGGCCGGGAGCTGAGCGGGCAGCACGGGAATCGACGGCAGCACGCGCTCGGACTGGTACCGGCTGATCAGCCTGGGGTCGATGTAAGACGCGCGCGCCACGGCGGGGGTGTCGCCCAGCGCGTCGGCCACCGCCCGGATGCTGGCGGTGATCACGGTCCTGGCCCGCTGCTGGGTCTGCGCGGGCCCCGCGTTGGCCAGCAGTAGCGCCATCAGCACGGTGGCGTTCCAGGTCCGGAACTCTTTGGCGGTGAAATGCCCCCCGGCGTGCTCGGCGATGTAGGCACCGACGTCGTGGGAGTGCAGCGGGTGCCAGGCGCCGCCGCGCTCCCAGCAGAACAGCGAGTCCTGGCCGTTGTCGGTGCGCATCAGCGCGCGCACCGCCGACAGCACCGCGGGATCGCTGACCGTGACCGCCCGGCGTTTGCCCTCCTTGGCGATGTAGTCGAACGCGACGCCGCCGCGCCGCAGGTGGACGTGGCGCTTCTGCAGCGTCACCACGCCGTAGTGATGGTCAAGCTCGGCGTATCTCTCGCCGCCGATGCGGAACATGCCCAGGTCGATCAGCCGGACCGCGCCGGCCGCGACCCGGTCCCGGGTCAGGCCGCGCCGACTCAGGTCCCCCGCGGCGGCCTCTCGCAGCGCCGGCAGCGCGGCGGCGAAGCGCAGCATGTGCTCGAACTTCTGGGCGTCGCGCCGGTCCCGCCACAGGTCGTGGTAGCGATACTGGGTCCGGCCCCGGCCGTCCACGCCGGTGGCCTGGATGTGGCCGAGCGGGTCGGGGGAGATCCAGACGTCCTTCCAGGCGGGCGGGATGGCCAGCGCGCGGATGCGCTCCAGCGTCCGTGCGTCCGTTTCGTCCGCGCCGGACGGATCGCGATAGGCGAAGCCGTCGCCCCGCCGCACGCGCGTGACGCCCGGGTCGCGCGGGTCGCTGCGCGTCAGCCCGGCCACCGCCGCGGGCACGGCCACCGCCGCGGGCACGGCCACCGCCGCGGGCACGGCCACCGCCGCGGGCACGGCCACCGCCGCGGGCTCGGGCACCGCCGCGGGCACGGGCACCGGTGAAGCTGGGTTCAAGGCCATCGCCGCCAGGCCGTTACGAAGCAAGACATCATCCTCCGCCAGCGCCGCCCCGGTCGGGCTCGTGGACTCGCTCAAGGTTATTGGTCCCCGGCCCCCGCCGACCGGGCGTCCTCGTCAGTACCGAGTGCCAGGCGCGCGGCGCTGACGTCCTGGCGGCCGTGGCCAGCGTCCACCGCAGAGCGCCACTGGCGGGACAGGGCGCGCAGCAACGGTAGCTGGTCACCCGCGGCGGCCTCGATCGCGAGGTCCACGTCCTTGAGCGCCCACTCCAGCGGGAACTCCGGCGTGAAGTCACCGCGTTCCATCTTGTGCAGCTTGGCGCCGGCGATCGGCGCGTCCAGCGGCCCGCCCTCGATGGTGGCGGCCAGGGCGGCGGGGTCGATGCCCAGCTGGCCGGCCAGTTCCAGCGCTTCGGCGACGCCTTCGATCAGGGTGGACATATAGGCGTTGACGACCAGTTTCATCGCGCTGCCCTGCCCCGCAGCGCCCAGCCAGACGGTCTTGCGGCCGATCACCGAGAACACCGGGGCGACGGCGCGCTCGGCTTCCGGTGGGCCGGAGGCGAGGATGAGCAACTGGCCGGTTTCGGCGGGTCCCTTGCTGCCGGACACCGGTGCGTCCACGAACAGTACGTCGGGCCGTAGTTCGCCGGAGCGCCCGGCCAGGCTGGTTGTGGCCCCGATGCCGATCGTGCCCATCTGCGCCCACACGGCGCCGCGGGCGAGCGCCTGCACCACCCCGCCGGCGACCATCACCGACTCCACCACCTGCGCCGTGGGCAGCATGGTGATCACCATCCGTGCGCCGGCGACCGCTTCCTGCGGTGACCCGGCGACCAGCGCCCCCGCCCCGGCCAGCGGCGCCGTTGCCGTCGGCGACCGGTCCCACACAACGGTGCGCAGCCCGGCGGCGGCCAGGTTGCGGGCCATCGCCGAGCCCATGATCCCGGTGCCCAGCACCGCCACGGTCGTCCCCGGCTCGCGTGGATGGGGCACGCCGGGCGATCGGGTGTCGGTCATCGTCTGCTCCTCTCCGGGTGACCGGAGGTCACCGCGCCCTGCGGAGTGGATTCCCGCTAAGGCCAGCCTGCCGCACCAGCCGGCATGCCGTCATCGGCGCCGGCGACCGGCGCCCCTGACCGCGTCCGGCGCGGGGCCGCTTGGGCCTGTTTGATAATGCCGACAGCGCGGCGACCGGGGCCGCGGCGCCTGGCCGCGGCCCCGGGTCGGTCCGGGCCGGAGGGCTAGCTGACGACGATGCCAGCGGGTGTGGCCCCAGCGGGCAGCGAGACCGGGGAACCGGGCAGTTCGGTCAGGTTGCCGCCGTTGACGGCCCACTCGCCGACGGCGCCGATCCTGCTCTCGTCGACGTACAGGTAGAGGCCATCGGGGCTGACGCGGGCGTCGACCGCACCCACCCCGCCGGTGGCGCTGACCGGGGTGCTGCCCAGCAGCGCCAGCGGGCCGCCGGGGGCGACCGCGTAGCGGGAAATTGTGCCGGACCCGGTGTTCACGGTGAACAGGAACCGGCCACTGGGGGTGATCTCCACCCAGCACGGAGCGGTCTGCTGGTCGGCGAACGGGGAGCCCGCGATCGGCGACAGCGTCCCATCCGGGGAATCGGTGAACGCGGAGATCGTTCCTGTGCCGGCGCCGACGTTGTGGGCATTGGACACGAACAGCTGACCGGGGTTGGTCGGCCGGAACTCGCTGCCGAACGGGCCCAGGCCCTGCGCGGAGAACGGGGATCCCGGTGCGGCGGTCAAGAGCCCGCCGCCGCCGACGGTGAAGCTGTCGATCAGCGACGTGCCGATGCGGGTCCCGACGAGTTTGGTGCCGTCTCCGTTGAACAGCACGTCGCCGGGCTGGGAGCCATCGGGCAGGGCGACGGTCGAACCGGCGACCGGCGTCAGGCTGCCGTCAGTGCCGAGGCGGAAACCGGTGTAGTTGCTGCCGCCGGTGCCGGAATTGGCCGCGTACACCAGGTCACCGTGGATTGCGACGCTGACGGGCTTGACGCCGCCGGAGGAGACGACCCCGCCCGGCACCAGGCTCGGGGTGCCGCCGGGCAGGATCCGCAGCACCGAGATCTGGTTGCTGCCCGCATCGGCGGCGATCAGGAACTGGCCGCCCGGGGTGATCTGGATCGCGAGATAACCGCGGTCGGGCGTCTTTCGGCGCTGAATCGTGCGGGGGCCGGTCAGCGTCCTCGGGCGCTGCATCGTGCGGGGCCTGTTCAGCCGGCCGCCTCGCGGAGCGCGGCCAGCAGCCCCTCGAAATCCTCTCCGCACGGCCCGCACGCCCACAGGTGCGCCGCGATGCCGGGGTAGCGTTCTTCCGCCGGCTCGCCGGAGGCCACCAGTTCGGCGTAAACGTGCAGCATCTCCGCCGCCTGCGCGCAGCCCACGTCCCGCGGGTCCGTTCGCAGGAAACGATCCAGTGCCGACCAGCCGTCCATGAGCCCCTCGGAGAGTCATCGGGCAGATACCCCGTTAGCGGCAAGAACGGCCCGCAACTTACGCCAGCGGGTGTTCGGGCCTTCCTCGGCCGGCCACGGCGCCGGGGGCGAACCTGGCCGGCGGGAATCCGTGCGGCCACCTGGCCGGCGGGAATCCGTGCGGCCACCTGGCCGGCGGGAATCCGTGCGGCCCGCCGTGAGATGCGGGGAAGGCTTCCAGCCGGGCTATAGCGCGGGGGGAGCGAGCGGCAGCGGTCAGCGTGCCTCGCCGCCGATGGCGGCCAGCAGGCCGTCGAAGTCCTCCCCGCACGGGCCGCAGGCCTGCAGGTGTGCCGCGATCCCCGGGTACCGCTCTTCCGCCGGTTCGCCGGAGGCCACCAGCTCGGCGTAGACGTGCAGCATCTCCATCGCCTCGGCACAACCCACATCGCGTGGGTCCGTGCGCAAGAAGCGGTCCAGCGCCGACCAGCCGTTCATGAGCGCCCCGCAGGGTTATGGTCCAGATACCCATTAGCGGCAAGAGCCGCCCGCAGCTTACGCCGGGCGTCGAACAGCACCTTGTAGATCGCGTTGCGGTTGGAGCCCAGCGACAGGGCCAGGGTATCCAGGGGGACACCGTTGAGCACGATCGCGACGAAGATCTCACGCTGGCGCGGGGTGAGTTCGGTGTCCACGGCCCGGCGCAGGGCGGCAAACAGATCCCCCCACTCAGCCTGGTGCGCGGGGTCCACGCCGAACCAGGCCGGTAGCCGGTCCCAATCCTCGGCGTCCATCGGCACGGCCGGGTGCCGCCAGAAGTGCCGCCCGATCTTGGCCGACACCTCGAAGATAACGAACTTGTACGCCCAGGTGGTGAACCGGCTCTCCCCGCGGAACTGCCCAAGCTTGCCGATGATGGCCACCAGCGCATCGGCCGCGGCCTGGTAGGCGAGGTCATCAAGCTCTGGCCCGGTGATTCGCAGCCGGGGCCCGCGCCGGGCGGCCTCACCCTGCGCGATGCGTACCAGCAACTGGTGCAGATGAGCCAGGGCAGCCTCCCGCGGCTGGCCGGCCCCGGCCAGCGCCCGGAACCACTCCGCCGACTCGGCATCGAGCCCGGCAGGGATGGCGAGAGCCTTCTGGACCGTACGATCACCCGCTCGGGACGGCGCTACCTGACTCCTGTTATTCGTACCAGCACGGCGGAGGGTTTGGTCTCACGCCGAACAGCGCACGGTGACAATGCGGGGGCGCGCGTGCCGTCCGGGCAAGTACGGCAGGACGTGACCGTGCCGACCTTGGTAAGACCCGCGGACCTCACACGCGCTAACGGTACATGACCGACCAGACACGCCTGCACCCTGGTGACCCGTTCCCCGCGCTGACCGTCGCCCTTGCCGGCGACCGTACCCTCCGCCTGCCCGACGCGCTGGCGGCGACTTCGGCGTGATCTTGTTCAACCGCGGGTCATGGTGCCCGTATTGCAACGCGCAGCTGCGCGCCTTCCAGCGGTCCCTCGACCGCCTCACGGGCCTCGGCGTCTCCGTGGTGGCGCTGTCCGTCGACGACGAAGCCACCACCGGGGAACTGCTCGCCAGGCATGGCCTGCAGTTCCCCGTCGGCCACAGCGCGGACGCGCGCGCCATCGCGGCGGACACCGGAGCCTTCGTCAACGACGACCCGCTGTACCTCCAGTCGACCGGATTCCTGGTCGACCCCGGCGGCCGGGTTGTCGTCAGCGTGTACTCCAGCGGCGCCATCGGCCGGCTCGTCCCCGACGATGTCATCGGCCTGGTCCGTTACGTTCGTGACCACGCCGGGTCGGTGAGCTGATCTGTGAGGACGCGGTAAAGCTGGCCTCGCGAGCTGATGCCGAGCTTGGTGAAGACGTTGCGCAGGTGGTATTGGACGGTGCGCGGGCTGAGGAACAGCCGGGTGCCGATCTCCGGGTTGGACAGCCCGTCGCGGGCCAGCCGGGCGATCTGGGCCTCCCGTGCGGTCAGCTCAACCGTGGCGGCGACGGTGCGCTTACGAGCGGTCTCGCCGGTGGCCCGCAGCTCGCGCCTGGCCCGTTCGGCGAACGCCTCCACGCCCATCGCCTCCAGCATGTGGTGGGCGGTGCGCAACTGCTCCCGGGCGTCAGCGCGGCGGCGCTCCCGGCGCAGCCATTCGCCGTACAGCAGGTGGGCGCGGGCCAGCTCGGTGCGGGCACGGGTCCGGCCGAGGCGGGCTATCGCCTGACGGTGCAGGCCCTCGGCCACCTCGCCTTCGCTCAGTAGCGCGTGTGCACGCGCCTGGACCCCCAGCGCCCAGTCGGTGCCGCTGGCGCTGGTGATCTCGGCGAGCCGCCGGTAGGCACCGGCGGCTGTCTCGCTCATCCCGCTGCGCGTGGCGGCCTCGATCAGCTCGGCCAGCGCCCAGTTTGAAAAGCCCAGCTCCCGGTCGTTCACGGTGGCCCGCTGGGCTGCGGCCAGGGCCTGCTGGTAGTGGCCGAGACCGTTGTTCAGCACCGCGTTCGCCCGCTCGGCCGCGGTTACCCCGAGTCCCTCGCCTCGCGATGGCACGTCCTTAAGGGTGGCTTCGATCAGCGCGGACGCCTCGATTTCGGCACCACGCAACGCGGCGAGGCCCAAAGCGGCGTACGGCGTGAAGTTGGTTCCTGTCGCCTCCGTGGCCGCCTGCACCTCCTCGACCAGCGTCGCCGCGGCGGTCAGCTCACCAGCGGACAGGAGCACGTACACGCGTCTGCTGAGGGCCAACGGAAGCTCGATGAGCGCGCCGGCCTTGCGGGCACGCTCGACGTACCGCTTGGAGAGCACCTCGGCGCGATCGTCATCCCAGATGTGTATCGCCGCAGTAAACGCCAGCGACAGCCAGCGCAGCTCCTGGTCAGCGGGCATCCCTTCGCCGAAGGCGATCAGTGCCCTGCGCAGGATCGGCAACGCGGCCGCGTACCCCTCGTTGTAGTGCGTTGCCAGGCCATCGAGGAGGAGGCCGGATGCGCCCGGCGCATACAGCGGGGGCGGCGCCGCGCTGACCGCCCGGGCCACCGCCAGCACGTCGGCACCGGGACCGGCGAGGCGGCCAGCGAAGATCGCGGCGATCATCGCGTCCAGGTAGGTCGCCCGGGCAAGACCGGCGTCGAGCGGCTCCAGTTGCTTGGCGGCGTGCAGCAGCAGGGGCACGGCGTCGCTGCCCCGGCTGGTGGCGAACGCAAGCTGGGCGCGCGCGAGATCGACACGAGCATGCTGGAGCTCGCTGAGCGGCCCGGCCTCGGCCATGGCCAGCAGGTCCAGCGCCGCGCCGGACCCGCCCGCCTGGACCTTGGCCTGCGCCGCGGCCAGAGCCCGCCCGGCCCGCCCGGCCGGATCGGGCGTCAGGACCGTGGCCCGCTCAAGGAACGCCGCCGCGGCGGCCAGCCCGCCGCGTGCCTGCACCCGGCCGGCTGAGCGCTCAAGTTCCGCGGCGACATCCTCATCCGGCCCGGTGGCGGCGTGGGCCCGGTGCCAGGCGCGGCGGTCCGGATCGATCGCCGGATCGGTGGCCTCGGCCAGGGCGCGGTGCAGCCGCTGTCGCTCCTCCGGCGCCGCCGACCGGTAGGCCGCCGAACGCACCAGCGGATGGCGGAACCGCACCCGGGCGCCGAACTCGGCCAGGCCCGGACAACATCTTCATCTGGGCGCCCGGCCAGCAGACGCTCATGCTGGTGGATGTGATCTTCCCCCGGTGGGCACCGTTCAAGAACGCCGCCGTCTCCCAGGACATCCCCGGCTGGATCCACGCCCAGGACATCGCGATGAGCTACCCATGGCACACCCTGGTCGCCGGGCACCTCGGCCGCCTCGGCACCCGCGGCGACGCGGAACTGCAGATCGCCTACGTCGCCGACCTGCAAGCCAGCGCCCGTGCCACCCTGCAGAACCTGAACCCTACGCCGTTCTTCAAGCAATACGGGGACAACGCCTGGGCGATCTTCAAGGCCTACCTCGACGCCGCGTCGGCCCAGGCGGCCGCCCCGGTGACCAAGAAGTACCTGGGCAAACTCGCCGCCGCCGACGTCTTCACCTTCGACAACGCGTTCGCTGTCCTGGAGTCGCTCCGGATCGACGGCGGCGTGCTCGGCCCGTTCGGAGACCACCCCTAACCATGGGGGCCGGCCGCGCGGAGCCGCGTCCCGGCGCCCGGGCCACGTTATGCGGGCACGGCCGGTCAGCCGGCGCTGGCCCGCCGGCGCCTGCCTGCCCGCGCGTCAGTCGGTGATGGGTTCCCACCCCACGTACGGCCTGGTCGTGGTCTACTTCTCGGTCGCCAAGGGCATCATGTCACCCGACCTGTACCGGCCGGCGTGGTCGATGGACACGTTCACCAACATGGTGATCTCCTCCATCGTGGAATAGTAGGCTCCGGCATGCACCATGAACTCGAATCGCTGGCCGCCCCCGCCGCGGTGGCCGTGGCTGGGGCGGCGTTCGTGGCCGAGCGCGCCCGTGCCGCGGTTGCGGCCAGCGGCAGTTTCCACTTCGCGGTCAGTGGCGGGCACACGCCGTGGGCGATGTTCGCCGAGCTGGCATCGCAGCAGGTGCCCTGGGATGCGGTGATCATCTACCAGGTCGACGAGCGGGTCGCCCCACCCGATGACCCCGACCGGAACCTCACCCACCTCACCAAGGCGCTGGGCGCAGCCCCGGCACAGGTGCGGGCGATGCCGGTCGACGACAGCGATCTGGTGGCCGCGGCGGCGGACTACGCGGTGTCGCTGCCCACCCGCTTCGATCTCGTCCACCTGGGACTTGGCCCAGACGGGCACACCGCGTCGCTCGTGCCCGACGACCCGGTGCTGGAGGTCACCGACCGCCTGGTCGCCCTCACCCGGCCCTACCAGGGGCGGGTGCGGATGACGCTGACCTACCCGGCGCTGGCGCGCGCCCGCCAACTCCTCTGGCTGGTCACCGGTGCCGACAAGAAGCAGGCCCTGGCCAAGCTCCTGGCCGGGGACACCACGATCCCGGCGGGCCGGGTCGAAGCCGCGGCGTCGCTGGTGATCGCCGACCGCGCGGCGACCTGAGAATCGAGGCCGCCGCTGGAATGCGATCCTCCGGGCACGGGCTGGAATGCGATCCTGCGGGCACGGGTAGGCCGCCACCCGCGCCCTATGAATCACGGGAGGCAACGTGGCTATTCGGTTGTTGCTCGCCGACGTCGACGGCACGCTGGTGACCCAGGACAAGATCCTCACGGACCGGGCCATTGCCGCGGTCGGGAAGCTGGGGCAGGCGGGGATACTGTTCGCGGTCACCAGCGGCCGGCCGCCGCGCGGCATGTCGATGCTCATCGAGCCGCTCCACCTCACCACGCCTATCGCGGGGTTCAACGGCGGAGTTTTCGCCCGCCCCGACATGTCGGTGATCGAGCAAAGGGTGATACCCGACGACCTGACGCCGTCGGTGATCGAGCTACTCGGCACCCACGGGGTGGACGTATGGGTCTACCAGGGCGCGAACTGGTTCGTCCGGGACGCCCAGGGGCCGCACGTGGCGCGTGAGGCCTGGACGGTCAAGTTCGACCCAACCCCGATCGCGAGCTTTACCTCGGTCTCCCATGGCGTGGCCAAGATCGTGGGGGTGAGCGACGACCACGACGCGGTCCAGCGGGCGGTGGACGCGGCACGCGAGCGCTTCGGCGACCGCGTGTCGGCGGCCAGATCCCAGCCGTACTACGCCGACATCACCCATCCCGACGCCAACAAGGGTTACGTGGTCCGTTACCTGTCCAGGAGCTATGAGATCGGTTTCGAGGACATCGCCACGATCGGGGACCAGCCCAACGACGTGCTCATGTTCGCCCACGTAGGGCTCAGCATCGCCATGGGTAACGCGAGCCCTGAAGTCCAGCGGGCCGCCCGCCGGGTTACGGCCACCAACGAGGATGAAGGCTTCGCCAAGGCGGTGGAGCGGTTCATCCTGCCATGACCGACATGCCGCCCCGACCGACAGCAGGGCCCGGTCACCATGCGTGATGACCAGGCCGGCGAATTGCTACCTCGTGAGTAGCCCCGACCGGACATGAACCGGCGCTACCGCCCTGAGAGGCCGGCCTTTCCATTCATATCTACGTCGTGCCATCGCTTGACCCCACGCTCGTCCTCACGACATGGGATGGCTTCCGATGGAGGGAGAAGCGAATGAAGATCGCGATTCTCGGAGCCGGCCGCGTCGGCTCCACGGTAGGAAGGCTATGGCACGCCGCCGGCCACGACGTCACGTTCGCGGCACGGCACGCCGCCCAGCCGCGGGCGCTGGCCGCCGAACTCGGGGAGCGCGCACACGCGGCCTCCGTCGCCGGCGCGGTGGCGAGCGTCGAAGCGGTGCTCGTGGCCGTCCCGGGCCCTGCCGTGACCGACGTGCTGCAGGCAGCCGGCCCGCTCGACGGCCGCGTCATGATGGACGCGGCCAACTCGTTCGGCCAGCAGCAGGTGACGCTGCGGTCGCTGGCCGAGGCATTCCCGCGGGCGCGCTGGGTGCGTGCCTTCAACTCGCTCTCGGCGAGCATCATGGCCGACGACAACCACCGCAAGCCGCCTTGGGTCATGTTCCTGTCCGGCGATGAGGAAGCCAAGCCGGTCGTCGCCCAGTTGATCCGGGACGCCGGATTCGACCCGGTCGACCTGGGTGGCATCGACGACAGCCGGCTGCAGGACCCCGGCAGCGCACTAGGGCGCAACATCCTCACTCGCGATGAGGCGACCGCTCTCGTCGCGCGGATAAAGTCCGGGGACACGGCCGCAGCCGATCAGTCGGCGCTGCGGACGCGGGTGCGCGAGCTGGCCGCGCCGTTCGAGAAGCTCCGCGACCACGCACCGGAGGATCCCGCGTTCTTCCTCGAGCACCTGTCGCGCTCGGTTTTCGAGGCCGGGATCAACTGGCGCGTCGTCGAGGCCAAGTGGGACGGCATCCGGGAGGCGTTCCACGGCTTCGACCCGGCGCAGGTCGCCGCGATGCCGCCCGCCGAGATCGCGGCAGTAGAAAACGACAGCCGCGTGATCCGCAACAAGGCGAAGATCCGGGCAACGGTCGCAAACGCGCGGGAAGTCCTCGCCATCCTCGACGAAGACGGCAGCATCCGGGGCTATCTCGCGTCCTTCCCAGACGCGGCCGCCGCGGCAGCGGACATGCGGCGGCGTTTCAAGTTCCTCGGCGACACAGGCGTGTGGTGGCTCCTGAACGGCGCGGCCCGTGACATCGGCGTATGACTCAGAGATTCCTTCGATCGGCATCAAGTCTCAGCACGTAGGACCTCCCGTCGTTCGAGTCAACAGCAGGTACAGATCTACTACCTCGGAGTACAGGTTTGAGGATGTGCGCTGCGGGGAACGTCGGCCAACCGTTGGTGACGAGAGCACAGGAGGTGGGAACGGTGGAGGGTTCCCTGTATGAGCGCCTCGGCGGGACTCCAGCCAGGTCGGAACCCCGCTGCCGTCCGCGTTCACACCGGCACCGCCTCTGTAAGCTGAGTCAACCCGGGCGGTGGCTGCAGAGGGCGACCTGTGGCCGTCCTTGGGCCACGGAGGAAACCGCAACATAGCCCCGGGCGGGCTGACAGCGTCTCAACCGGCCAGGAGCACGGCGGAGAGTTACGGTGACGCTTGGGCGCGGGCGCTCCGGCGGCGCCCATGGGTGCTGGGCAACGATCGCGGTGCGTCCCGTGGCGTTGGGCATCCTCGTCTCACCAGGCGGCACAAGCGCCTCGCAGGACGGGGCTTCGGACGGGTGGCCCGGGTCTCACGAGCCGGGACCGTCGGGGTCCCGGCTCGGTGACCCTCGCGCGCAGCGCCGTGGTTCAGGGCTGTGCTGGCGCGCCTGGCCTGCCGCATCGGCGCCCGGGCGCAGGCCGCGAAGCGCAACGCCTGGCCAGCGGTGGTCTTCATTCCAGTGGCCTACGCTGATCACGTCGGCGGCAGTTGCCAGTTGAGCGGCAGGGTCAGAGCAGCAATGAGCAGGTCCGGAAGTCGTCCTGGAACCGGGCTGCTGGATCGCCACGGGGAGCGGGCGGTGCTGGATGGGGTGCTGGATCAGGCGCGCGGGGGTAGCAGCGCCGTGCTGGTCGTGCGCGGCGAGCCCGGGATCGGGAAGACGGCGTTGCTGGACTATGCGGCCGGCCGGGCGGTGGGGTTTCGGGTGGTCCGGGCCTGGGGGGTGGAGTCCGAGATGGAGCTGGCGTTCGCCGGGCTGCACCAGCTGTGCGTGCCGATGCTCGGCCGGCTGGACCAGCTGCCGGGGCCGCAGCGCGACGCGCTCGCGGTCGCGTTCGGCATGCGGGAGGGCCCGGCGCCGGACCGGTTCCTGGTCGGGCTGGCGGTGCTGAGCCTGCTGGCCGCCA